>Ga0209777_10004022_pt1 | contig 17677 bp, 11 predicted proteins | sample FrelakmetHBP12HB_FD_187147 | JGI IMG/M metagenome (GOLD analysis project Ga0209777, IMG submission 187147) | Freshwater lake sediment microbial communities from the University of Notre Dame, USA, for methane emissions studies -HBP12 HB (SPAdes)... | ecosystem: Environmental > Aquatic >...
GACTTTAGCATGCTGACGAGAAACAGAAAGGTCGTTGAAAACGATATCACAGCTTGTTTCGTCGGTACCAATGAGATAGCCTCCTCCGGGAGCCAGAAAAAATTCTGCCCCGCTATTTGGGCCTGAAACAACCTTGACGAGCCATTTCCCTTCTGTATCCAGAAGCTCGAAATTGACTTCGGCAAGGCCACCAGTATCCTCTTGGACCTCTTCGAATATCGTATCGTGTTCCTCTATCGTCATCCTTTTATTATCCTTCAATCAGTGTAGCAGCTTAGCAAACCTCTTCTTTAAATTCACCACTAGCACATCTCGATGTGCCAGTCTATGGCTTATTTGGCTCTTTGGCATGAGAGGAAACCTCATTTTTCCAAAAGTCAATGCCATTCATAAAATCTTCTAAATCACCTTTAAACTCTGCCCAGTCGGTTTTGTCAGGGTGAAAGTAACGGAGCATGATTTTTGTCCCTGTTTCATCAAGCCCTAAAAAACCTCCATAGCTTGCTTGTCCTAAAAAATTACCTCTGAGCAATTTTATAAAAAATAGCTCTGGACTCTCTTTTGGAAGGTCACCGAGGGTAGCCGTGAAATGGAATCCTGATTGAACTGGACCAATTTCAATCCGGGTGTCGTCCAGGAGTATGCTATAGCTTCCTCCCGGCTCACCTAGTGGCCCTTTCAGTTCTAACTCTTTTTGGAGCTTATTCATCCATTCATCTAACATTACTTGCCCTCGGTGACAAAATTTATGCACTGCCCTGTGCGGACGGTACTTTGAAAATCTCTTCCAGTTTTGCATATAATGCGTTCAGTTGATCTTCAATTTTCTTGACGTCGTCTGCCGATTTTCCTTTGCTTGATAGTAATAGGTCTGCAGTCGCTTGAATAATTTGTTTATACTTTTCGAGCTCTCCTTGTAATAGTTCAAGTTTTCCTTTTTCCAAATAGATCCCTGCTTGTGCCGCTGCTCCCGTTATTTCTCCAATTTTTCCAAATGCAGCAAACAGTGGGGAAATCACGGCGTTAAACGTTGTCATTTTATCGTTCATTGCTTTTGCACGCGCAGCATCTATTGGAGCCATTGCTGCTTTTTCTTCAGGCGTAAGCGGTACAGGAGGTTCCGCAGCTAATTTATCCTGAATCCCTTTTGGGTATGGATTATCCGTGTTTGCGCTCTTGATTGCATATGCTGCTGCTCCAATTGCAAAACCGGCTTGTAGTGCTGAAACAATACAACTGGCAATTGCCATCGTTTCTTGAACTTTTGCCATTTTAGCATCTTCTTCGCAGAGGGCTTGTTTATTTTTACCAATCTCTGCCATTAATTGGGCGGCAGCTTTCATGTTTTCAAAGTACGCTTGTGCAAAAGTCCTTTCCTGTTTTGAATCTTTTATCATGCATTGGACCATGACTTCTGAAAGCTCCGTCAGAAGTGGAGCCAAGCGCACCCAGATGCTTGGTTGCATATATGGATTGACTCCTCCTTCTGTGACTTTAGCCCCTGCTACTTTTACTGGAGCGCCAGGTGCGGATTCTTGCACTTCCACAGGGTATTTCTGCAAGGTTTCAATGAAGTCTTTTAACGCTTTTAAATCAGGCTCAGGCAAAAGAGGAGCATTTGCGTCAAGGAACATTTGTGCTGTAGTAATGAGCGCCTCTTGTTCAGCAACTGAGAGTCCATCTTTTGCATATTCGACAGCGGCTGCTCCTAATTTTTTTATAGGAGCAAGGGTCGCTTCTTTTTCTAGCTTGGCGAGATCATCTAGACGTGCTTGGTTGATGTCCGGTTGGTTCGATTGTATGTTTGTACCTGACATAAATTTTTCCTCCAATTTTTTTAACTTTTAAAACTTCTCATTTAGCCCGTTACCGCCTGTTCAGCTGCTTGACTGTGCGTTTGAACCATCTGCTCAAATATTGTCGCTAACCCTTTCGTCCAGTCTTCGAGAGCGCTATCCATGGCTTTTGTAAAGGAGTCGTCGAACAAAGTTTTGGTCCCTTTTGTATTTTGCAGGGCAGCTTGTAGTTCGGCAATAAGCTTTTGAATTTGTCCCATTTCTTCGGCAATTTCTTCTTGTTCCTGGCTCAACTTAAGTTGCTGATAGGATTTTATAAATTGTGCTGTAGAATTGGCTAACTGGGACACAACGGTTAACGCTGCAGCAAGATATTGAGCTGTAGAAGATATTTTGGAGACGTTTTGGCCAATACTTTGGAGAGTACTGGTGTTCGTAGAGGAGACCACATCTTTGCCGACGCCAGCCGCGGCTCCACCTCCAGGTGGAAGATATTTGAAGCTGAGAATCATAACGATAATCATCATGATGATGGTGGCGATCATGGCGCCCAGTCCTGCTTGATCGTCATCTCCTCCACAGGCTTTTATAATAGAAACAAATGACTGTGTGAACAGACCGCTTGAAAAGAGGAGCGATACAGATGTTGTAATTAACATATTTGTAGCGGTCGTAGCAACTGCGCCAGCAGTCATAGCGGCGCCGGCGCCGAAGGTGGCGAGAACAACAGCAAGCATGAGGATGAATTTGACGATAGCTTTTCCCAGATCTGTATCATCAAGGCCCATACCATCTAGTATTTTTGAGGCAACATAGTCCATGACCCCCGTTTTGCCTTCTGACGTAAGAACTTGGTCAGCAATCATGAGTCCTGCCAGGACAAGTTGTATAGTGATGATAGCGGCCAGCATCGCTGGACCCATCGTTCCTGCAGTTAAAACAGTGACAACGATAGCGACAACCGTGAGGACGGCTGTGATAAGTGGGCCGAGCCAGCCCCAAAGCTTTCTCGACTTTTCAGCCTCGATGGCTTGCGTGCGGCTATCAAAGTTTGTTTTTGCTTCATTCACTTGGGCTTCGCACATTGCAAGAGCCGCTTTTGTCATCTCATCGGAGAGTATTTCTTTCAGACGTCCCATCTTGATAGCCTGCGCAATTTCAGCGCTCGACATCTTTCCTTTTAGTAGATTCACAAAGGCGAGGGCTTTTGCCATCCACTTCAGCCCGTCCATTAAAATATTCCGGTCTTCTGTGCTCATGGCAGAGCCAGCAAGACGTAAATTTTCTGTGGCAACAAGGCCTTTATAGACATGGTCATAGTCTGTCGATCGCAGGTCGATAAGCCTTTGGAGGTTGGCATCGGCAATGTTTTGACTTATAGTTTGTAGAGCTGTTGCCGAAAGTGTTGTTGAGCAGAGCCCAGCTAAAAAGGTTTTTACCTCTTCCATCTCAGGAGAAAAGAGTGCAGGGTCGGCGCCTCCTTTATTTTTTTCGATGAGAGCTTTGGCAAGATCCCCAAGCGCTGTTAAGTCAGAGATGCCTGCGGTTGAGGCTAAAATTCCTCGCAACATGTCGACAAGAGCTTGAGGGTCTGATCCGCCAAGGCCCTCAAAGAGCTTCATCTGCTGATCTGTCAGCGAAGGCCCCTCTGGTGCGCTTGCAAGGCTCATAAGCCTTGTTTGGTTCAATGTGGCAAGCTGAGTTGAAAGCGTTGAGGCAAGCTCTTCTGACTTTGGGGGAAGAAGTTTTAAGAGCTCTGCTTTTAGCCAGTCGGCATTGGGGGAGTTTAATTCGTCTGGAAATCCGGCGGCAAGTTTGTCGGCAAGGGCTGAAATTTCTGTTTTCTGAGAGTCTGTGAGGGGCACATCGCCCATGATGGATGTGAGGGCCTCTTCGATTTTTGATTTATCGCCAGAGCTTAAACTTTGAAGATTATAGCTGTCCTCATCAGACAGGTGGCTTCCTTGATATTCAAGGATGAAATTTTGTGATGTGATGCTATTTGTATCGGCAATTTGTTTTGCCAGCTCTTTTGCGAGAGAGTCTGGAATATTTGGATAAAGTTCTTTTAGGGCAGCAAGGACCGACTCAGCATCAGGGAGGAGTATTCCCATTGCCGCAAAGCCCCCCTCTTTATTTTTCAGGGCTAAATTGTTGGCAACTGTTTGAAGCTCTGTCTTTTCATCTTCCGTGGGATCTCTTTTGAGGGCGTTTTTCAATGCTTGAAATATTTCGCTTGAATCTTGTGATGAGAGAGCCGAAGAGAGTGCTTTTTGCTCGGGAGAGAGGGTTGCCTGTTTTGGGGCAAAGAAAAAGTCTTGTTGAAACTGCTTGTTTGCTTCGACCAATTTTTGGGTCAGCTGCGTGAGAAGGTTAGCCGGTATTGGCAACGAGGGGGAGACAAGAGATTGCAAAAGTACTGAAAGAGCGGATGCGTCTGTGCTGGAAAGTCCTTCAACGCCACCTTCCCAGTTTGTTGAAGCTATTCGTGCTGCCAGGGCATCGAGTACATCGAGATCTTGCTGCGAGAGGGTGGATAGGTCAAACTGGTTTTTGAGACCTTTTAAGACAGTTTCTTTATCACTTGCGCGTAAAGATTGTAAAAAAGCCAGGTCCTGCGATGAGAGGTTTGTCTCACCTGTTGGCGCTGATTCAGGAGCAGCTGGTGCGAAATTTCCTACCTGAACCTCTTCTTCAGCAGCTTGTGCCTCAGGAGGCGCACCATAAAAGGAAACAGTCTCTTCTTCTGGTTGCTGTTCTGATGGAGCAAAAGCATCGATAGTTTGAGCCATATAATCAAAAATGCCTTGTTGTCCCATCTGGGCAATGAGCACGTCTGGTGGCAGCAAGCCTGGATTTGTGGCATCGTTGGTGTAGGTGGTAGAGGTGGCACTTGTTGGTGTTCCCAAAACACCTTTATCGGCATATCCAGTTACAAGAGTGTCTTGGGTGATGCTGACTGTTCCTCCGGCACCAGTATCTTCGATCTTTTCCCTTTTAGGGGCATCGCTGAGCTTTTTAGAGTAGCCGGGTTCAACGTTGAGCTGCTGCTCTTTTGGATGTCGGTCAACACCTGATGTCATACTTTTTCCTCTTCGTTAGAGTGAATGAAGAAAACTTATTTCTTCTGAGATTCGCCCGTTTTTGCGGCTTTTTCTGTCAGCATTTTCTCTTCTTCTTCCAATTTTTTAATAAGGCTTGCTTTCAGAAGTTGGGATCTTTCTTTTAACACATTATATTGAGGTTGGTTTCCTGCAGTGTTAATGGCCATTTGAATGGCAATAAGGGCGAGATAGATCTGATTGAGCTGCAGATAACAGTCGGTTGCGTGGAAGTGTGGGAGTGGGTTTTGTGGATCAAGGGCCGAGCAGAGGAAATAGAGGTTGGAGGCATTGATCCAATCATTCAGACGATGGAGACAGGCAGCTAGTCCCAAAATGTATTTAGGAGTCGTCATGTCGAGGAGCATGAGGAACCGGAATATGTAGGATGATTCCTTGTATTTGCCTTGATTGTAGAGATTATAGGCTTGAGAGTAGATGGCCTCCATGGTCTCGTCACTAATTTTGAGAGCCACTTTTGGCATGATACCTTTGTTGGTGACATAAGGCATGATTTTTTTGAAAAGCTCTTCTTCATTTTTGCCACCTTTGAGATTCACCTGTTGCAATGCATCTTGAAGCTGGCTTACATCCATTTTCTCGAGCTGTTCTGGAGTCAATTGTTGACTTTCCATTGGGCCTCCTTATTTTTTAAAAATCTCTCTTACCTATTTATATCAATTAAAATATTTATTTGCACTAAAAAATTATTTAGCTTCGACCACTTTGCCTAAAATATTTCGCAATTGTTTTATAGAAGCTTCCAAAATACCGAGATATCCTTTTCGTGAGCTGTGTGTCGAATCGACGAGACTTTGGACCCGATCCATTAAGCTTTTGATGGTGTCACTTTTGGTTCGGATGTTGTCGATGTATTGCTGCATCTTCTGGTTGATGGCATTTCTATTATCAACTATAAGTTTCTGGTTGCTATAGTCTGAACTTCCTGTGTCTAAGTTATAGGTTTCAGCCGTGTCTCTCCATGGAATGACGAGGGGCTGATTGACCTGGATGGTCTGAACACCTAGTCCAAGCTGACTTGAATACGCGACAGTTGCGGCCATTTTTGGGTTTTTTGGATCGGTTAATTTCAAGTAAGTTGGGTCTGTCAAAAAACTCAAAATGGCATTAGACCAGGTTTCAGATTTTGAAAGGTCGGTCGTTTCACTGTTTGTTAGCGTGACTGTTTTTTCAGGCTTAGTGGTATCAGAAGGTATCCTCAAATCATATGTTTTGTAATATTCCGTACCGGCTAAACGCAACGTTAGTGTGGCACCCGAGCAAACAGGCGGCGTGCCTGTAAATGTTTTTTTTACCTCAAGATAAATATGACTTGTGAGGGTGTACCAGTTTTCCGTATCATTATCACTCACCCAGTAACTCGATTGTACTTCTGGTGATGTGCCAAGGTCAAATATAACCGGCTTAGTTGCGTCTGTGGTTGAGGCAGTGGCCATATAGTTGGCAATATCTGTCACGGTAATATCGTTATAGCCAAAGTTAAGGTCGGTGATTTTTGTCACATCACTCGTTTCAGGTATGACCGACATGTTGGCGGAGAGAGTGTAGCCTGAGCTATCGGTACCATATTTTCTTGAGAAGTAGAGGGGAACGCGGCTTTGCATCTCGGCGTATTGCTCTCTCCACTTTCCGTAAAAGTTCATGAGGTTGGCTTCGACACCCATCGTGTCTTCGGCTTGGTGTGCTAACAGAAGAATGAAGTCAAAAACGGTAAAAATAAGACGTTGCTGTCCGATTTCATATGGGGAAAGCTCGACTCGTTGCATCGATACATAGCTCGACTGCACATACTGCATGAACTGAGTTACTCTTGAGTTTTCCCCACTATCGGGAGGTGTGACTTTGAGTCCCTCTTGCTCTAAAAATTTTGCCCACAGATCTTGGCGCTCTTTTTCGGGTAAAACACCGAAAAAGCCATTGAGAATATAGTCGTAGGTCGTGCCTGTGGGCGGTAAAGTCATACTCATACTCCATCTCCTTATCTAAAGATAGCTTGTATTATGCCCTTCATAGAGTCGAGGATTGAAGAGAGAAGGTTTGTCTGTTGCGATAAGGCCTCTTTTGTCGTGCTCAAGGTCTCTTGATATGCTGTGGCTCTGTCGCGAACCACTTGCCGCTTCGAGCGAATGTTTTCAATTACCTGTTGTAAGACGGCGTTTCTTTCCCCTCGTTGGGTCTGAACTTGGCTGTTTTTAGTCGTTTGGTCGGTTTTGCTGGTATCTGGTGTATGATATGGCTCTTCATATCTCCAGGGGATGACGAAGTCGGATTTAAGGGCATTGCTGTTTGCGGTGTCGTCTGATAGCCACCAGTCGGTTTTTGGAGTAATAATGAGGCCCCGCTCGCCATAGTAACTGAAAGAAAGCGGCTTAGTGGCATCGCGTATCGAGTATGTTCCATCGCTGTGTTTGGTGAATGTCGTGAAGTGGAATAAACTCGGTTGTCCTGTGGTTGGGTTGTAGACATTGCCCATTAATTCACCAAAAGCTTTAGTCCAGGCATCAGTTTTAGCAGAATAGGAGGCGTCAGGGTCTGTGGGGTCATCTGCAGGAATGGCGAAAGTGACTTCTAGTTTTTCATAGGTAGGGTTACCATTTGCGTCCAGTATTGGGTTACCATTTGCGTCCAGCAGTGGTTTATTAAAATCATCCAGCGCTGTATTGTTGTAGGTGAAAGTTTTGGATGTTGTCGTTATCGTTTTGTTGTCCGAAGAAAGGGTAGAGAAAGGCAGTGTCGCAGTGGCTGCTTGCGTTGCAGTGCCAGCTTTGATTGATATGACACCCTTGTATTTTGTGCTGTCAGCAGGATCAACAACAATTGAAAAATCTAAATGAGGAGTGAAATTGGAAGTGGTTATGCGACCGGCTGATGCCACCTCTTTCCAAGTTTGACCGAACACGGTATAGTCACTTGTTATTGGAGTGCCATCTTCATTATATGCGAGAACAACACCATTCCATGCCCCAGTTACATCCCAGTCATAGCCTACGTTAGCCCAGGTCGCTATACTTGACCCTGCAATCTGAAACGTTTTTGTTGGATCGGTGATAACTTGTCCTGGCTGAACATATTGAGTCATATAGGCGGCAACGTCTTTCATTGTGATATCGTTATAGCCAAATTTTGTGCCAGACCAGTCGGCTGTGTTGATCGTCATGCCCTGGGTTGGGTCGCTTGTGTAGAGAGGCACTTTTGTCAACATATTGGTGTACTCTTCTTGCCACTTACCGTTGAAAATTAAGTTCTGTGAGGTGACGGCAATGCTGTTTTGGAGGGCTTTCATCATGATGAACGAAAGCTCGAAGACGACAAACATGATCTCCCGTTTGGCTATCTCTTCAGGGGAGAGACTTAACTCTTTTTGGATCGTCATGTAGGCCCCTTGAGCGTAGGCGTAGAAGGCCTTTATCGTCGCCGGGTCTGTTGGGTCAACAGTTCCGCCTTGCTGAGTCACGAAGTTATTCCATATTCTTGTTTGCTCATCAGTACTATAGACGGAAAAGAACGCATACATGGCATCATGTAGTGTGCCACTCGGTGGTATGCTGCTCATAATTCATTCCTCCTACTTAAATTATCTACTTATATAAGACGCCATTTTTTCAATGATTTGAGTCATTGTAGAAAGAAGCGATGTCGCTGATTTATAAAACTCTTCAAAGACAAACATCACACGGCTCAATTCTTCACGTTGTGTGTCGTTAAATGATTGTGAAGCCGTTATAGCATCACTCATATGGCGTTGAAAGTCGTTTTCTTGACCTGACTGAATATCTTGTACCCACTGTTGCACGCCTTCGCCAGAGTCGATTAAGTTTTTAATATCGGTTTGCAGTGCTTTCAGCGTTGAAATGAGGCTTGTTGCTTCGTCTGCTTGTTCGCCACTCAGTCCTCCCACGTTTGTGATAATGATTCCAAGGTTGTCGTACAGTCTTTGGAGAGTGTAGTCTGAGGCTGTTGATCCTTTCGTTGTCAAGTTATCATAAAATGCCCGCACAAAAAGAGATGTGTCGTGAGAGGATGCATAGGCTTCCAGGGTGTCTGTACCGATGGGTATTGTCGTGCCTTGAACGAAGAGTGATACAGGGTTGACAGGGTTTGTCGAAGCATCATAGTTTTTGGACTCGTAGTCGTTAAAGGCCTTGTCTCCTGCCGTAGTTACTTCGTGCAAGGAGGTACCTAAGTTGACGAGACTGTTTGGATCAGACGTTGAGATGTCGACCAAGTTGAGGATAAATTTTTCTGGATCTCTTTGGTTCATTAAGTCTTGAAGGGAGTTGAGGTAGTTAAGAGCTGTTTGGTTATTGTCGATTGCATCACGAAGCAGGCTCATCTCATTATAGAGGAGTTCATTGCCTCGAGATACATAGAGAGACATCAATATTTCCTGTAGCGATTGTGAGCCGGTATATGAGTCATAGAGAATGTTGGCTTGCTGGGCAGCAGAAATTGCCTCTCCGATCGCCAGATAAAATTGCGATACCTCGGTGCCACCTGAGTCAATAGCGGAAACCTTTTGAAGCTGGCTCAGAGCCGAGGCAAGGCCTCCCTCATACCCGGTTCCATATTGATCCGCATTGTAGCCAAAGCTGCGAAGCATACGGTTTAATTTTTCAAGTTGTTCTGCCATATAGCGGTTCATCGTGGTGACGAGAACGGCAGATGGCGCTTCAGGGAAGTCTAGACTTGGATCGTAGTGGGCTGGGATTGAAGGAGTTATTACTTCATGAGTCACCGGGTCAATAACTGCAGGGACTTCTGCGACGTTGTAAGTGGGAGCGTAAGTAGGAGGGACTGCCGTGTCGCCTGCAGGATTTATGACTTCTCCGTTGGCGTCGACATATTTTAGTTGAGACCAGGCGTTGAGTGCCGCAAGATCGGCACGAAATTTTTCCACTTCATCAGCCGTCATTACTTTATTTGGGCTGCCATAGAGGGAAAGCATGTCCTGCATCAAGGCCAAATAATAGGCATCTTCGCCTGCGCCTATCTCCAAGTCAAAAACGCGTTTATCCGTTGAAAGATATGGTGCACCAGTTGATGGAGTTTTTTCTATGCTAAATGAAACGATTGACTGTGTCATTTGTTACTCCTTAACTTTTTTCTTCTTGAGTTTAAGAAGAATTATTTTGAGAGTATGGTCAGGGCAAAAAATTGCCATGACATCGATAATTTTCCGGGACAAAGAGTCCCGCGAAGACTCAACTCTTACTCCTATTATCATTATAGATTAAAATTTAAATTTACACAACAAGATTTGAGAGAGAAAGGAAGGGTGTTTTTGAGAGAAAATATTAGTGTTTAAGGCTTAGAAACTTAAGTTTAAGTAATTAGCACTCAAGAGGCTTGAGCGCGAGCTCCTTTTCGGCGTTCGACGATTGGCTTTGCCCCCGATAAAATCGTCTCTTCTTCAACGGTAATATGGGAAATTTCTGTGTCTGTCGGCACCTCGAACATCAAATCGCGCATCGTGTTTTCTAATATCATCCGCAGAGCTCTTGCCCCTGTGCCAGCGTCGTGAGCTCTTTTTGCGCATGCTTTGAGCGCTCCTTCTGTAAAGGCGAGGTCGACACCTTCCATCGTAAAAAGTGCCTGATATTGCTTTATGATGGCATTTTTTGGCTTTATCAATATCTCTATGAGGTCTTCTTGTGATAGTTCGTTGCAGTTGGCAATACAGTTAAATCGGCCAATGAACTCAGGTATCATGCCATATTGGATGAAATCTTCAGGCTCAACCCTGCTAAAAAGAGCGTTGCGAGCCGATGGATCAATCGCTTCGCGCTCATTTGGGAAAAAGCCAATAGTTGCCCTGCCAAGCCTTTTTGAGATCATTTTATCAAGGCCTACAAAAGCGCCGCCAGCAATGAATAAAATGTTTTCTGTATTGACTTTGATGTACTCTTGATTGGGATGTTTTCGACCACCGCGAGGAGGAACATTGCATACCGTTCCTTCAACAATTTTTAAAAGTGCCTGTTGCACTCCTTCCCCAGATACGTCACGTGTGATCGAAACGTTCGATGTCGTCCTGTGAATCTTGTCAATTTCGTCAATGTAAATAATGCCTTTTTCTGCCTTTTCAACATCGAAATCGGCATTTTGAAGGAGGCGCAAAATGATGTTTTCAACGTCTTCACCAACATAGCCAGCCTCTGTCAGAGTGGTGGCGTCAGCAATGGCAAAGGGAACATCTAATATATGGGCCAGTGTTCGGGCAATAAGGGTCTTTCCCGATCCTGTGGGGCCGAAAAGCATCACGTTGGATTTATTGAACTCGACCTCTTTTGACTGTGCGAGTGTTGTGACTCTTTTGTAATGGTTATAGACAGCAACAGCAATCACCTTCTTGGCATTTTCCTGGCCAATAATGTACTCATCGAGCCTTTCTTTGATTTGGCGTGGCTTTAAAATATTGATCTTAAAGGCACTCTTGGGCTTCTTTTCTAAAATGCCATGGCAGAGTTCAATGCATTTATCACAGATGTAAACCTCAGGACCTGCAATCAATTTCTCGACAAGGTCTTCAGTCCTGCCACAAAAAGAACATGTTGGATTTTCTTTGGTAGCGCCCATATACACTCTTTATTATTTTGACTTTTCTTGCTCTTTAACTACTTTTGGAACCAATACCTCGTCACACAGACCATACTGAACAGCCTCTTGTGCACTCATGAAATAGTCTCGTTTTGAGTCCTCTTGGATTTTTTCAATCGGCTGTCCTGTGCATTTGGCCATGATTTCAGCCAGGCGATTTTTCATGTAGATGATTTCTTTGGCTTGAATCGCAATGTCGGCCGATGTGCCTCCAATACCTCCTGTGGGCTGATGGATCATGACCCGTGAGTTTGGCAGCGCAAAGCGATGGCCTTTCGTTCCGGAGGCCAGTAGCAGCGCCCCCATCGAAGCGGCCTGGCCGATACAGAAGGTGTTGATATTACAGCCGAGGTACTGCATCGTGTCATAAATGGCGAGGCCAGCACTGATAATTCCGCCAGGCGAGTTGATGTATAAATTGATGTCTTTTTTGGGATCTTCCATCTTTAAGAATAGAAGCTGCGCAACACAGACGTTGGCAATATGGTCATCAATTTCTGTGCCAATGAAGATAATCCGGTCTTTTAAGAGCCTTGAGTAAATGTCTAAAACTCTCTCTCCGCGCCCTGTGTCTTCAATGACATACGGAGTCGTTGCTTTGGGTCGAAACATGATCTATCCTTCTTTTTTGAATTTCCCTTAGTAGAGACAAAGCCAAGAAAAAAGACAACATTTTTTACGATTTGTCTACTTCTTGCAGAATCCAATCGAGCGCTTTTCTCATCACAATACGCATGAAAAGGCGATTGCGAGCTTCTTCTGGATCCATCTTTGCAAAAACAACTCTTTGCTCAGGAGGCACCTGAGTTGTTTCAAAGGTCACTTCTTGGACAAACTCTTCATTGCTCACATTGAATTTTTGTTTTTCGGCAATCTGGTTCATCAAATACATCGTTGTCAAAAACTGACGTGCTATCTCATAGGTAGCCCAGCGAATCCGATTTTCGAGCTCGCCTCCTTGCGGCAAAGCTCCCTCTTTTTGGGTGTGCCACTCCTTGGCATGGTTGAAGCGCATTTGAGCTTCTCGATTCAAAAGCGATTCTGGAAGATCTATAGGATAGCGTTCGACAAGCTCATGGGCCAAAAGTGATCGGGCCGCCTCTTGGACAGAGGCTTTGGCATCTCTTTCGAGTACTTCTCGAATGCGATTTTTAAGCTCATCTAAATTAGCAACACCATATTTTTTTGCAAATTCATCGTCGAGAGGAGGCAGATTTGCCTTTTTGATGGCAGTCGGAGTGATTCGGCAGGTAACTTCTGGGCTATTTTCGCCCTCTTCGCTATTTTCACCCTCTTTTTGCCCCTTCATGAAACTTTCAGCTTTTGCCTTGCCTTCACGACTTTCATTTACAGCACAGCCCAAAATCAGCTCATAGGCCCATTTCGGCATCTCATCTTTATCAACACAGAAAAGTCTTCCTGAAAAGACGTTGTGGGCTGGATTGTCCGTAACATCGAGATCGAGGGTTATGTAGTCGCCGCTCGCAACAGGACGGTCAGTAACATCTTCATAGGTTGCATGGCGCACTCGTTGACGCTTGAGCTCAAACTCAATATCAGCTTCTGTAACTTGCTTTGGAGCCTCAAGACGGCACTTCATCGAGCTGTAATCAAGAGAGGGAATTTCAGGCTCTGACTCATAGTCAAAATGGATTTCTGCTCCCTCTTTTGATATCTTTTTTGTCACAACCTTATTCACAGCATTCTGAGAAAGGGGTTTGCATTTTATAAGCTCAAGAGCTTCATGAAAAGCGGTCCGGGCTGTTAGATCTCTCCACTCGCGGTCAATTTCACGAGCAAAGTTCTTTATCACCACATCATCAGGGACTTTTCCCTTTCTAAAGCCAGGAATTGAAACCTCTTTTTTGACATGATGGAGTGCTTTAACATAGCCTGCTTGAACAGCCTCAGGGTCTACTTCGACCTCTAAGTGTACTTTACAGCCAGGATTCTTCGTTGTGCGTGCCTTGACATGCGCACCTTGAAACTGCTGAGAAGTTGGAGCTTGATCTGTCACATGAACCTCATAAGTATTACTGGAAAGTTGGTATGTGCTCTAAGGGTATTTTAACCTTGCCACTCTGATGGAGCCCTGCCAGGTGTCATGGATCGCCTCTTTGTAAAGAACCTTTGGCTATTTACAACGGGTGAGATCCTTGCATCTGGCACGGCTGCATCAAGAGTTGCTTCGCTTACATATCCTTAGAATACATACGAAAGCGGGTGATGGGGATTGAACCCACGACAATCACGTTGGCAACGTGATGCTCTACCACTGAGCTACACCCGCAAATTTCAATAACCCCTTTTTAGCCTGTAAACTTAGGCTAGCGGATGACGAGGGTCGAACTCGCGACATTCAGCTTGGGAAGCTGACGCTCTACCAACTGAGCTACATCCGCAGATTGAGTTTGCGATTGTGAAATTTTACAGACCAAAAAAAATTTACGCAAGCAACTTTATTGAAGAAGATGGCATCGAGTAAACATTTGACTTGCTAAAATTTCTTCTTTCTACAATAAAGCGTTTCATTATTTTTTGAGGTTTTAGATGGTTTTGACACTGAACACTCAAGCGATCGTCAATTTTAGACGCTGTAAACAAGATTTTGCCCCCGCAGCTCTGCGTGAAGGAAAAGCTCTCTTTGATAAAGGGGTCGTTAAAGCGGCCAAAGTGACCCAACTCACTCCTCGAATTATCAAAATTCAAGCCCAAGTCAAAGGCGCCTACGCCAATGCCTATACCTGCGAAATTGAAATAGACCGCATCCAGTCAGAAATTATCGACTCCAGCTGCGATTGTCCCGCAACAGGCGACTGCCAACACCTTGCTGCGCTCATCTTTTACTGCGAAGAAGAGCTCGAAAAACTGATCTTGGGCTACTCTCAAGAGCGAAAAACAACATCCTCGACACCAAAAGAAATCGATAAAATGGTGGTCGAGCTTGAAAAGAAGGTCGAAATAAAACAGAAAAAGGAACACGAAAAACTCCTCTTGGATGAATATTTTCATGCAGCAGAACTCCTTGGCAAATCACCCTTTTTTGTGCCACCGGAGGAGCTGAACAAAGATATAGGAGAGCTTGCCTTCCTCCTCATCCCCGCCATAGGTGGGGAAAAAGCGGTCGACGTTCAGCCCGTCTTGCGCCTGCCTTTTAGGTCAAAACCCTTCTATATCATGCAGCCAAAGCAGTTTTTCTTTTCCATCCAAACGCAAGAGCCCATCATCTTAGCAGGGCGTACATGTATCTTCGGTATCGACTCCTTCGGGCCATTCTGCGAAGAGCTCATCAAAATCATGCGCATCTACCTCCAATACTCTGAAATAAAAACGGATAAAGGTATCACCCGCCAAGCATGGCTCGATAATGAAGGATTAGGAGAAATCCTGGCCCGGGCAAATGACTGGGCCAACAAATATCAAGACTCTAAAAGAAGGGAAGGCGCCGACACCTTCTCGCTTCCAACCCTCTTTTTCACAACTCATGAGAGGCCACTTCTTTTTTCAGAGACCCCTGCTGAGTTTTCATTCGAAGTGGACTTTTTTACAGAACCGCGCTCACAGATAGTTCTAAAGCCATCTTTAATTCTCGGCGAACAAAAAAATGTTGCCCTCTCTTCTGTCAGCATCTTCGAATGCTCACACCCTGGACTTCTTAAAGATGGCACCTACTTCCGCTTTAACTCCACCGTCGGACGGGAACATCTGCGCCACATTGAAGCAATCCATAAAATGGCCATTCCTCAAGAGCTCTTCGGCACCTTTATCGAACATGCTGTTCCAGAGCTCCTCCGGACAGCAAAAGTCACGAATGTCGAAACCCTCGAAGATATTTCCAGTTTTCCAACAACAGAAGAAATATCGGCAACGTGCCTGCTCAACTACTCAAATGGCGAGCTAGAAGCCCGCCTTCACTACATCTACGGGGATAAAGCAATACCTGACTCTGCTGTCGAGTTCACACCACACCATATGCAGCACTTTGTTCAGCCAGATGGAATTTTGGCCAGAAACCTCGTTGCAGAAAATAGCCTCACACGAGAGCTCTTCAGTGGCTTTATCAAAGATGAAAGAACCGGCTGCTGGCTTGCAAAAAATGATCGCAAAATCGTCGAGTTCATGACTCAAATCATTCCGAAACTTCAAAGCAGGGTCAAGTTTTCCTGCCCAGAGAGCCTCTTAAGCCAGTTTTGCTATGACGATACGAAAGTCTCGATCTCTCTTTCAGATTCCAAACAGTTTGATAAATTCGCCTTCACACTCAAAGTGGATGGTAACCTCAAAGGCATTAGCGTCGACTATCTATGGGATTGTGTCTCCACACAACGCACCTATATCGTCGTCAGCAAAAAAGGCGGCAAAGTATCCAAAGATGATGAAAATGAACTCTCCCATGCTCAAAAAATTCTTGTCTTGAAACTCGATCTTTTAGCTCCAACTTTGGCCCTCCTAGATGAGCTCAATATCCGCCGCTTCGATGATATCTCATGTGAACTGCCCCTCTGGACACTTGTCAACCTCATTCCGACCCGCTTTGAAGGTTCCCTCATCTCTCTGAAAATGAGTCAGCGTATCGCCGATATCCAACAACAGATTTTCAATAATGACTGCGCCAGTGATGTGCCGCTGCCAAAAAGCATCGATGCCACCTACCACCATTACCAAATCGATGGTATCAAATGGCTGGCACGCCTGCGAAAAATGGGTCTCAACGGCATCCTCGCCGACGATATGGGCCTTGGCAAAACGCTGCAGGCAATCTGCGCCATAACACAATATGTCGAAGGAATGAAAGATCCTGCCTTATCACCTGCTGCGAGCCTCATCGTCTGCCCCACATCCCTTGTCGATAACTGGAAAGAAGAGTTCCACCACTTCGGCTCCAAACTCAGAGTCGCCACCTGCACCGGCACGCCACAGGAAAGAAAAAAATTGCTCTCCCAACATGCAAAATATGATGTTATCGTCACCTCATATGGCCTCATCCAAAAAGATCTCGAACTCTATGAACAGATCCCCCTCGGCTACCTCATCCTCGATGAAGCCCAAGCCATCAAAAATCGAGAAACTAGGAACGCCCGCTCCGTCAAGAAAATACCGGCACGCCATAAACTCATCCTCACCGGCACACCGCTCGAAAACTCCCTAGAAGACCTCTGGAGCCTCTTTGACTTCCTCATGCCCGGCCTCATAGGCTCCTTCGATCGGTTCGTCACCAACTACATAAAACCAGTCGGCCAGCAAAGCAGCCAAGCGCTTGCCATCCTCCGCAAAAAGGTTGCTCCCTTCGTCCTGCGCCGTATGAAAGTCGATGTTTTAGACGACCTGCCTTCCATTTCACACTTTACCTATAACTGCCGCCTCTCCACCGTCCAGCAAGACCTCTATTCCTCCTACGCCAAATCGGCACGAGAACAACTGAAAAAATTGGTCGAAAAAGATGGGTTCGATAAAGCACGATTACAAGTCCTGGCAACGCTGACACGCCTAAAACAGATCTGCTGCCACCCCGCTATCTTTGCCAAAGAGAATGCCGAGGCAGGAGATTCAGCAAAATATGAAATGCTCTTAGACCTCCTCGCTGGCTTTGCCGCAACAAAACAGCATAAAACAGTCGTCTTCAGCCAGTACACCCAGATGCTGGCCATCATGAAACAAGATCTTCTCAAAATGGGAATCAAGTTCTCCTACCTCGACGGCTCCTCCAAAAACCGCCTCTCCATCGTCAAACAGTTCAATGACGATCCCGATATCCCTGTCTTCTTGGTCTCTCTCAAAGTCGGCGGAACAGGACTCAACTTAGTCGGCGCCGATACTGTCATCCATTACGATATGTGGTGGAACCCAGCAGTAGAAAATCAGGCCACCGACCGCGTCTGGCGTATCGGACAGAAACAGGCCGTCTCCTCCTACAAACTTGTCACCCTCGATACCATCGAAGAGAAAATCGTCGCCCTCCAAAATAGAAAAAAAGAACTGCTCAAAGAAATTGTCCGCTCCGACGAAGAAATTATCTCCAAACTCACCTGGGATGAAGTGCTGGAACTGTTAAAAGCATGAAAGAGGCATTCTGAGTTGTGATTTTTTAGAGGAGGAGATGGAGATTTCTAGACCAATTTACCCCACTGCTGACGAAGCCCATATTCTCTGTAATATGGACTA
>Ga0209777_10004023_pt1 | contig 17676 bp, 20 predicted proteins | sample FrelakmetHBP12HB_FD_187147 | JGI IMG/M metagenome (GOLD analysis project Ga0209777, IMG submission 187147) | Freshwater lake sediment microbial communities from the University of Notre Dame, USA, for methane emissions studies -HBP12 HB (SPAdes)... | ecosystem: Environmental > Aquatic >...
CGGATTTACACTCGGTCGCGGGATTTTGTAATACCCAGCAGCCCACGCCTCGCCCGACCTGACTCACCGCAGCGCAAACTTTGTTTCCAAGATAATTAGGCACGCAAGTTAGGTCATAACCATTACCTTGTTGACAATCCGCATCACTATTACAAGCGCCATTTCTTTGTTTATTTCCTGGTCCACTAATAGCTGCCTGACAACAAACTATGTTTTTTTCACCCGGGCAATACCCTCTTTTTATGGTAGTTGGATTACATTGACTCTCGTCACGGCAATCGTACTTACTGCCGAATTGACTTACACACTTAGTGGTAGAGCCAGCACCGCCATTAAATAACTTAGTGGCGGTTGGTGGGGCCAGCACATTAATAATTGTATAAATAATGATATAGGCAAAAAGAACGATGGCCACCCCAATCACCGAGCCGACCAAGGCGTCTTTACCACGCTTAACCTTGTCGGGGCTACCGCCTGAAGTAATCCAAGTAATACCGCCATAGATAAACCCCACCAAGGCAGCCACACCGACAAATTTCAAAATAATGTTAATGAGATTGAGAAAAAATGTTTCGCCACTAGTTAAATCGCAATCGCCACTGGCCAGACAGCCCTTACACACAGCGCCGGACACAGTACAGTCAACACTAGACGTACAGCCCCCACCAGAAGATCCGTCGGGATTAACACATGTCCCCGTGTCCAAGCCCTTCCAGATATAAATTGGACCAGTTTGGGCGTGGGTTGGCTTAATTAAAATCAATACACCAAAAACCACCACCAAAACGCCCAGCAACCAAAAAAATTTTTTATCTTTAAACCACATATTAATTTTTTTCAATTAAGGGCACAAAGGCAAAGCCAGGAAAGCGCCGCTCTTGATATTCTTTTTCGCCCACTCGTCTCACCAAGACCACCTCATGGTCATCAACACCGACCGGAATTATTAATCGGCCACCAATCCGCAATTGTTTTAAAAGCGGTTCAGGAATAGCTCCGGCTGCCGCACCTACGTGAATTATATCATAAGGAGCGAACTCCGGCAATCCTTTGGAGCCATCACCAGAAATAAAAGTTACTCGACCAGAAGAAACTAATTTATATTTCTCGGCATTTTGTTCGCCAAATTCTTTTAATTCATTAATGCGCTCTACTCCATAAACTCGACCCGTTGGCCCGACTATTTGCGCCAAAAGCGCCGCGGTCCAGCCCGAGCCAGAACCAACATCCAACACCACTTCGCCGTCTTTGGGCTGGCATAATTCCAACATAAAAGCCACGGTCGACGGCTGAGAAATGGTTTGGCCGAAACCAATTTGCTGCGGATTGTCCAGATCAGCACTACCTTGACTGGTGGGTAAAACAAAGTCCCGGCGTTGAATTTTTTTAAAAGCAGCAACAATGGCTGGCGATTTCAAAATCTTGTTGTTAATTAATTGATCAACTAATTCCATATTTCATTAAAAATGATAAACCCATACTTTTCATTTTCTCACAATTTTCTTAATTAGCCAAGTGGATAAAATGGCGATGATAATGGCGGCCAATATATCTGAAGGATAATGAACGCCAGCCATAATACGGCTCAAGCCCACTAAAAATGATAAACATAAAAAGATTATGCCCACCACTTGATTGGCGCCCAAAATAGCCAAAGAAAAGACAAAGACCAGAATAGTATGATTGGAGGGAAAAGATTGAGTAGAACTCATTACGTCAACTAAAGGATGAATCGTCGGATACGACAAAAATGGTCGAGGCCGATGATAAACAAGGCCGATAATTAAATAAAGTACTTCGGCTAAAATTAAGCTGAACAATAATAATACTAGGGCTCGTTGATATTTATTTTTTTGCGAGCGGCCAGACAAAAAATAGATTATCACCATGATCATGGGAAAAAAACAAATAGCGAATTGGGCAAAAAATATAACCGCAATATCTAACCAGGCATAATGGCCGGCTAGCATGCTTAAATTTTTTATTAACAAATAATCCATAAATTAATTTTTAATTTTAAATAATACCTCTTAATTTTAAGAACACTCCAACCAAAAAAATAATTATAATCCCGGCACTTAAAAATAAATATTTAAGCGCTGACCGGTGAATTAAATTTTGCCAAACCGTAGCCGTAGAAGAAAGTAGATTGGTCGTAGTGGGTTTAATCTGATTAGCTGTTGACGTTGAGTTCTGGCTACCAACCAAAGCACTGTCAATAGTGACCGCACTAACAATTAAATCATTGTCGCAGCGAGGCAGCAAGCGCCAACCGCTGTTGGTTTCTTCTAAAATACCCGACACTTGCAAATTTTGTCCCTCAGTCAATATCTTTTTATTCCACTTAATGGCCGGCGACAAATAAACTTCCAGCTCGTCTTGATCATCGTCTAACTGTAATTTGCTACCAGTCTTGTCTACTAATTGTCCGCTAATTTGTAAAAAATGTCCAATCAAACCATCATCCAGGTCGCCAATGATGACCGTTTGAGGAACCAAATCTTGATGACTTAAAATCTGGATATCGTCAGCTGATTTAATTTTTAAACGGCGATTGGAGAATGACGAAGAAACCGTTCCTTTAACTTCAACCAGGTCGCCAATTTGCAAATCGGGAAACTTAGCCGCCGACGAATAAATCTGGGCGCCGTTAATATAAAAGTAGCTTTTGGCAAATAGTCCAGGTGACGCCACCACTAGCCCCTGCAGCGTAGCCGCTTGGCCATTATCTAATTGCGGTAAATCATCGACGCTAGCTAAATCAAGGTTAGCGCTATTGGTGGTGCTGGGATTCTGAACCGTATCCGTTGTGTCCGCGCTTTGGCTAGAAGTGTCATCGGTATTAAAAATATTAGCGCTGCCAGGGGTTAAGCTGGCTGTATATTGCCAATTACCAGAGTTATCGCGAGCATAACTAGCGCCCTCGGGTGGATCTTTATAATTAATTTGTTCCTGAATGGTTTTGTCCGTCCGAAGCAAACGCACGGCATCAAAATCATTATTTAAAACAATTTTTGTTTGTGAGCGCGGCAAAACCAAATAGCCGCCAGCGGTGATAATGGTGCCGCTCGGCAAAGTATATGGATTACTACCACCCTCGCCATCATCTATTTGCCAGCCGGTTAAATCAACGGCACTGAAGCCAGAATTATATAATTCGATCCATTCGTTGCTGTCACTGCCAACCGGATTTGGTAAAAATTCAGAAATTATTACCGGCACATTAACAGAATTAATCACCGTTGATCGAGATGAATCGGTTAATGCCACATCGTTGGCTCGTCCTGGCGTCACGCTCTGACAAATACTAAAATCATTTTTATCGTTATTCGTATCCATTGGCTCCACGTTATTATTGCGACCGATGGATTTACTTTTACCGGGCGCCGGAGCATTGTCATCTACATTACCGTCTTCATAATCGCCATAGGCTACCTGGTCAATTATCGCTTGATTGTCTTTTAAAATTAAAGTGTCGCCGCCATTATTTAAAGCAAAACTAAATTTATTTTTTGGCAAAACATAATACTGACGCGGAGCTAAAACAATACCGGCCAAGGTAATTGGCTTGGCAGTGTTGTCTTCCAGTGTCCAACCAGTTAAGTCAATGGCGGCGTCAGCAGTATAATTATAAAATTCAATCCACTCACTCTCGCCCTTGGTCGCATCTGGTTCGGGAAAAATTTCATTGATTAAAATATCGCCAGGCTGAATTTGGTGAGGCACATAAATTTCTTGTTGGTCTCTGTTGCTGTCATTATTATTGTTCGGGCAGTCGGCCGGACAATTATTATAATCCTCGCCCGTTTCGCAAGTACTATTACCGCAAACCGGACCAGAAATTGCTGGCTCAGGAGAACTGCTAGTATTTTGAGGGTTGGGCGAAGGGGTAGCAAAAAAATCTTGGGAATTATCATTAGTATCTTCGCCATTACCTTGGTCGCCGCCCGGCCTACGCTCAATACTTTGGTTAGCTGGCGGTGATGGTGTAAATGCTGGTCCATTTAATTCCGGAAGCAATGTTCCGGTCCCATAGGCCACTTTATCAATTATTGAACTCTCGTTCCCGACAGACAAAGTAGTTTGATTGTTTACTAAGAATACCGTTCCTCCGCTAGTAGACATGGCAAAACTACTATGCCTCATGTCGGGTGTGACGCTGCCAGCGAAATCATTGTGTGCAATAAGAAAGAAACCATGAGGAGAAATAATACTACCCGACACAAAGTTCTTTCTGGAGAATGAACCTGCGCTACCGCCTCTATATTGTATTGACCAAGAGCTTAAATCAACCGTCGACAATGTCGGATTATATAACTCAATGAACTCATCGTTGGCTGTCTGACCAGCCACCTGAATTTCGCTAATCACCAGATGATCGGCTGTGTCGGCGCGGCCAAATTTAATCAGACTCATGGTCAGAATAATAATCGCCGCGATCCAAATTAAATAAAATTTGTTCCTGAACATAAGAACTTATTTAAAAAAATATTGCCACCATTGAAGTGGATAAAATGATTCTGTGCTGGAAGAAGATTGATCGGTGGTTTTTTGGTTATCACCCAAATCAATCACTGCCACTTTTTCGCCGGGCAGTTTAAGACCAAATTTTAAACGGGCTTCTCGCTCTTTATAAAAGTCAGATTGAACATTTTCTAGTGAAGTGGTCAGTTGTTGATTTTGATTCTCCAAAGATGTTATCTGCGCCTCCAGAGAATTGATATCTTTTCTGATAGAAAAATATTTGACGGTCTGACCAATCAAGCTGATTAAACAAAAAATAAAAACAATACTTAAAATCAAAGTAAGGTTACGCGAAGAAAAAATCCTTTGCAGGCTGTGGGGCGAATGGTTGGACATAATTTTAAAATATCAAAGCCCGCCAAAGTGTCAACAGGTCTTGACAAAAATAAAGTAGCGAATTATAATTATCTTTGCCTAATAAATAGGCAAAGGAGGTAGCGTGTCGAGACGCAAAAGATCGGTGGAGACGGACACATTACCCGTCTTCCCAAACTCAGCTCCCTATAATGAATTACTGTTGCGCGGAACACTATCAGCTAAAACGCGCGATTGGCGCTGGGGACATGTCGGTCCAGTTTTACTTTATACTTCCACTAGTCGAGTTCCAATTGTGCTGAAGGCTCATGGACTTGATCACCGAGATATTCCTGCTGGCTGCCTCGTTGGCATTGGCAATCTCTGCTCAGTTAGAGAGACCAAGAGAGACGAAGCGCGACGCATTGAAAGAGAATTCGCCAATGGCCGGCGCAATGTCACCGCCCTTGGATGTGGAGAGCGAATCCGAGCCGGATATTACTTATATAGATTCACTGACCTGACAAGATTCAGGGCGCCGATTCCTTTCAAGCCGCCCCGCGGCGCAGTCCGAACCTTCCGAGCGCCCCTGTCTTTAGTCAAAGAAGCCATCGCGCAATCAGGATTTAAACTTTAATCAAATAAGGCTCGCCCACACCGGGGCGAGTCTTTTCTTTATAAAAATTAAAAGGTTGACAATATATTTTGACCTGGTAAACTTTTTAATCATGATTAACCGGAGGAATAAAAAGCAATTTATTTTTTTAAGAACGACTATCATCGCTCTTGTTTTTATTTTTTTGGGCACTAACGCGACCGTCGCACAAGCAGCCAGCACCAACTATCAAGCCAAGGCTGTTATTTATTCACCGACGCAAAAAATCAAATTAACGGCTAATAAAAAAACGACCCTAAGAATAGATTATCGCAACACTGGCAAAACCACCTGGCTCAATAATGGTAGTTATGCCTTAAAATTAAAAGCTGATGCCACGGCCCAAAAATTCACGAGCAAGCAGTGGTTGTCAACGACCACGCCGATTAAATTATCTTATCCCAAAGTAAAAACCGGCGAAACAATTTGGTTTGACATTCCGATTGTTGCCCCTGCCTACAATGGCACTTATAATTTAGTCTTTTCTTTGAGCGCCGGCAGCACGGCGGTAACCAACAGCACAGCGACTTTTACTATTACCGTCAGTGGCGGCAAAACTCCGCCAGCCTCAACCGGTCAAACAAAATCACTAAATGGTCTAACCGAGGTTTTGTCTTTTAACGCCCAACAAAGAAGCAGTTTGCCTATCACCATTGAAAGCAACAACTATCAGCTTAAACTTGCTGATCAAGTCCTTGATGCGCAGAAACTGGGACCGCGCTTTCAAATTGATTTTAATTTTGACGCTAAAAGATATTTTATTAACGATCAATATGGCAATCGTATTTTGATGACTGATCAGCCGATTGATTTTATTCCCCTGGACAGCACCGCGCAATTAAAATTAACGGCCGGCCTGCAATATTCTTTTTGCGGCCATTTGCAATTTAATTATCAAGACGACCAGCAGACACTAATGGTTTTAACTGACGCCCCTAGCTCATGCTATCCTCAACTTCTGCCCGGACAAGCGCCAACCACGCCAACTCCGCCAGCCGCGCCATTTTGGCAAATCATTCCGGCTGATATTAATGTTATTAACGACCTGCGCATGGGTGAACCAACTATTAAAGTCGGTCTACTTTATCAAACCGCGCAAACAGACGATAAATTGCCCTTTAAAATTCACACTCTTAACCAACAGCCCTACGAAGTTCGCGACGATCAAGGTGGACTCATCACCCTAGCTACGGCCGGCGATTACCTGTCGTTTGATTTTGATTTTAAATTAAAAAAGTATTTCTTAATTGATGCCACCGGCAAGCGCTTAGCTATGAGCACTCAACCCTTACATTGTTTAGCTCAATCGCCGGATACAATTTTTGAAATCGCCTCCTGGAAGAACGGTCCATTCTGGGGCATGAATGTCAATGATAACGATTATCGCGGCAACCTCACCATTGAATACAATGACAACACTGATCGCCTCTGGTTAATTGACGAGGTTCCCCTAGAAGAATACATGAAAGGCATGAGCGAAGTCTGGGATTCGTGGCCCACGGAAATGTTAAAAGCTCAGCAAGTGGCTGCTCGCACCTATGCCATGTTCCGTTATATTAATCCTAAATACACCAACTCGCCTGATCCGGATGATGATCCAATTTTTACCGTCCGCTCTACTCAAGCCGATCAAGTTTATCGCGGTTATCAAGCTGAGTTGCGTAATCCTAATATTGTCGCCGCGGCTGCGGCCACGCGTGGTGTCATCGCTACCTATAATAATGATCCCATCTTGGCTTATTACTTTTCTCAAACCGATGGCCGGACTCGTTCTTCTTATGAAGCTGGTATGACCAAAGCGCCGGTTGATTATTTAATCAGTGTTGATGATCCACCCGGTGAAGGAAAAACACTCAAGGGTCATGGCGTGGGCTTACCGCAATATGGCGGCAAGGCCGCGGCTGACCAAGGCGCCAATTACTCACAAATTTTAAAATATTATTATCGCGGAATTGAATTAAGGAAATTCTATCCGTAGGACTTGACCCCGTTACAAAACTTTACGTTTCTCCCTTAACGCCGCAAAAATTACCATCAATTAGGCGTTGCCCGAGAAAACATTGTAATTACTGAATTGATTATTCAATGAAGTCGAAACTAAGGCGTTGGTAAAATTGTTCTAACCGGGGTTGATTTTTCTGATGGATTTGTTAAGATACTAATGTCCAATTGTCATTAGTATTTTATTTTATAGCGGGGTGTGGCCCAGTAGTTAAGGCGTCTGCTTTGGGAGCAGAAGATCGTGGGTGCGAATCCCACCACCCCGACCAAAAAATAATAATCGGCTAAACAAAAAATTATTATCAACTCTTGAACACGATGATGCTTGTCCCGAGCTTTGCCGAGGGAAGTCCCACCACCCCGACCAAGCTACTTTATATTATTAAAATTAAATTAATCTTATGTTGCGAGCCGACGAAATCTTAGATCAAAAATCATATCTCTATCGCCGCTGCGCGGAAAAATATCAAGCCAAGGCTGATACTTATCGCCATGAGGCTTATTCTACGCGCTCTAGGGTTAATAATCTCTTCGCTCAGGCTTTAAAATTTAAAGAAAGGGCTTATCAGCTGGAATCTAAGGCTAAACATGACCAAGATCCAGTTTGGATGAAAATTTACATCTTAAAAAGCCACGCCTTCGCCTTGGAACAAAAAGCTAATTTACTGAACTCCAGGGTCTATCAAAAGAAAAAGATATTTTATATTCTTTCTGCTAAAGCCTCGGGCGCTGCTGCGAAATTTACTGAGCTCAAATCACGGGCCTATGCTAAAAAGGTGGCCATTCATGCTCCCGGTGAATGCGGACTCAAAGATAAAAAGCACTAAACCCGACAATCACCTGCCTGCTATCCGACCTATGCGGGTATCGTATAACGGCTATTACTACAGGTTTCCAACCTGTTGATAGGGGTTCGACTCCCCTTACCCGCTCCAAAAATGTACATAAAATTACATAAACTGATAATTCTATTGCTATTAATAATATTTTAGTTGTATGAAAAATACTGAAATTGAGAAAAGATTTTTTGTAAAGAGTAAATCTGCATTATTAAAAAAATTGAACATATTCGGAAGAAAGATTTTCGAAAATCACCAAATAGACACTTACTACGTTCCTTCTCATAGAAATTTCCTTGAAGAAAAATATCCGTTTGAATGGTTAAGGTTAAGAGACGACCAGGGCAAATATATGCTTACCTATAAACATTGGTATCCTGAGCGCGTAAAAGAAAGCACTCACTGTGATGAATATGAAACGAAGGTAGAAAGCATTGAAAATCTTAAAAAAATTCTAAAATCTTTAGATTTTAGAGAAGTTGTAGTCGTAGATAAAAAGAGAATATGCTATATGGTAAAGAATTTCGAGGTTTCTATAGATGATGTAAAAGATTTAGGAGCATTTATAGAAATTGAGATTAAGGATGGGTATAGATCCGTTGAAGATGGGGCTAAACAAATTTATGAACTTGCTGAAAAACTTAAACTTGAAGAGTTACCCGAAGATCATTCAGTTAGAACCGGATATCCTTTGCAGGTTTATCTTAAAAGGGGGAGCGGTAAGTAATATTCCCTTTATTTAAAAAACATATTCGGGCCACGTTCGTCCGCTCCAAGTAAAAAAGAATATAGAAATTGGAATATAGAATGAAAAATCCGTTTATGACGGATCTTTTATTTTCCTTATAAAATAAGGCCAAACGAGCTAATTATGTAAAATTACTCTTGCCCGTTCGACTAGGCTCAGTGCTGCGGCTGTTAATAAATAGCCTTGACAAGATTTCAAATTTATGCTAAAATTTATTTAAATAACCAATGGAGGTAACAAATGAAAAGGAACAGAAACTGCATAATTGATGCGTTTTGGCAAGCTCTTTTCGGCTCAGCGCTGTTGTTGGCCATTCTGCGAGGTTTCTTGCGTATGCCGCCCAGTTTTTTCCAAAGGTTTCCTAATCATCTTAGCTCAGTAATAATGTGGTTTGTATATGGTTGTCTTTTTCTGACAGTGATCCTGGTGGGCCTGTTCTACTGGCGTGCCTGGCAATACTGGCGTGCTTCGCGGTTCCCACGAGCAGACTAAATCTTTCAAGGGTGGAGCATTCCGCCCTTTTTTTTATTAAATTTCTCGCCCCTTGACAAAAACAACAAAAAATGATAAGATTGTCTTAATTGATCCTAAAAAGGAGGTTTCGTGGATAATCAACCCCGTGGTGCCGTTGGAAAATTGAAAATCTATTTTGGCTATGCAGTCGGCGTGGGCAAAACATTTACCATGCTTGTGGACGCGCACGAACTATTAAGGCAGGGTATTGACCTGGTTGTTGGATATGTCGAGCCCCATGAACGCCCCGACACCATTGAGAAAATGGCAGGGCTTGAGATTGTTCCGCCCCTCGTTCCCGATCCGAAATATGCCTTTTTCAAAGAGCCTGATGTCCCTGCCATAATAAACAGGCGGCCCAAGATAGTCTTGATAGACGAGATTGCCCACTCTAATGCGCCGGGTAGCGCCAACCTAAAGCGCTATCAAGATATTGTAGAATTACTTCAAGCGGGCATTGACGTCACCACCACACTCAACGCTCAACACCTAGAATCACTCGCCCCGATTGTAGAGCAAGAACTGGGCATCAAGGTTTCAGAAAGGATTCCTGATAGCCTGGTCAGCGATGCCGAAGCTATTATTAACATCGATCCGCCTGTCAAAAAGCTAATTGAACGCATTAAGATCGGCAAAATTTACCCCAAAGCTCTAATAGAAACCGCTCTTCGTAATTTCTGCCGAACCGACAATTTGAATTATCTGCGTAAGCTCACTTTAACTTGGCTGAAACAGACAAAAAAGGCGGGACATTAAGCTTGTCCCGCTTTTAATTTAGTTAAAGGGACAAAACCATATAAAGGTTAATTTTATTAATTAAAAGGGCTGTTGTGGAAAAAGGGGCTTGACAAAATCTCAAAAATGTGCTATAATATTGATATAGAAGATGAAGGTAGGATTGTTGCAAGGACGTGACCTGAAAATGGCACCACCCTTGGACAAGAACTCTGCCTGTCTCTAAAACCTCTCAAATTGGAGGTAACACATGTTCGGTAAGAAACTCAACCTCAAGGCCGCAGTGGCCGTCGTCGAGATGGTCGGTCCGGAGAAGGCGGCAGAAACAGCGCCGATAGCCCTGGCCTACATGAAAGCCCTGGGCATCCCGGTGACCATCGCCAACGACATCAAGAAGTTCTTCGCCGCCCTCAAGGCCAAGAAGGACCAAATCATGGCGGCGTTGAGCCAGGCCCGTCGGACGATCCAGGCCCTCGAGGCGGACAAGGCCAAGCAGATGCAGGGCGTCACGGAGAAGGTGGCGGCTTATACCGCCAAGATCTCCGCGGATGCCACCCAGGAAGCCGCGGCCGCCCAGGACGAGATCAACGCCCAGATTGCGAATCTGGAAGCCCAGCTCGCGAAGATCACCGCCCTGAAAGACGCCAAGCCCGAAGAACTGGCCGCCTGGCTCGCCCAGATCAACGCCGGCAGTCAGCGCAAGACCAGTGAGATGCGGGATGCGGCCGACCGGAAGCGCTCGAAGATCACCGGGAGTATCGACCCCCGGATCAAGAAGCTGCTGAAGCAGATCGAGGTGCTGGAAGCCCAGGTGAACCAGAAAGACCCGACCGAAGGTCTGGTCCTCCAGGTCGCCGAAGCCTACGGCGTCAAGGTCGAGGCCTAAGCCCGAACAACACGAAACAAAGCGGGTGCGCGCTGCGCACCCGCTCTTTCTTTTAATAAATTTTTAAAATCACTTAGCAACAAAACAAGCTTTTGGGTGGCTCACCACCTAAGTCGCCGAATGGATTGCCAAATTTTTCCAGATTGGCAATCATTTTTTTATTTTCTTCGGTTGATAGCGCCGCACCATTAAATTTCTGGCGAATCTTTTTCATTAATTCCGGCAGGTTTATCTTGGCCGGACAATTAGTAAAACAAGCCGAGCATAATGTGCAAGCATAAGCATTGGATTTCTTGGCTTCTAATAATCCGCGCGACAAAGCGGCAAAAATAATTCCCTTACTGCCCAGATATTTATCGCCGTAGCCGCGACCTAAATTATGAAAAGCCGGACAAAAGTTCAAACAAGCACCGCAGTTAAGACAATATAATAATTCGCTTAAACCACTATCAATTAATCGTGAGCGACCATTATCAACCAAGACTAAATAAACTTCTTTAGCGCCTTGTGCTCCAATGACTAATTTATTTTGCACATCACCAGTCTGCGATGGTCCGGCAATAATGGAAACATAAACCGGCCAAGCCTGACCCGTGCCCCAAACCGCCGAAGCTTTAACAATTTTCATGGCTGCCGCCAAATCCGGTACTAATTTTTCTATGCCTGACAAAACAATATGTCGTTTGGGCCAACGCGAAACCAGCGAAGCATTGCCCTCATTTTCTAAAATAATTATTTGCCCATCGGCGGTAATGGCATTGGCGCCAGTGATACCCACTTCGGACTCGACGATTTTTTTTCTGATTTGTTCACGAGCAAACTCAGCAATGGCCTGCGGTGTAGGATCAATTTGCCGGCCAAACTTCTGATAAAACTTGGCGCTGATTTTTTCCGGCGCCAAATGGAAGGCCGGCATAACCGGATGCAAATCTTCTTCGCCTAAAACTTGATTGATAAAATCACCCAGATCGGTTTCTACCACCTCTTTACCTGGTAAGGCCTTTTTCACGTCTATCTCGTCGGCGATATTGGATTTAGATTTTAAAACCACCCTGGCCTCACCAGCCAATCCAGCCACGATCTGACGCGCCTCCTCATCGTCTTTGGCTAATAATACTTTAATTTTGTTCTTGCTTAAGTTGTCAATCGTCTTAGCCTGGATCTCGGCTAAATGATCAAAAACTGATTTTTTCATCTGATAAATTTCCTCGCGCAACTTTTCGCGTTCGCTGAAACTCAAAACACTATCGCGCTTACGGCGATAATCCATCACTACCGGCCAAATATTGGCCTTAATCTCTGGTGATAAAAAATTATTGATCATACCTTAGATAAGTTTAGCTTTGCGCAAAATTTGCGGCACCGAATACTTAGATAAACTGGTTTCGGCTAACGCTTGCTCGGCCTGTGCTTTAGTTAAAAATCCGACAGTCACTTCACGGGCCAAGCGAGTGGTATCGGGATGAAATCCCAGGTGTTTCTTTAACTGGCGCTCGGCTGCTTTGGCCAACAGACACGAAGAGGCATTAGATTGCACTGACCCATAATATCGCCAACCAATCTTTTTCAAAATCTGACGCGTGTCTTTCAACTTCATTTGTTGTAAGAACGGCCAGTGAACAATATAAACCGCCGGTTTGTTTTTAAATGGTTTGATTTTCCGTATTGCCGACACTTTCCATGGTCGATCTTTTTGGGTAGTTGATTTTAAAGAAGTCCACTCGTTAATGGCCAGCACCACTACTCGCACCTTATGTTTTAATGCTTCTTGATAATAGGCGCGGATTAAAATGCGCCGGCAAATCCAGCAAGGACGAATCAGTCCGGAATAATTTACCCGACCCGCGACATAGGCCCGACGAAATTCTGCCGGACAATCACGCTGATAAATTTTAGCCAATTGACGAAAACGTTGGCGATCACTGGCAGTGAGATATGGCCGTAAAGGAATAATTTGATGGTCAGCGCCGATTTTCTTGGCCACGGCCTTAGCTCGTTGTAAAATATAATTAGGCAAATAACCAGTGTCCAGGGTAAAGGCCAGGGGCCGATAATCAAGTCGCTGTATTTGCGCTAAAGTCGCCGAACTATCTTTACCGCCCGACAGGCCCACCATTAATCCATATTTACCGGAGTTATTTTTAATCAAGCGATCGAATAGAATTCTTTCCTGTTTTAATCTAGTTAAAGAAAAGCTTTTTTGATAGGCGCGACAAATATTGCACCAGCCAAACCGATCAAAAGAAATGTGTGGATTTTGGCTAGTGTTAACACACCTCCGACATTCTTTAACTTTTTGTCTTTTCATCATTATGAAACAATTGGCTCAGCTCTTTAACTTCTATTTGCTGGGCACTGTCTTTAAGGTTCATATAGCACAAAGGACATGTGGTAATAAGCGTTGGCGCGCCAGTCTCTTTAGCTTGATGCAGACGATCGCCAGCAATACGCTTGGATAGTTCTGGTTCATTGGATTGGACTCCGCCGCCGCCGCCACAGCAAAAAGACTCAACTTTATTTAAGGCCATTTCTTTGAGGTCATAACCTAATTTTTTAATCACCTCGCGCGGCTCGTTATAAACGCCCATTTGTCGGCCTAGATGACAAGGATCATGGTAAGTGGCTAAACCTTGAGTTAAGGCCTTAATGTCTAATTTAGAATTTTTAAGCGCTTGGCTGATAGTTTGTGTTATATGCTCAACTTCGATATTCCACTTTTCTCCCCTAAAGGTCCGAGACCTCGGGTCTTTAGGACCAAGCACCTTGGGATATTCTAATTTAAAAATCATGAAACAAGCCGGGCAATTGGTAATAATTTTTGTCACGCCGTGATCCTGAAAAATTTTCAGATTTTTCTCGGCCAAGGCCTGAAAATTTTTAAAATAACCAGCCTTCAGGGCCGGCGATCCGCAGCATAATTCAATATTGGCTAGCTCAATAAAATCAATTTTCATCTGCCGTAAAATGCGGCGATAATTATCCAATAAGTCCTTGGCCACGAATTTGGTCAAGCAGCCAGGATAATATAAAGTATTTTGACTGCGAAAAATTTTACTTAAAAATGACATACCCAGTAACAATAACTTCACTAAAGATGCCAAACATTCTTGGCTCTGTAGTGTTTTAAGCGTTTAATTAAAAACCTTCGACCATTAGTGGTTTTAAGATAAGCTTCTCTTTGTTTGGCATCTTCTTGGTTGAGAGATGCTTCAAAGTAGATAAGCTTGAGTGGTAGTCTGCCCTTGGTAGCAAAAGATTCTCCTTGCCAGTGTTCTTGAAGACGTCTTTTAAGATCGTTGGTATAACCAATATAGTGATGATTGTCTTTGAAACTATGGAGCACGTAAGTATAGAAGAACACTGGTGAAGTTTTGTTACTGGGCATGGCAAATAAATTAGAATTTAACAAGTATCATTACTACGCCCAAACCAAGCAAGAACAAGCCACTAACCAATTTCATCCAGCGGCGATTGGCCGTGCGCCAGGCCTCCAGCTTGTCTGAACCAAGGCCAGAATGCAGCACAATCAAAATAATTAAGAGCGGTAAAACGAAAACGAAATTATAAAGTAAGAGATATAAAATACCGTTTAAGCGGCTGCAAGATTGAGCCAAGAGACACAGCACGCCCAAATAAATTCCGCCGGTGCAAGGCATGCCAAAGGCCGTAGCCAAAAAACCCAAAACAATGGCGCCAGGAACTGAAGCGCGCCGGATATATTTTTCTAATAATGGTTTTTTGGATTCGGGAATGGCCAAGGTGAACCCCTTGCCATACCAAAAAAAGTCTTTCACGGTTAACAGGCCCAAGATAATTAAAATTGCTCCGGCAATTTCTTTAATTAAAGATCCGATTTTTAAAGTAGTAAAAACATGCAACACGCCAAGACCAGCCAAGAAATAAACCGCAAAAACGGTGCCCACATAGACCAGGCCAACGCGCAAAACTCTTTTAGACGAACCAATGGCCGACAAATAACTAACCAAAAAAATCAACACAGCGAAGGCGCAGGGATTGATGGAATCAATCGCTGCCGCGCCGACAATAGTAGGAATACTAATAAACGACAAGGTCATTTTTTTCTTTTAAACAATTTAATGGCGGCAAAAATGATTAAACCTAAAATGACTAAAATGATGACCCAGCCAATTAAGGCTTGTTGGTTAAATTTCTGATTCTGTTGCTGCTGGGCATGAGCCAGGGCAAATGACTGCGGTGATGGACAGGTATTAATAGAACAGTTTTGCACTGCGCTGGTAATTTGACTGGCGATGCTATCATCAAAGCCAACCCACGACTGATTACCCACAAAAATCACTGGTACAACCAGCTGAGATGAACTAATATTATATGCCTGAGCAAAGCTAAAATATATTTGACGATTAGTATTGTTATAAAAAACCTCGAATGACTTTACGTCAAGTTGCGGATATTGTTTAGTTAAGTTGCCGAAAAAGGCCTCGGCCTGCGCACAATGGGGACAACCCTCGCCACGGAAAAAATATACTTCAATTGGCGGCTTATTGTCCACGTTTTGTCTGGGCGTAATCTCGGCCAGAGCCGAACCAAAACCAGTTAGTAATAATAATGATAAAATGGAAAGAAAGGCTTTATTTTTCATATCTTAATATGATAGTATATTTTAAAAATTTGTCCACAAATTAAAAGCGGGCGGAAAATTCCGCCCGCCGAATGTCTATCGCAAAGCTGGCCAACCCAGCCAGAACAGCACTGCCGCCACTACCAGGCCCACAATATACGAACTGGGCACACGACCAAACCACTTTTGCTGGCGACACCACCAGATATCCTCACGACGAAACTTCTTTATTCCCCAATAAGGATTGAGTACAAACCACAAGAAGTCTTCCACCACGCTCATGACGGCAAGGCAGCCCAAGATGACGAACTCGTTGCTCCAGCTCCAGTGCCGCGTCAGGATAAAAACCAGATGGAAAAACCACAAGAACAGTAGATTTAAAAATACGTGATAGCCGGTCAGTGGTTTGCCAGCACTAAGCTTCATCCACCAGGCGCCTTGATAACGCCAGGTCGGCGCCTTACCAGCCCACCCATTTTCTCCCTCGATGTTAATTTCTAGCCAGGCCCAGAGAAAACAGCCCAGCAAGACATACATCAACAGCCAGAATAGATGTAGCACTACGGACCTCCTTCCTTTCTAATTAAATGATAGCACGTTTTCAAAAATTCGTCAAGACCATCCTTGTTTAATCATCTCTTGACAAAATTTTTTAAATTATTTATAATTAAATAGTTCGTAACGACGAACAAGTCAAAGGAGGTAACTTGAGAGACAGAAATGGACGTAAGAATGGTGGAAATCATTGCATGGAGGCCTTCGCACAAAAATTAGTGCGCGCCCTGCAAGACGGTAGATTTAGAGGCGTTAAGCCACTTCGTCTTTGCAATAATGGCCCCAAAAATGGCGCAAGAGTAAAGATCGACATAATAATCCCAATGCCAGAAGCCGACGATAAATATTCCCCAGAGCAAGACGTTCGCGACGCTAAATCCTATCCTCCGCTGATATTCGATCTAGTAGTGCGTATAGCGAATAAAAGCCACATTACACTGAAAGAGGTAGAAGTTAATTTTAAGTCAGAGGCATCTTCCGAAACCTCCGGTCTCCATCTTTTTAAAGCAGAAGGGTTTAGCCCTCAAGACATTGAGCCATCAGCAACATCGACTCCCAAGGATGAACCGCTTAGGTATGCAGACATGAACCCGAAACAGCGAAGAGAATTTGTGCAACAAATTCTTAGTGAACCAATGTCACCAGGAGGAGGCCATGGCTAAGGCAAAAAATCCTGATCCATTAATAGAAGAACTCATAAAGGCGTTGGGTGATGATTTCGCGCGATTAGCCAACCAGATGGAATACATACATCCATACATAACTTCTGCAGCCCTCCCAAAGGGCCGACAGCTAAGGGTTGACGTTTTGATTGATGGACCGCAAGAAGACCGCAGCGGTCGAGGGGTCAATGAAGGGTGGAAAATAACTACCAGGCAACACGCCAGCCAAATACTGAAAACCCTACTTGAAACCATCAAGCAATTCTATGCTAATCATCGAGATGCTCTACCAGCCGGCATACAGGTCAAGCTACGTTATCATAATTTCGGTGTTCGCCGACAAAAAACGCGAACTTATCGCCATTGAATTTCAGAGGCACGTCCCAAGACGTGCCTTTTTATTTTTTCAAGAAATGATATAATGAAATTATGATTTATTGTCTAATTGTCGGTGGTTTATTGTTTCTAATTTTATCCGTCTGGCGATCAGATTGGGCAATCTTTCTACTGGTGGCGCTTTTGCCGGCTTATCAATGGCGTTTTAAAATTTTCGGCTTGCCCACCACGGCCCTAGAAATGATGATCTTGATAATTTTTCTGGTCACGCTGGTCAAAAATGGTTTCAAGGGTTGGCGAGTTAATTTGAAGCGTTGGCGCTGGCTCG
>Ga0209777_10004024_pt1 | contig 17672 bp, 17 predicted proteins | sample FrelakmetHBP12HB_FD_187147 | JGI IMG/M metagenome (GOLD analysis project Ga0209777, IMG submission 187147) | Freshwater lake sediment microbial communities from the University of Notre Dame, USA, for methane emissions studies -HBP12 HB (SPAdes)... | ecosystem: Environmental > Aquatic >...
CGCATTTTGACAGTAAGCTTCGGGTTGGCCATCTTGATGCCTTCAGCCAAAGGCAAAATGCGCCCGTGCAGGCCCTCATACCCATAAGCCCTTACATGATGCGATATCTTGCTGCCGCACCCGATTCCCGTAACAACGACTATCCTGTGCGGGTCAAGGCCCAGCTCCGTTATCGCTGTCTTGAACGAGCTAAGTATGCTGTAATCCCCGCAGCCCGGGCACCACTGCGGCTTTTCCGGGACATCAAAAACGTTCACGTTTGCCATTTGAAAGACCTCAATATCTCCACGGGGAGTAGAACTCGAAATTGTCGTACTCCTCGTTCTTTATCAGGCAATCCTTGCCTGTCTTTCTCACGCCGTCAATCGCTTTCACAAGCTGATGCGGCAGCAAAGGCCTGCCGTTGTACTTCCTTATGGAGGCAGTTGGCCTCTTGCCTGTCTCAAGCAAAACGACCTTTTCAAACACGCCTGTCCTGTTGTTTTCAGCAAAATAGACAGCCTTGTAGTTGGAGAACGCCCTTTCAACCTTTTCCTTGCTTAGCGGGTATATCCAGTTGAAATGTATTACGTCAATTTTCGCCTCTTCCGCGGCCTTAAGCGCGGGCCCGAGCTGGGAGCCCCACACCACAAGCGCATCGTCGCCCTTGAACGAGTATATCTTCGGCTCGTACGAGCGCTCAAGCAGCTTTTCCATCTTCCTGAGCCGCTTGTCAACCTGCGCGACCCTCATGTCGAACGACTCGGTTGAAAAGCTGTCCTCCTGGTGCTCGTAGCTGGATGCCACGTGCTGGCCGTTGGGAACGCCAGGCAGGCTCCTTGGCGATATGCCGTCCTGCGTTATTTCGTAGCGTTTGAACCTTTCGCCGGGCTTCAGCTCAGGAAGCCCCCTGTCAGCGAGCTTGCCCCTGTTCGCCTTGAAGCGCGAAACGTCCAATCCGTCAACAGTGTAATAGTTCTCTGAAAGGTATTTGTCTGAAAGCAGGAAAACAGGCAGCTGGAACTCCTCTGCTATGTTGAGCGAGTCGGCGCCTATCTGTATCATTTCCTTGGCGTCGCCTGGCGCAAGTATCACCCTTGGGAACTCGCCCTGGCCTGCGCCAATGACCTGGAAAATGTCGCCCTGCTCAGTCCACGTCGGCATGCCGGTTGAAGGCCCTGTCCTCTGCGCAAGGAAGAACACGATGGGCGTTTCTGCTATGGCCGCCATGCTGACTGTCTCGGTTTTAAGCGCGAAACCTCCGCCGCTTGTGCCTGTTGCTGCCCTTGCGCCCGCATACGCCGCACCAACGGCCATGTTGGCTCCAGATATTTCGTCTTCCGCCTGTAGGACCACTATGCCTGCCTTTTCCTGGTTCTTTATCAGGTAATGCAGTATGGTCGTTGCAGGAGTCATGGGATACGATGAATAGAACGTGAGCCCGCCCTTGATGAACCCGATGGCAAGCGCCTCGTTTCCCGGAAGGTAAGGCCTTGGCCCGCCTATTGGCTTGATGCTTATGGCAGGCTTGGACTGCGATATTATGTGCTCATAACCCGCCTTAGCGACCCTTATGTTCATGTCAACGACGTCCTTGCCCTTCCTTGAGAACTGGTCCTCAAGCGCCTTTTCAAGGTACTCAAGAGGATAGTCAACAGTGGCAAGCAGCGCGCCCAGGTATGCGGTGTTCTTCATCTTCGGGTCTGCCTTCTGCCCGCTTATTATGCCCGCGACTGGCACGCCCACCTTCTTTACATCCTCCCTTATGCTCATCCCGCTGAGGTCAAGCTCCGAGTCGTACAAAAGGAGCCCGCCCTTCTTTATGGAGTCGGCATGGAACTTTATGGCGTCCCTGTTTATGGCTATGACGACGTCGCTTTCCATGAGCGGGGCGTCGAGCCTCTTGTCTGAAATGACGATTTGGTATGCGTTGTGCCCGCCCCTTATCAGGGAAGGGTATTCCGGATACCCGAAGACGCTGTACCCGCCGCGCGCGAAAAGCCTGCCTGCCGTTGCGCCCATCACGAATGCGCCCTCTCCGGCCGCAGCCCCTATCTTTATCACTACTTCCATCAAGACCACTGAAACCGTATTCACCTCAAAAATTAAAAAGGCATAAGCCCCTGACTTCGGCATTTGCCAAACATTCCGCCACCATTTTTAAAGTGTGCACACCAACACCCTCTAATATGGATTCAGCCGACATAGTGGTATGCGTCGTTTCCTTGCTGTTCATGTATTTCGTCATAACAGCGACGTTCATACCGAACCTCGCAAAGGCCGCCATAGTCATATGCGAGATGGTCATCGTCTCAAAATTCTACGCAAAAAGGCACTTCATGCAGACGGAGCTCGGCATGCTTCTTGTGAGGAGCAGGTATTTTGTCACGTTCATAGACACCGTTGGAAGGAAATATGCGTCGTATTTCAGGCTTTGGGCGGACGTCATGCTCTTCGTAAGCTTCGGCGCAATCATGCTTTTCCTCATGAAATGGAGGCCGTTCACGCACAGGCTTGGCCTTTACCTGTTCTCAATGGCTTTCCTTTTCGCGCTTATGGCCGTTTATCCGCTGGGCATATCCTACGCGCTTACGGCGATGGGCAACGTGTCTGCCCTTGAGCAGGGGAGCTCAAGCGCCTCCACGATTTCAGCCTCGGTGCTGCTTTCGGCCTCGCTGCTGCTGCTGGGCTTCGGCGGCTCAACGATAATGTCGCTTTACATAGCTGCCGCCAACGTGCTTTACAGCATCTACGCCATGCTGTTCCTGCACCAAGCGGTTGCGCTGAAGGCAGGCGCAACGCTCGTGCTTCCTGGCATAAACCTGCCGTTCTTCGAGGGCATAATCGCGGTCGCCTCGCTCCTGATCGTCCACGAGCTTTCCCACGGCTTCCTTTCAAGGGCAGAGCGCGTCAGCATAAACTCAACCGGAATTGTCCTTTTCGGCAGCCTTCCTGTAGGCGCTTTCGTTGAGCCGAGCGACAGGGAGCTTGAAAGGTCCAGCCCGATGGTCAGGAGCAGGATACTTGTCGCAGGGAGCGCGGCCAACATAACGTTCGGCTTCCTTTTCGGCCTGCTTTACATCGCGTTCTTCTATTTTGCGATACACAGCTACGCCTACACGTGCAACGTCCCGACTGTTTTGGACAATGGCAATATCGTGCTAAAGGAGTCTACGACAGGCTGCGCGTCCTCCATACTCCCGCTTGTGGTGTTCAAGGATTCGCTGATAAAGTTCATCATAAACGTGCTGGGCCTCACGTGCGGCCTCAACTTCGCCATAGGCATGATAAACCTGCTGCCTGTCCCGCTCTTTGACGGCTACCACATAATGAGGTCGTTTTTGAAGGACAAGAGGATTGCCGAATGGGTATCCTATTCCGCGCTGATATGCTTCATACTGCTGATAGTGCCTGGCTTGTTTTGAACCATAAGGGTTTTGTTGGAGCCTTTTTCTAATTCTGAGCCTCAGGGCATCTTTTCTAGAATATGGTCTTGTGCGGCTCGGAGCTCATCTCGTACCTTATCCTGTACGCGTCAACTACCTCTATCACTTTGACTATCTCGCCGCCCCTGCTTTCCAATGCCTTGTCTTGCTCAATCAGCATCAGCTTGTCTATGTAAATGCCGAAATCCGAGAGGTTCTTGCTGCCGTCCTTGACAAGTATCTCCATGACGCGCGCGACCATCGTTTTGCCTTGGTCGTCAGAGCCCCATATTGAAAGCGCGAGCGCGACCTGGTTTATGAAGTGCTCCTTGTCTTCCTGCCTCATGAACTTCCATAGGTCTATTATCCTCTTCTTGGCCTCAAAGGGCACCTTCTCAAACGGCCTGAACTCCTTCTTCTGTGCCGCCATCATGCCCACCTCTCCAGCGCGCCCTTGTCAAGGCATTCCCTCAGCTTCTCTGCCGCTGCCTTGGCCTGGCCCATGTTCTTCTGGAAGGATATCCTTATCTCTGGCGTCTTGGTTATCTTGACGCCGGCGATGCGGTGCTCCGTCTGCCCCTTTTCAATCTTTTTCTCTATCTTTTCAGAAATCAGGAATAGCTGCTTCTCAATGCTTCCGAAGTCTTCCTTCTTCCTCAGTTTTTCCCCGGTTGCAGGCATCAAAATCGCCATTTGCCATATTGGCTGCAACTGTTTTTAATCCTGCCGTTCGCCCAGGTCCAGCTCGACGGTTTTTTCCTTTTTGTCGAAGGCCGCCTTCCTCTTGCTTAAAAAGTCGTCCATCTCCATGCCTTTTGCGTGCAGGAGCGCCTTTTCCGCCTCCTCGTAGTTGGCGTATATGAAGTCGCCCTTTGCCTTCGACTCTTCCGCCTTTTTCCTGTACTCGCCTATTGACTCAATCATCCTTTCCATTGACTTCTTCAGCTTTAGCAGCTCCGGATTCTCCTTTTCCGCGTTTTCCAGGCATTTTTTTATTGCCATAGAGACGCTTTCTTCCTCCTGCGTAGCTTCAAAGACCGGCAGCACGGCATAGTCAGAGAAATCCGGCTTTATGCAAGGTCTGGTTAAAGCAAGCCATTTCTTTGCCAGCGAATCCAGCGTCCCTGCTTTGTAGTCCATTGAGCTTTCTGCCACGCCTTCCTTTTCCAGCATGTATTTTGAATATAATTTTCCGACCATCCTTGCCAATATCGCGCCAATTGGCTTTCCTTCAGCGTCCTTGACGTACAGTTTTGCGTCCAGCGGCATGGTCCCAGGAACCCTGTAGTCCTGGCCGATTTCCAGCTTCTCCTTGTTTTCCTTTACAAAGAAGCCCATTATCTTTCCTTCGCTGCTCACAAGCACGGCCTTGGACCTGCCGAACATCTCAATGTACAGCGTCGCTGTCCTGAATTTCATTTTTAACAGTCTGTCGCCGTCAACGACCTCAACCTTCTCAAGGTACTGGTTGTCTAATTCTTTCCTAAGAAGGTCGGAAAAGGGGTTTTCCTTTGCCTCGCCCTCCAATTTCTCCGCCATCGCCCATTTCCCAAGCTCAAAAGTCACGTTGCCCTTGTTCAGCCTTATCCTGAACACGTTGCTGCCGTGCCAGAACGCCTTGTTGAAGAACGAGCCCTCCAGCTTCTTGAGCTCCTTTTCCAGCACAAGGTAGTCCAGCCTGCACATCTCGTGCATTGCCATCAGTATTGCCTCGCGACATACGCGTAACCATGCGCATCTTTTCCGCAGACCACGCACTTCTTGTTTTTTGGCTTGTCTTTTTCGCTGAGCATCCTTCCCCTGACTTCGGCCTTCAGCCCTTCCTTTATCTTTTCGTAGCATGGCTTTCCGTCCATTTCCAAAGAGCAGAACGGCACCCTGATTATTTTCCCTTCTTCAAGCAGCTTTCCCAAGCTGTTTATGTCTTCTGCCTTGTCCATGCTCTTGTCCAGCCTTTCCTTTGCCGCCTTTTTCAGCCTTTCAAACATTTCCTTTCCTGTTTTCTCTATTTCCTTTTCTATGCCCTTTATCTCAACCAGTTTCTTTTCCCTCGTGTCCCTGCTTACCAAGACTGCCTTGTTGGCGTCCACTTCCCTTTCGCCTATCTCCAGCCTTATGGGAACGCCTTTCATCTCCCATTGGTTGTACTTGAAGCCAGGCGTGTTGTCCGAGGTGTCGTAATGCGCCCTTATGCCGGCCTTTTTTGTATCTTCCAGCAGCGCGTTCACGTATTTGTCTATCTTTTCCCTGTTCTCGCCCTTGTAAATCGGGACAATGACTGCCTGTACCGGGGATAAGTGGTATAGGCATATCAGTCCCTTGTCGTCGCCGTAAATCGCTATCAGCGACGCAAGCAGCCTTGCCATGCCCGGTCCGCACGTCGTCTGCCACACGAACTTCTCCTTGCCGTCGTTGTCGCTGAATTTTATCCCGAACGGCTTTGCGAAGTTCTGCCCGAGCATGTGCGTTGTGCATATCTGCAGCACCTTTCCGTCCGGCATCAGCGTGTCTGCTGCGTACGTGTTTTCCGCGCCTGCGAACTTGTCCCATTGCGGCCTTTCAAAGAAAATGAACGGTATGCCGAAGCTTCCGCTTATGACGCTGTTTGCGATTTCCACGTCCTCTGTTATCTGCTTTTCTGCGTCCTCCTTTGCCGGGAATGCGCAATGGCTCTCTATCCAGAGAATCTCCCTCAGCCTTATCAGCGGCCTTGTTGCCTTTGTCTCGTATCTCCAGACAGTGCCGCTTTGGTAAAGTTTCAAAGGCAAATCCTTCCTGCCGTTTATCCACAGCGCATACATCGGGTATATAGCCGTTTCGCTTGTCGGCCTCAATGCCAGCCTTTCTTCGAGCTGGTTTTTCCCTGCCTTTTCCACCCAGAAAATCTCGTCCCCAAAGCCCTTGATGTGCTCTTCCTCCTTTTTGAGGTTGGATTCGGGAATCACGGCAGGAAACTGCACGGGGCTGTGGCCCCTTGCCTCCAGCTCAGCCTCGTATAGCGAATACATCTTCTTGAGCGCGTAGAAAGCCCAGGGCCTTATCACGACAAAGCCCTTGACGTTGTACCTTATGTCAACCAGTTCCGCTTCCTTCAGTATCCAGGAGTACCATTCCGAAAAGTTTTTCCTGTCCATTTGAATCACGCTTGATAGCCCCGCCCGGATTCGAACCGGGGTCACCAGATCCAGAGTCTGGTATCCTTAACCGCTAGACTACGGGGCTTCCGCAGCTTTATCTCTTACGTTAGGCAACTTTTTAAATATCCTACTGTGGGCCGTCCGCCTGAGAACCTTGTTGTCCCAGCTGAACCGCTCAAACAGGGCGTCCCCCTCAAAGGCCCCTGATTCCATGTCAATTGGCAGTTCCTTGCCTTCCCCTGCAAGCACATAGCCCTCGCCCTTCTTCTGGAGCCTTCCCCTAAGGTTATAGATGCCTTCCTTGTCCACAGCGTCCAATGCCTTGAACCCAGCCCTTTTCAGCACTGTTATTGAGCCGTCATAGCCGAGCTGGACCGCGCCAAAGGCGAAGTTGCAGCCCCTGAGCAGTATCTCGTCGCCATGCACCAGCTTATACTTCTCATATTGCGTCCTCCAAAGCCGCAAAACCGCCTTTCCCTGCCCGTTGAGGATTCCGACGTCCCTGAAGCTGGTTTTGGGCGTTTTCACTGTTTCAGAGACATAATCAACGGTTGCCTTTAGGCTGAAGCCCTTCATGCCGTCCCTGAGCTCGTTTATGCCAATAAAACCGGTCCCCGTGAGCCCCCTTTCCTCTGCGATGAGGCCTATGGCCTTTTCCCTGTCAACAAGGCCTGAAAGCTCCTCTATCTTCTCCTTGATTTTGGCTTCAAGCCCATCCTTGCCCAGGCTGGACTCCAGCGCGTCCTCGGGATTCATATCAGAAGCGATTGGGCGCATGCCTTTTAATCCTTATTCGGGGCCAGGGTAACGGTTTAAAAGCATTTCCCATGCGAATAATGTTGCTTGCTCTGGTAGTGTAACGGTTAGCATACGAGCCTGTCACGCTTGCGATCCGGGTTCGAATCCCGGCCAGGGCGATCCTTTTTCTAAAAAGCTCCTTTCACTTGCACGTCCACCCGTCGGCTTTGCACTGCTGGCTCTTGCACACGGTCTGGGAGCATGAGCAGGCACCTGTTGCGCCCACTGTGCAGTTCGCGAAAATGGCGCCGTCCTTGCAGTAGCTGGCCGGGCACGTCTGGGGGTCGCATGCCGTCCCGTTTGCGTTGCACCTTTGCGTTGCGCATATGGACTCGCCGCCGCAGCTGCACATGCCGTACGCGAAGTCAAATTCGCAGTTCCTGTACATCACCCCGTTTTGGCAGAATGACGCGCCGCAGGCCGGGTATGGCCTGCAGGTCAGCGAGGAGGCGTTGCAGTACTTTGAGCAGCATGCGCCGCTGGAATCGCAGGACTTCCCGTTTGACGTGCATGCCGTGTTGGTCGCGCACGTTATCCCGTCCGTTGAGCACTGCTGGCTGTCGCATGCGCTTTGGTCGCAGGCGCACCTTCCCAAATCAGAGTCCCAATGGCATCCGCTGTATACTGTGCCGTTTGAGCAATAATTGGGCGTGCACTGGAACGAGACGTTTTTCTCGTCGCATTGCTTTGTCGCCTGGTTGCAGTACCCCGAGCAGCATGCAGTGTCCTTGCCGCACGCAACCCCCGCTGCCTTACATTTCTCCTTACAAAGCCCCGATGTCGTGTTGCAGAAAAGGCCGTTGCAGCAGCTTATGCTTGCGGAAACGGCAGAGGCGCCGCATTTTTCGCCGGCGCCGAAACAGGATGGCACCTCATTGCACGTTCCGAGGGCCGCGTTGCAGTATCCCGAGCAGCACGCAGTGCTGTTGCCGCATGGCTTGCTGTCGTTTATGCAGGCGGCGGTTTGCGCCGGGACGGTTGCATTCTGGCACGAAACATTCTCAACCGGCTTCGGCAACGGGCACGAGGCGCTTTGCTGCTGGCAAGTGACTATTGATGCGTTTGCGCACGACACAGCCTTAATGACAGAAACATTGTTTGCGCTTGCGCCAAGCAATTTGCCGCTGTCCAGCCTGTACGAGCCGTTCGGCAGCATCGTAGCCACTCCGGTCGCGGTGGCATTCCCCTGGGCATAGCTTATTATGTAAGTCTGGGCCTGGCTCCCGCTGCTCAAAAGCCCCGAGATAAGCAGCGTCGCCCCGCTGACTATCGCAATGCCGACAATGATTATGGCTATCCTTTCGTAATCCATGGAAAACACCGATTTGGTGTGTTTTGGCGGTTTTTTCTTTAAAGGGTTTGTTTTTTTAACCACGAAAACATGCTTTTTGAAACAGAATTACGCCTTTCCGCCCTTCCAGAACGCTATTATCCAAGCCTGGCAAGCCTGCCCTCTTTCCTTGATTTCTCGTACATGAATCCGTTGAAAGCATATGCCACTATCAGCCATCCAATGCCCGTAATGAGCAGCATGGGCATGTCGGGATGCCCCAGCCCGACAGACGACTTGAGCAGCTCAAACGCCTGCGTTGTCGGCAAAAGCCTTATGAACGGAAGGAGCCATCCCGGATAAACCTTGTCTATTGAAAAATAAACCCCTGAAAGCAAGGCCATGACGTCAGGAAGTATGAAAGACAGGTTGAACGATTCCTCCTTCATGAAATAGGCGAATCCCAGTATGAAAAATCCCATGGTGAATCCGAAGAGGGCAAGGAAAAAAATTCCCAAGATGAAAATCCCAATGTCCGGCACCGTAAAGCCGTATATGAAATAGGTGAGCACAAGGTACAGCGCCAGCACAGCCAGCGATTTGATTATCCCGCTTATTGCGGAGCCGATGGCAAACTCCATCCTTGTTATCGGGGACGCAAAAAGGTGCGCAAGGGACTTGGACCAGTACTCTTCGGTAAGGGAAGTGACCATCTCCTGGTTGAGCAGGTACATGACCCTCCATCCCATCATGCCAAGTATTATCATGTACAGGTACGACTGGTCCGACCCGAGGTACGTCACGAAGAACGTCAAGGTGAAAAGGTAAAGTATCGGCCATATGAGGACGTCCGTCAGCCTAAAGCTGTTCCTGCGCAGCATGCATATGCTCTTGTACGTCTGCGAAAGTATGCGCGAAACCGAGTCAATCATTTTCCCCGCCCTTCTTCATCGTCCTGAGGTAGATTTCCTCGAAATTCGGCTCAATCTCGCTGATTGAGAATATGTCCCCGTCGCACGATATCAGCCTTTTCATCAGCTCTTTCATTCGCTTGTAGTCGTCCACTTCAACATGCAGGATTTGCGGCGACTTCACCATCGCCTTGACCCCGGCAAGCCCCTCAAGGCCCTTTGCAACGCATTTTTCGTCCGAACAGTGGATTTCTATCATCCGCTTGCCAGCTATCCTGTCCTTAATCTGCTTGGGCGTTCCCGTCGTTATTATCTTTCCCTTGCTTATGAAGGCTATCCGGTCGCAAAGCTCCTCAGCCTCGAACATATTGTGCGTAGTCAGCAATATCGTCCTTCCCTCTTCCTTGATGTCCCTGATTATCTTCCTGACTTCAATTGCCGATTCCACGTCAAGCCCTACAGTGGGCTCGTCAAGTATCAGGAGTTTCGGGTTGTTTATCAGCCCCTTGCATATGAAATACCGCTGTCTCATCCCTGACGAAAGGTCCTCCGCAGGCCAGTCCCTTGAACCGTATATCCCCATTTTTTTAAGCAATCCCTCTATGATACCTTTCCTGTTTTTGACGTTGTAAAGCATGGCGTAGTAATTAAGCGCCTCTTCCACGGAAAGGGACTGTATCGCGCCTGAAAACCCTGAGACTATGTTTATCTGGCTTTGCACGTCCTTAGTCTCTTTCATGCAGTCCTTCCCGAAAATCCTTGCGGTTCCGGAATCGGGGCTCAATATGCCGACAAGCATGCTTATCAAAGTCGTTTTTCCGGCCCCATTCGGGCCCAAAAGGCCGAATATCTCCCCTTGGCTGACTGAAAGCGAAACATCGCTGAGCGCATTCACGGTCCCGCTTCCGCTATGGTACGTCTTGCAGATTTTGTCTACCGAAATGGCTTCCATTGTAATAACCAATCAAATATTTGTTTTTAACTTCATCACTTTGCTAGTTCATCTATCCATCCTTTCGGGACGTCAAATCCCGAATCCCAGAACTGCCTTTTTGTGATGTCAAATCCCAAATCCAGCAACACGTCGGCAGGCGCCCTGCTTGAGCCTGCGGAAAGTATCTTCTCTATTGACGATATGAATCCGGCACCCTCCTTTTTGTACCTTGAATAAAGCGCAAAGCTGAGTAGTTCCCCGAAGCTGTATGCGTAGCAGTAGAACGGCACATGGAATATGTGCGGGATGTGGCACCACTCGTGCCTGAACGCCCCGTTGAAGGCTACGCTGTCCCCGAACTGCGGCCTGGTTGTCTCAAAATAGAGCGAGCTAAGCTCCTCCTCGTTGATGTTCTCGTCGTAAATCTTCAGGTGCGCTGCCTTCTCAAACTTCACGAAATAGCACTGCCTCACTATCGTGGCCCAGCTTTCGCCTGTCTTTTCAGAAAGCATCCCGATTTTTTCGTCGCCTTCCGCTTTCTCCAGCATCCTGTCAAAAAGCACAAGCTCGCTCAGCGTGGACGCAGTTTCTGCAAGCGGAAGCGTCGCCTGCATCGCGCTTATCGGCAGCCTTGACGAGTAGGTGTCGTGCACCGCATGGCCCAGCTCGTGCGCAAGCGTGGAAACGTCCCTCCGCCTTCCGCCGTAGTTCAAAAGGACGTAAGGAATCACATTTGGCGCTATCGCGGCGCAGAATGCGCCACTCCTCTTGTCCTTGCGCGGATAGACGTCAATATGTCCGGACTTTATCACGCCTTCCGCCTTTTTCCTGAAAGACGGGCTGAAATGTTCCAGTGAATCAAAAACCATCCTCCTGGCCTCGGCATAAGAATGCTTCTTTTCCTTCGCCGTTTTTACGGGCGCATAGACGTCGTGCCTTTCCAGTTTGTCAATGCCGAGCATCTTGGCCTTTATTTTGAAATATTTGTGGAACAGCGGCGCATTGGCCTCGCATGACTCCATCAGCGCGTCAACGGCGCCGTCCGGGACGTGGTTCGCGAAGTTCCTTGCGGATATTGAGGAGGGAAAGTCCCTCATGCCGCAGTCAATCCTCCAGTCCTTTGCTATCGCTGAATAGATGGTGAATATCTTTTCCCTGTTGTTCCGGTACGTTTCAAGCAGCGCATCGTACGCCGCCTTCCTTGTTTCCCTGTCCGGGCTTGACGTCAGCTTCAGGAGCTCCTCAACATTGCCTATCCTTTTCTTCCTTCCCTTTATGCTAAGCACGAACGCAAAATCGTTGGTAATCTTGTCATACAGCTCGCTCACCACGTCTATGCCGTTGGCCTCCTTTTTTTCTATGATGCTTTCCTCCCTTTCAGGCAGCGTGTGCCTTGCGGCAAGCCTCGCGTAGCCCATGGAATATTCCAGCTCAGGGATGGCTGCAAAAAGCCTTTTTGCGTTGGCGTCGTCAAGCGTTTTCATTCCTTCTACGCTTTTTCCCTTCATCCAGTGCGAAAAGAACCGTATGGCGTCTGAAACCTCTATGCCAAGCGTGTCAAGCACGGACGAGTATTTCATTGCCTTCTGGGATTTTATGTCCCCGCTGGAAAGCAGGCCGGCATACGATGACACGCGCGCCATCTTCTCGTAAAGCGACTCCTCAAGCATGACTATTTCCCTGAACGCCTCAATGGGCATGTCAGGCGAAAGCCGTCCGCGGAACCCTTGGATTTTCTTGGTGTCGTCCTTGATGTTGCCCACAATAGCGTAAAACTCTTCCTCGCTTTTTACTATGTCATCGAGGCTCCAGCGTATGTCCTTGGCCATGCTTCATGGATGGCAAAGCCAGTTTAAAAAGTTTGGCTCATTACTGCGGCGGCTCTTCCTGCATCGGCTGTTGTGCCGGCGCCTCTGTTGCCCCTGCCTGCGCTGCGCCCTCCGATGCCGCAGGCTTGTCTGAGCCAGAAGCGGCTGTTGCCCCTGCAGGCTTTTCAGCGGCAAAATCGGCAATCGTCTGCGCCTTTGGCTGCTGGCCCTGCTGCAAAACCTTGTCAGGAACCTTTCCAGTTGTCTTGAGCGCAGTGTTCCTCCCTGCCTTAACTTCCTGCACAAAGCCCTTTTCAACCAGGCTCCTGATGTGGTCGTAAACCCCGCTGCCCATGGCCTTTGCCATCTGGCTCTTGAGTATGCCGTTGTGCTTGCTTATGATGGCAAGCATTTTCAGTTCGTAAGAAGTAAGCTCTGCCTCCCTTATGTATTTCCTGAGCGAAAGTGCGGCCTCCCTCCTTATGGCCATCGCATACCTTCCGTTTACGTTCTCTATCGTTATTACGCCGTTCCTTGCCGCATACTCGTTGGAGACGTCCTCCAGCGCCTTCCTGACATCCTCGGTTTTCCTGTTAGTCTTGAATGCCATATCCTCTGCCGTGAAAGGCTCTGGTATGGAGAAAAGTATCGCTTCCACGAGCTCCTTTAGGCTGAGGTTATGCATGTTGCGCCACGTCCCTGTACCTTATGATTATCTCTCCGAATATCTTGTCCTGCTTGAGGTCCAGCAGCCCCTCGTTTGCAAGGAAAAGCACGGGCAGCAGAGAATGAACCACGCCCTTTTCGTCCAGTATGCTGGAAAACAGCGTCACGCCCTCGCTGTCACTGGCCTTTTTTATTTTCCCTATAACAGTTTCAAGCCTGGATGACATGTCGTCCTCGTTGTACTCGTAGACGTATTCCGCCTCCATCAGCTCGTCAATCGTGCGCTTTGTCTTTTCAGATGTTGCGGCAATCGCCACCCCTATCTTCGGCTCGTACTTCATGGCCTTTTCCATGGCCCTCATCAGCTCAACGATGGTTATGGGCCTCTTCCTTGCAGGCCTTGCGACTAGATCCTTAACATCGTTTATGTCAAAGGACATGTCAACAGGCTGCTCATCCTCTTCGTTTATCCTCAGCATCAGCGTCTTGAACTTGTATAATATAGAACAAGCCAGTATGACGTTGCCAGGGACGGTGAACCTGTCGTCCTTGAGCTCCCTTATGCGCTTCATGAAATGGTCCGCAAGCACGTCAAGGTCAATGTCCCAGGGGTCCAGCTTGTGCCTTAATATCAATTCAGCAAGCATGGAGCGCCAAGTCGGCTCTTCAACCATCCTCTCTATCTGCTCAGAATAGTCCACGCCACCCTATTACTAACGATAATTTTTAAATATTGGGATAACCCTCCAGCCCTGTTTTTAATGCCTTTTGAGCATAATCAGCGTATGGCGCATATTCAGGGGCAACAGGAAACAAAGCCCAAAAAGTTGAGGAAATACGCAAAACACGTTTTGGCATCTTCAGCAAAATCTCTGAAAAGGGTTTGGATAGGCTGGAGGCGACTCCATTCTGCCGCACATTATGGCAACAACGCTGAGATATTAAGGCTCATCAGAAACGGCGCCACCACTAACTGGAAAGCTCTCCAATCTGGTTTATTGCGTGATATACGCGATTTCGGATACATCGATCGCTCTGAAACTGTTCAACTAATAAACTTAATTGTATGGATTGAGAACATAACCAAAAATGCATTCATGAAATCATTCAAAGAGTGCATTGCCGCCTGATTTTTAACCTTTTTCATCCATGAACAGAAACATGCAACAGTTGCGGATTCAAACCAACAAGCCAGCAAAGCGCCGGGTGCGCCCAAAGGACGTGCTGGTTTCAGCCGCAATATCGCTGAAAAGGGTTTTCAAAGGGGGAAAGATGGACGTTGCGCTTTGGATGGCTGCCAGGGAAGGGGATGATGAAAAAATCATGCGCCTGCTCAAGGCTGGCGCGCACATACGCCCAAAAAGCATTCCTACGCGCTTGACAGGCTGGACAGCGCTTCACGTTGCCTCAATGCACGACCAAACCCAATCCTGCGCCTTGCTCATAGATGAATACGCAGAATCAGGAGGAAACGCAAAAGAGCTGATTGCAGCAAAGGACAGCAGCGGCTGGACAGCCTTGCACTGGACCGCAATGCACGGACATACCGAAACCTGCAAATTCCTCATAGGCGAATACGCAAAGGCAGGAGGCGACGTGAGGGAACTGATTGCCGCAAAGAGCGAAAAATGGTCAACCGCCTTGCACATCGCCGCAAGGGATGGGCACACCGAAACCTGCAAATTGCTGGTAAAGGAATACGCGAAAGCCGGCGGAGACCTAAAGAGGCTCTTAGCGGCGATAACAAGGGACGACGAGCCGGCCTGGTACGAGGCCAAAAAGAGCGGGCATGCGGATGCAGTGCAGTTCCTCGGGTCAATGGGGTGGCTTGCCGAAGCAGTGGGAGACGCGTTCCTGAAACCGTTCAGGGAATGCGTTTCGTCCTGACATTCATTGCGCCAATTCGCATCCGCCGTGTGCGGCATATGCCGTATTGACATTGTTTACCGTGACATTCACAGTACCGATATTTGCGCAGTAGCATGCGTAGGGTATCCCTATGGCGCCAGGTTTCTTTTCATAAGTCTGCCAGCCTTCTGGCGCGCTTGTGCAGTTGAAAGACCCTGTTCCCTTGACATAGGCGCAGCCGAAGCAGCCCATCGCCGTTCCGTTGGTCATCAGCGTGCAGCCGCAGTCCTTTATGCAAGCCCCGCCAGCATCAGGATAGGTCCCGTTGAGCCTGCAGTGCAGGCCTTCCTGGCACGGTATTGCGGCTATGCCCCCGCAGAACTGGCCTTCTGCCCTTGGCTCCCTCCCTGTCGCGTTCGCTGAGCCATTTGCCTCAAGCGGCACGATGCTGCAGTTGTCCCTGAAAAATGCCCATTCTTCGCATTCCGTGTATCCTGGTTTTGAGCAGACGCCGTACTGCCCGCCTTCCGAATCAGTTTTTATCGTAAGATTGTATCCCTTGCCTATGCAGTTCACTGAGGCAGGATTGGCCAAGCCCTGGCTTTGGTTGTCCGTTGCGTTAATCGGCACAAGCTGGCAATCGCCCCTGTAAAGGGCCCATTCCTCGCATTCAGTATATCCTGGCTTTGAGCAGACGCCGTACTGCCCGCCGGCAGCATCGGCCCTTATTTCGTATGTGTATCCCTTCAATACGCAGTCCTTCGCAGCGGGATTTGCTATCTGCACAGTCCCGTTCGTGCTGTTCAGAGTGTTGTTGGCCTGGGTTGGATAATTAGCCAAGCATCCGGAAAGCGCCACTGCCGCGACCAAAAGAGCAATCATTGCCTTCATATTGTCACCTGAAGCAGTATTGCGGTGCATCATTTAAATGGATGACGCTTTCGTTAGGCGCAAGGCTAGCCATATTGCAGGCAAGCCAGCGGCTGGGGCTGCAAAATGGAATAAATACAAAATCCGCTATTCCTCTATGTTATACTTGTTGCTTTTCAGCAGCTCCCTGGCCTTCTTCGGCTTGTCCGGCTTTATCGCGACTATAGTGTTCTTCGCGTCCTTTGAGACCATGTAGAGGTTGACAAGGTTTATGCCGTTGTCCTTCATCAGCTTCGCAAGCGTAGCAAGCTCGCCTGGCCTGTCCCTGAGCGACACCATGAGCATGTCCTCCTCAATGATGTGGAATCCGTTCTTAACCAGTATCTTCTTTGCCTCGTTCCCGTCCCTTACGGTCAAGGTGATGATTGCCTTGCCGCCTATCGCATTCGCTGATATGCTCTCTATGTTTATCCTTTCCTTGCCGAGTATGTAGGAAATGTCCATCAGCAGCCCGACCCTGTCCTGCTCGACGATGGTTATGGTTTTCATTTTCATTACCGATACCCTTTTATCATAACCCTGTTTAAAATGGTTTGGTTTGGGTGCTTCCATGGCGTTCGTTGGCGAGTTGCGCGTTTCAACAAAGGAAAGGGAGCAGATAATAGACATAACAAAGGGCGTGGCAGAAGAGGTGCGGAAATCCGGCATAAGGGACGGCATCTGCCTTATCCACGCGATGCATGCCACTGCCGCAATCCTTGTCAATGAGAACTACGACGAGGCGCTAAAGGAGGATTTTATTGACTTTCTAAAGAAGCAGGTTCCTTCCGGCGTCTGGAAGCACGACAAGCTGGACGGCAACGCGGACGCGCACATAAGGTCCATGATAGTCGGCCAGGGCCAGTCCGTTCCAATTAAAGGCGGCGCGCTTGCGCTTGGAAAATGGCAAGGAATCTGCCTTGTGGAGCTTGACGGGCCCAGGGAAAGGACGATAATCGTTACGGTTGTTTAACCAGCGGGATGCCCTTGCTGCCCGTATATCTTATTTTATATCCCACCAGCGTTCCTGGCTGCATAAGAACATTGTCATCAATGACGGCATTGTCCCCTATGACGCAGCCGAAGCTGCCTGGCGCGGCCTTTGCTCCCTTCTTGGTCATTATCGTAACCGGCTTACCATCGGCATTCCTGTCTGCGAATTGGCACGATGCGCCTATAACCGCGTTGTTGCCTATCACGCTGCTGCTTATGCGGCATCCGGCTTTGATTACGGTGTCGTTGCCTATTACGGCATCTTTCAGAACACAGTTTTCGGCTATGGACACGTTGTCTCCGATGGACACGTTTCCTTCTATCCTGGAAGACGGTCCCATCCTGCTGTTTTTGCCCAGGTACAGGTTGTGTCCTGTGCTGGTTTTGGGCTTTTCAACTGAAAAAAGGAAATTCATGGCCTCAAGGAGCATCCATGGCATGCCTACGTCCAGCCAGTATTTTTCAGTGATGAACGCCTTCTTGCCTTTCAGGACGTCGGTTATCTCGTATTCGTTCCGCGAGGAGATGCCGACCTTGCCAAGCTCCTGGAAAATGCCTTCGCTGAAAATGTATATGCCCACGTTTGCCAGGTCCGTCTTCGGCTCTTTCGGCTTTTCAATCATCTCCGATATGGTTCCGTTGCTGACTTCGGCAACCCCGTACCGCGACGGGTCTTTCACCCTCTTGAGCACGACGGCGCTGTCCCCGCCAAATGCCATGGCAGCGTCATTGTATATGGACGTGTCAAGAACGTGGTCGCCTGACGCCACCATGAACGGCCCGGTTATGAATTCCGATGCTGCCATGACGGCATCTGCCGTCCCATGCGCCCCCTTCTGGCGTATGAAATGTGCCCTCATATTGAGCCTTCCGCATTCCGCCCCTGCCTCCAATTCAACGGCATCGGCGAGATAATACGTCACGAAATAGGCATCCATTATGCCTGCCGCCTTCAATCCTTCCAATATCCTTGAGAGGATGCTCCTGCCCAGTA
>Ga0209777_10004025_pt1 | contig 17672 bp, 9 predicted proteins | sample FrelakmetHBP12HB_FD_187147 | JGI IMG/M metagenome (GOLD analysis project Ga0209777, IMG submission 187147) | Freshwater lake sediment microbial communities from the University of Notre Dame, USA, for methane emissions studies -HBP12 HB (SPAdes)... | ecosystem: Environmental > Aquatic >...
CCCCGGATGCCCCCGGGCTTGTTCGAGCCGAGCCCGGGTAGCGAGGGCGTAGGCTTGCATACCGATATCCCCCCACTGCCGGGAAAGGTCGATACACTGGTGGGTGTACTGGTCTGCATCATCCAGCCGGTTCCACTCATAAAACAATTTCGCCATGCTGGCAAAGATATTTGCAGCCAATGGGGATCTTTGCCCATCTGGACGAACTGCCATTTGTAAACATTGGGTATATATGTCCGCTGCCCGGTGGAGCTGTCCTTGCACCACTAGAATATCGGCGAGACTCGAGTTGGCGATGATGACCATGTGAAGGTTATTTGCCTCTCTGCCGATGCGGACGGCTTCGGTGTAAGCCCGCTTGGCTTCCTCCACATCACCATTGAACCAGCTGGCATCCCCAAGGACCGATGTCGCCACACTTCGTATGCTTCGAGAAATGGAACTACAGTCGGGTAGCAGCTCCAAAGCTTGTCGTGCATATTCCGCCGCTAAATGCATCTTCCCTTGCGAGTTCGCACATTGCGCCCGGGCTGCGGCAATCGTCCCTTGCATCGTCCTGACCTCGTCCGTGCGTTCGAGTGGGGCGAGCAGGGTTTCAGGCACCTTCAGCATCGGTTCAACGCGCTCCAGATCGCCGCTAAGGGCAAGCGCCCAGGCTTTTTGGATCGCCAGCCAGGGGCGGGCTTCCGACTGAAAATCGATGGCATCGGTCCAGCCCAGTAGGGTCGCCACCTCTCCGCTCATGAGCAAAAAACATCCATGATCCTCGATCAGGTGTGCAGCCCGGTCCTGGTCGCCCGCCGTAATGGCTTGCTGGATCGATTCGGAGATGAGCCCGTTCTTTTCGTACCATTGGGAAGCGCGGCGGTGCAGCTCGGGCAGCAACTGCCGGGACTGGTGTTCCAGCCGCTTTCTGAGTACATCGGAGAAGAGATGGTGATAGCGGTACCAGTGCCGCTCATCGTCCAGCGGGATGGTGAAGAGGTTCATCTCTTCCAGGGATTCCAGCATCGCCTGCCCATCCAAGGACGCGGCCCCATCTGTCTCGACAACAGCCTCGCACAGTGGTCCGCATAAGCGGTCCAGGATCGAGGTCTGCAGAAGGAAATTGCTCACTTTCTTCGGCTGAAGCTTGAGAACTTCTTCGACCAGGTAGTCCATGACGTAGTGATGGCTGCCGGTGAAAGCGGAGACGAAAGCATGGATGTCCTGGCTGCCCTGCATCGAAAGGGCGGCCAGTTGCAGGCTGGCGACCCACCCCTCCGTCCGCTTCTCCATGGCGGAAAGATCGCTGGCAGACAGACATAACCCCATTGCATCGTTCAGGAAAGCAGCGATCTCGTCTTGCGTAAAACGTAATTGATCTGCCCGGATATCCAGCAGCTGGTTGCGGGCGCGCAGGCGGGCAAGAGGAACCGGAGGATCGGTGCGGGTCAGGATGGCCAAGTGCATCTGGGGCGGTATGTGCTCCAGGAGGTAAGAGATCATTTTCAGAACAGTTTCAGAGTGGAGCACGTGGAGATCGTCCAGGACCAGTACGAATGGATCGGAAAATGAAGCCAGTTCATTGGCCAGCAGGTTGATGACATTTTCGAATTGAGCCGGTTGGATCCCCTGGAGCATGCCAAGTATATCGTCCTCAATGTTCGGCGCAATTGGCACGAGGGCGGCAAGCAGGTATTGCAAAAAACGGATAGGGTCATTATCGCCGCCATCCAGGGAGAGCCAGGCGGAAGGGATTTCTTTTTCTTTCAGCCAACTGCTGACCAGGGTGGTTTTACCATAGCCTGCAGGGGCAGAAACCAGGATGAGCGCATGGTTCATCCCAACATTGATCAGGTCGGAAAGACGGGGACGGGCTATCTGGTTGGAGCGAATGGAAGGAACGTAAAACTTTGTCTTGAGCAGATGGTTGCCCTGCTCAAGAGACAATCGATCTTTTTCTTTTTTCCCCGATGCCAGGCCAGGAGCAACCTTTGGCACTTATTCTCCTTGCCTATAATCCGAGTATAGGCTAAATCATATTGTACAGGAATGTAATGGGAGACACAAGGTTGTGTATAATTTCACTGATGGATTTCTAAACTCCCCGGAAGGATCGACCGCGATAATCTTGTTCGGTTGATTAAAACAAATATGCCTTTTATTTAGGGCATATTGTTTAGAACATATAGAGCGTGTGGAACTGGTGCCCCCAAGGGGGTGTTGTATATACTGATAATCCTAAGTCGAGAGGGTAAGCAGAGTGTATTTCACCTTGATACTTACAAATTCAGCTTGATTTTAGATAAACCGAACAACTGGCTCGTGCCATCTTCATATCAACCCAAATCAAAGGCATGCCCATCTTGGAGGGCTAATCGGAAAACATTATACTGACGATTTTATGCCCGGCAGCGGAAATGGCCACGCTCCCATCATCCGCTATAGGCATTGGTGATAGTTCTTCCTCGGCCAAATTGACCTGCGCGGCATGCGCAAATCGGCGGATTGGTTTCAAGCGACACCGGATCGTTTCGGACGAGATGTTATAGCCTCGCACGAGCCAGCCCTTCCCATTTTCAGTTGCTTTAATGGCGCTGACAACAAACTCATCGGGCAACGATGAGATAAAAGATCCCTGATCCGGGATCTCTCCGGGATGTATTCCTGTTTCAATGGCGCAGAGGGTTGTTTGAAAGGCGTAAGCCTGTTGACAGGATTCGCGCCAGTTACCTTTGTGCGGGATGATGGCGTAGTCAAAGCCCCACTTGCCGGGCATCTGCCCGCCGGGTGTTTCGAAGGCGGGACCAGCATGCCCCTGGCGCCCGGGTATATCATCCCGCGAGAGCCAGCCCACACAGCGCAAAAGTGTCAGGGCGATTTCGGTGTGAGCGCCTTTATCTCCTTTGAGCACTTCCACTTCCGGTAGGCCGCGATTGGCGATGGTCAGCCCGATCTCGCCGTTGGAAATATCCGTAAAGGCGCGCTGTGGCACTTCGGGGCGAGGATCTTCCACCCAGTTCTCACCCTTTTGTGGCACCCCGAGAGGCCGCCGAACCACTTCGAAGTGACCATCGTGATCCGCTTCCCGGACAGAAATGGGCGCAGGGAAATGCACCCGCAGGCGGTGGTCTTTTGCAAGATTGCCAATGTCTGTGTGGATATCGATCCGGGGAACAGCGGGGGATAAAGAAATCCGGCTGAGAATAGGGATGGTCACCAACTTTTTCGAGCGGCTGTGCCTGTCTGCAGATAACTGGGCGGGGGCTTTCAATTCGTATACGATTTCAAGTGACGGTATCTGCCTGTAGGGGAAAACTTTCAGGGAGACTACTTTAGGGGTGAAAAAGGAATCCCCCTTGGGCGGGGAATAGTTGTACTCGTCTCCCGAATCCCCACCATCCACAAACCGATTGAGACCGGTATAAATGGTATCCGTGCGCTTGTCGGTAATCGTCAGGGTGCCATCTGCCCGGCTCGCTTCAACCTGGAAGATATTATTTTCGATGACAAACGGCGGCTTCTTTTCATCACCCCCATCCAGTTTGGCGAGCAATTTCCCACCAAATTCTGATTCGGTAAAGCGCAATGCCAGCGGAAGGAATGGTTTCAAAAACCGGCTGACTTCTACCGTAGGGGACGCTTGAGGAGCCGCGCTGGCGCGCACCCAGAGCGTGCACCACCCCAGCGCCGGAATATCGGGACAGACGAAACGTATTTTTGAAGCCTGCGGGGTGTGGGCAAGCACTTGAAAATGCGTAACGCCGGGGTCAGCTTCGTACCTGGCGATGTCTTCTTCTGCTTGATGCCATTCGGGAATGTTAGGCTGTCCTTTGTCATCCAAAATTGCGTCAATCGTGACGGTGGCGCCCTGACGGGATACTTTTATGCCAACAATTGCTGCCCCGGCAACGCGACCTTCGTTGATCGCGCCGATGGTGGCACGCAGTTCGTTTTTTCTCAGCAAGACATTCGCCAGTACATGATTGCTAGACCCGATACACTCATGGGGGATCAAGGTTTTATCCGCATCAACGAGTTCATAGGCTGCGACATCTTTGGGGACGTTGAGTGCGATTTCTACGACATCATGGTGCGCGTACCCGAGAGGATTAAAAAGCACAACGGCCGAGAAAACATCACCAGATTGGGTGTCCACCGCCCGGGAAAGCGCCTGCAATGCCTGGAGGGTGATTTCTTCTGCAATCTGGTCAGCCTGGTCGAAGCGCGGTTTCATTTCGTCATGCACCTGGTCTATGGAACATCCGCAAATGGAATCGTGTGGATGGTTTTCCATCAGCAGCCGCCACGCCTGGCGGATGATCGGGGCAGCGTTTTGGATCCGGTTGGATGCAACCGCTTCGGGTGACACCAATTTTGCTCCTTCTGGGATCATGTTTTCTGCGAAAACGCTGAAAGGTTCCGCCCATTTTTCCAGCAGGGTCTGACTGTGATGATTACGCTGTTTGATCCACATGCGCGTGGACAGCACTCCGGGCAGCAAATTGGAACGGTCGCAGGCTCGTAACTCGCCCCGAATGGTGGGCAATGGCTTCTCCAGGTTTGGAATTTGTGCTGATATGCTCTGGATATAGCCAGGCAAGGTGGAATGGACTACCTGCCGATCAAGTAAATGTTCGCTAGCATATGCAATTGCAGTTGAGGTAAGGGGGGAAGGTTCCATGTGGTCGGTGCCCAGCATGATCAAATGATCATCTACTGCAGAATGGGCAGATAGGGAGGCGTCCGCAAAAGCAATTTGCTTTGTGAACAATTCGGGATTGTGAACCGGCAGATTGGCTCCGTTGCTATAACTGTCGCGCAGATAAGCCAGTAAAACTTTGGAACCATCCGGGGCTTCCCACCAGAGTTCGGCGGGCAGGTCACTAACGCCGCGCCACAGGGCGGCCGCGTCTATGCCAAACCCTTTCAGGATTTGAGGAGTTTGGCCGGGATGACCAAAAGGATCGGGGATATAGCCGATCAGCATTTTGGGGCCGAACTTGTGGGTTGTGTGCGCACCTTCCAGTAAATTGCGGATGTGTGCTTCGGGGCTGACCAGGAACATATCTGGCAAGATATGCCATGGACCGATCAGGATGCGTCCGCTTTGAATGTGCTGGCGCAGGACTTCTTCCATTTCGGGGCGTATTTGAAGATAATCATCCAGCACGATGGTCTGGCCGTCGAGCATAAAATGCTTGAATTCGGGGTCTTCATCAAGGATATCTATTAGTTTGTCAATCAGGTGGACGAGTTTTAACCGGAATTGTTGAAAGGTCAAGTACCATTCGCGGTCCCAGTGTGTGTGCGAAATGACATGAACGGTTTTCATTCAACAGTCTCACTTTACTTTATCTGAACCTTCCGCTTCTCGCAAGGCGGCAGGATGAAGGTCGTTTATTCATTCACCAGTTTGATACGTTCTTCTGTCAGCAATTTCGCCTCCTCCATCGCGGATGCGCGTATGGTGATGGGGAAACGGTTATGCAACGGGCTGAGTTTCGCACCCCAGCGGCTGGGGAGCACGTAAACCACATTCACCACATGGTACATGACACCTGTCAGACGGCTTGCTTCAGCGATTTCTTCCAGACCTGCATCGTCCCAGCCGCCAGCCAGGGCATAGAAGAAAAAGAAGAACGGCATGGCAGGAACCAGGCCGATGAAGAACAGGATGATGCTGGAAATGTCATCGCCCGTCCAAACAAACTTTGCGATGAGAGTCAGGAACAGGTAGTGGATACCCGCTGCAATCAGGGGAGCAGCCAGCGATTGCCAGAAATAGAAACGTTGCGGGAAGCAGTATTTATTGGCAACAAAGTACGCCACCACACCGCGCACCAATATCCCCACAAAATAGGCAATGATCAGCGCAGTAATCTGGAATCTCGCCAACAGCACTACCAACAGCCCAATGCGGACGGTTTGTTCCAACAGTACCATGGCAGCTCGCAGGAATGGACGGTTTGCGCCCAAAAATATGGCATCGCCGAGCCACGACAGGAATTGAATCGAGCCAAAAATCATCAGCGGGATGGCGATCCCCGCGGCGCGCTGGAATTCTGGCCCCGATGAGCCGGTGATGAACCGAGGTGCCACCACAAGCAGAACTGCCCCCATCACCGCGCTGGTGATTGCCCCCCATTTATACGATTGAACACTGTAATACTGGCTGAGCTTTTTATATCCGCTGGATAGCGCTTCCGAAATGGCGGGCATGACCCCATCGAACAGGTTGGTTGCAACCGTAAAAGCCAACAGGAAGTTCCCCGCCAGTACCCAATTACCCCAGGTTTCGGAGTAGTTGACCAGCCCCTTCTGCGTCACCCAGATTTCCAGCGCGCCGCCTGCTGCCACCGTTATACCTCCAAGCATTTCGAGAAGGCCAAAGCGGAAGGCCTCTTTGATGATCCCCCAGTCGAAATGCGCCATAAAGATGATACTGGCTTTATAGCCGATACGTTTGTAGAGCCACAGGCCGAGCAGAAAATCGCCCACTATCAGTGCGTATGCCGCTGCGGCCAATCCCAGTACACCGCCCATGGAAGCGCCAAGCGCCGGGTGCGCCTTGCCCCACGCGTAGAAAATCGGCACGAAGACCACTTGGGTCGTAATGGGAAAAATGAGCGTCCCGATCGCATCGATGTAACGGGAATAGTCATTGCGCTGCAAAGCATTAAGTGTGTTCCGGATCACCTGATCGAAACCGGGAATCTGAATCAGGGAATGGGCTATGATGACCCAGGCGAACAACGCATAAGGCGTATGAACCAGGCCGGCGCTTGTAGCAACGACCACCAAAGCAACCTGAATTGCACCGGATAGCGCCTGCCACCACACAAATACCTGCATAAACTTGAAACCGCGCCTGGGATCAGAGACCCGGTACTGGCTCAGGAACTTCATTGAAGCCATGGCTGTGCCCGCGTCCCAAACCGACCAGGTTAGGACAAAAAACTGCGTCACGCGTCCCCACATCCCCAGCGCCTGCGCCGATGGCAGGATGAACTGCGGCAAAATCAGGTTCTGGTAAATAATCAGCGGGATAAACAGGAGGATACCAAACCCCATACCCACCAATAAACCCGAAAGCGGCCTATGGAAGCCCACCTTCTCCCAATCGGTGTGCGCCTCTTGTTTCTCGAATTTCCTTTTATCCGCGACGAGTGAATCAAGCACCTCGGGATGTTTCAGACTCCAACGACGGACCACTATGAACGCGCTGTAGAAAAAGACCAGCTCCACACCAAGGAAGATGAAAAGCGCTGTCCGGTCAGTTGCGTGCGGCACCGGTGAGGCGGGATAATCAGCAAACGACATCGGCGTTGCGCCTGCCGCCCGTTCCACCAGGTGATAGATCAGATAATTGAAATAGCCCCATTCCTGGATTTGGGGATTGGCCGCGTCCGAAAGTGACGCCGTCAAGAGGAACCGATTCCCCGATACCTGGTATAGAATTCCTTCAGAATCTTCAAACGCTGATATCAGTTCCCGCGACCCGGAACCCAATCCCGTCACCGCGACTCTCTCCCGGACCTGGGGTGCCCCGTTCCAGATGATTTCGGTCAAAAGTACATCGTGTGCGCCTTTGGCATTTATCAGGCTGACAGCGTCTTCTGTATCCGTGAGAGTCACTGGCTGCCCCAACAGGTCTTGAACATCGTTTTGGGTCATATCCTTGCCCAAGATCAATACCAACCCCTTGCCACCCTTCACCTGTTCCGCCACCCCTTGAGGAATCTGACCATTTAGTACGAACACATCCGCTTGTGCGGGGTTGTCCACCAGGGTATATCCCGCCAGCGAGAGGGCGGTTTTCAAACCGCCATCACTGCCTGCATAAAACACGTTCCGCTGCACAAGGGCGCCGTTATTTACTGGCGCACAGGCAGTAAGTAAAACGAAAATGACAAGAACGGGCAGTAGTTTTTTCATGGGCATCCTCCTTTGTTGCACTTAATTACACCACTCTACACTGGTTACTTTTGCATGGACTTTTCCTTATCTTTAATATTCTGCAATCTCCTCCGCAATTATGCTTCCCATCGGCTCTCATATTCAGGAAGCATAGCCGAATTCACGGGCTGTATCAAACATGGCGACGATATTTTCTGGCGGCACATCTGGCTGAATATTATGTATCGGGTTGAATACAAAACCTCCACCAGGAGCAAAGATTTGTACACGCTCCCTGACATGTTGAGCGACCTCGTCCGGCGTTGCGAATGGAAGTACGCGTTGAGTGTCGCAACCTCCTCCCCAGAAGGTTATTTGATTCCCAAATTCATCCTTCAACTGTTTAGGATCCATGTTTTTCGCGCTGGTTTGCACTGGGTTGAGAATATCAATGCCAGCCTCGATCAGATCCGGGATGAGGGGGGAGATGCTGCCGCAGGAATGGAGGAAAACGGCACAGTTGGAGTTGTGATGAACATGTTGGAATAGCTTTTGATGTCCGGGCATCAAGTATTTTTTATACATACTACGGGACATGATCGGCCGGTCTTGCATGCCCAAATCATCCCCAAATTGAATAATCTGGACGTATTTGCCGACAGCTTCCAGATAGAGAGATAGATTTGATAACTGAGTCTCAACAATCCCTCCAATTAAATCTTCAACAAATGCTCCTCCTCTTCCTAAATCCATCATGAAACGGGTAAATCCACGCAAGGTATTGGCTGCCTCTAAAATGTTACCGCCATAATTCGCCATGATGGCAAAATCCGTATTTTCATACAGGCTTATTGCGCGCATCTCAAGGAATTTCAGGTCTTCATCACTGATTACGGGTCTCGGAATTAGTTTTAGCTCCTCCGGCGTGGTCATTTCCGCTAATGGGTGGAATGATTCAGAAAAGTACAAGCTACTGGCAGACATTCTCTGGGTGGGTATTCCATTCTCCCAGATGAGCCATCCGCCATTCTCTTCTTCCGGCCTTAGATCCACGCTTGTAGGAACCTGACATGGCATTCCATTGGGCAGTTTCCAGGGTTTCCAGAACTCAGGCGGTGCCTCGCCCAGGGAGTTTCCCAACGAAATGACATCCACCCCGAACCGGGATAATATTTCCGGCTCGACTTCTGCCAACTGTTGCGGCATGTCGAAAATGCGAATTCCCGTTTTTGAAATCCCAAGATGCTCTTTGAGTCGAGCGTATGCAATCGCCGTGATCCCGGTTGAAGCCATACCCCCTAAGTCGATTGGAAGACGATCGGGTTCTTCATGGCGAATGGCTTTAAGCACGCGTTCGCGCGATGTCATTGAAGGTCGGGGCGGTCCGTGCTGCTCATTTTGCATGCTGCTTTCTCCTTTTTGATCGGGCAAACGAAGCTATTACACCTCTTGGCGGTGTCGTAAAAACGCCATTTGCTCGCCGTAGTTGGTTATGGCTTACACGTAAGTGGGCTATCATGTGCCCGAATGTTAACGCTGTTAATATTTTACGCCTAGATGTTAACGCTGTCAACATTTGTGGTATGATATTCTTATGGCATCCAAAACTTATCATCACGGAAATCTTAAAGAGGCGTTGATCTCTGCCGGTCTGGAAATCCTTTCTGAACAAGGAATGGAAGGATTAAGCTTACGCAACGTAACCAAGAGGATTGGCGTCAGCCACACGGCCTCCTATAATCATTTCTCCGACAAACAAGCTCTTCTCGCCGCTATTTCAACCGCCGGACATGAGCAGCTACATCAAATATTACTGGATACTTTTGAAAAAACGAAACACTCTTCCTCCCATATCATCTCTGAAATTGCCTGGGCATATCTGCAATTTGCTCTTGACAATCCGGCTATATTTAAATTGATGTTTTCCGGTGCCCTGGAAGAAGAAAGAGATCATCCAGAATATGTCGAAATCTCCCAGAAGAGTATTGCACTTTTTGAAGAGATAATCGCTTTTTGTCAAAGCAAAGGGCAATTACCGGAGGGCAGAGTGGAAAAGATTGCCGTAAAGCTTTGGAGTCTGGTGCATGGGTTCACGTATTTGATGTTGGAAAACCAGTTTCCAATAGAATATTTACAAAGCCAGGAATTGAGAGAAATGCTCAAAGGCATTATCTCGTAAGAAATTCGTGATCAATATTCGAAAAATAACGCTAAGCAACAACATCAAGAAACCTGTTAACTAAAGTGCGATTGTGGAAGAACGGTGGAACGATGTAAAGTGGACAAACTTTATGTTCTTGAAAATATTGAACTTAACATACTTTATCAGGCATAGCAATGACTTTTCCAACAGTAACAGGTTCTAATTTGCTCAGGCAGAAGCTGACCCTGCCTCAGGATTTACAAGGCAGGCTCAACCTGGTTTTCATCCCCTTTGAACGGTGGCATCAGATGGAAGTGGATTCTTGGAGCGCTCTGGCTGAGGAACTCGAGGAAAAGTACGAGGGCCTGGTTTATTATGAACTACCCACTCTCCAGAACGGAGGGCCTATCTACAAGATTTTTCTCAACGAAGGCATGCGAGCCGGTATTCCCAACCCAAAGACGCGTGAACGCACGATCACACTTTATCTGGATAAAGCAGATTTCTGTGCTGCTTTGGATATGAAAGATGAGGAGCACATATATGTCCTGGTGGTCGATCGCCAGGGGAAAGAGTTCTTCCGCGCTCGCGGCCCGTATAGCCGCGAGGGAGAGGCTGCCCTGCGCCAAATCTGTGGGCAGTTATTAAGCTGGTTAGTCTGAAATGTCTCTACGTTCCACACTCAACCCGGGTGTTTATCACGGTTTGAATAAAAAACCACCGTTCTTTGAAGGCTGGTATTATAAGTTGATCAGCGCTGACGAGCAGTATAAAGTTGCCATTATCACAGGAGTGATCCTGGGTCAGGATGCACACGCCTTCCTGCAGGTGTTGGATGGCGTGGATGGAACTACGGCCTATCTTAAGTTCCCAGTTCAGGATTTCCGGGCTGACGATCAGAATTTTGCGATCGAGATCGGTGAGAACCGATTTGATGACAGTCATCTTTATTTAACGCTTGATGACCCTCAAAGTCAACTCGAGGGCGAAATTCACCTGGGACAACTCAACCCCTGGCCGGTGACATGGTTTTCGCCAGGTATCATGGGCTGGTATGCCTGGGTGCCGCGCATGGAATGCTATCACGGAGTACTTAGCTTTTCGCATTCCCTGCATGGTACGCTGACTCTCAATGGCAAAGTAATGGATTTCAGCGGTGGGCGCGGTTACATTGAGAAGGATTGGGGACAATCCTTCCCGGCGGCGTGGGTCTGGTGTCAGAGCAACCATTTCGTTGGCGCGTCTGCTTGTATCACCGCTTCTGTGGCGATCATCCCCTGGATTGGGCACACCTTCCGGGGATTTATCGTCGGTTTTTGGCTGAATGGCAAACTCCATCGTTTTGCCACGTACAGCGGGGCGCGCATCGAATCTTTGCAAATTTACGACGATCATGTGGATTGGGTGCTAAAAAATAGCCAACAGCGCCTGTTCCTGAAAGCCTGCCGTGTTCAGGGCGGCTTGCTGCGCGGGCCAACCCGCCTGGACATGGGCCAGCGGGTGTTGGAAACCTTGAACGCCACGGTGCAGGTGCGGCTTGAAACCCTGGAAGGGACACTGCTTTTTGAGGGGGTTGGCGCTCATACCGGGCTGGAAGTGATGGGCGATCTGCCGCGGCTGATGCAGGCATGATAGGCTTGCATCAAAACAGGTTGGAATAGATTCTAGATGCTGCAGACTTTATTGATCCGGTGTGTGATCTGCAAAGTGATGGACCAATAAGATTACGACTTTCTACTATTGGGAGCACCTGGGCAATTCATGGTTCTACGTTTCACATATAAAAAGGTATCCACGGTTCTATTAACCGTGGATGCCTTTTTATATTGATGTATTGATAGACGATCAGGGTCGCAGAGTACCAACCCAGATCTGCCAGGCCAGGGCAGTCTTAGCGAGAAGGCTCAGGACGATATACATGCGTTCGCCGAAGAGATAGTCCTTCCATGGGCCCACTTTCTTGTATTGCAGCACCATGTTGACCGCAAAGATGCTGAAGAATACAAAGATAGTCGGGACAATGGCGTACACGAACGCCGGCGGTTTGGCATCCGAGGAGCCAAGCGATCCATAGAAGTACAGAAAGATCACGATCCAGGGGAAGATCCCAGCCAGGCAGCCGTAGATGTACGCAGTCCAGTCCGTCTTCTTCGTATTCTGGTTGTGCAATTCCAAAACGATTCCGAACAGGTTCATCATGGCGTTGACCCCGAACATCAGGATCAGGGCTCCCAGGTCTGACACACCCACCAGCATGCCGATCAACACGATCATCAGCGAAGAGCTCAGTGCGTATTCATAGAAGCGAGCCGGGTTCATCCCGCTCTTCAGCTTGGCCACATACCACTTGTACCCGAAGGTGGCCAGGGCAAAGTGAGCCAGAGCGGAGAGCAGCAGGAAGACTGCCACTGCCGGGCCGAAGCGCAGGTTGTACGCCAGGGTCGGGTTGGGGACCAGGGTCATCTTCGCTGGATCAAAGCGCAAGAAGTTGGTGTAGACCGGGAAGGTGGTGGCGTTGCTGATGACGATCATGAAGATGCCCTGCGCCAGGTGCAGGAAACCCATGATCAGGTTGAAGTTACGCAGGCCGCGATAAGTTTTATCGGCAGCGTCGGCAGGGGAGGAGAATTGTTTTGGCATTATTTTCTTTTCCTTAGTTAATATAATAATTTATATCAATATTATACTATTGTGTATATTATTTGTCAATATCTTGTATAGTTATTAATGACAAATATTGAATTCTTAAGCATACAGGTAGAACTGCAAGAGAAAGTCCTTGGGAGATGGCTCCCCTGCCAAGTGGGAGGCAAGTTCATCGCAGAGAGAACTCACATCAAGACACCACATAAAAAAATACGCTCTGAAGTCAGACGTATTCAACAGGGATGTACCATATGGAACACATGGATTATATGTTCCTGTGCCCTCAAGGGGGTACTGTATATACAGATAATACAAAGTTGAGAGGGTGGCTATTGAACCAGCTCACTTGGCCTGCTATACTACATAAAGTTTACGACTCAGGCCAATCGTCCAAAAGCAGTTATTCGATCTGCATATACCCTAGTTAATCAGCCTGAGGCACCTACTTCTCCACGGAGGCGAAATGCGAAAGCTCATTTATTCGACATCCCTCTCACTCGATGGCTACATCGATTCTGCAGCCGGAGACCCCAGCTGGGTCGTGCCCGATGAGGAACTCCACAGGCATTTTAATGACGTTGAGCGAGAGATCGACACCCTCCTGTACGGTCGCCGCATGTACGAAATCATGGCTGGCTATTGGCCGACGGCCGACCAGGACCCTTCGGCGCCTGGCGTCATAGTTGAGTCCGCTCAGATCTGGAAGCCAGTCCCCAAAGTTGTCTTCTCGTCGACGCTCGAAAGAGTCGACTGGAACTCGCGACTGATAAGAGGGGATGCGGTCGTCGAAGTCGCACGACTCAAAGCGCAGCCCAGCGGCGGGTCCATAGGCGTCGGGGGCCTCCTCCTCGCCTCAGCCTTGGCATCCGCCGGCCTGATCGACGAATACCGCCTCTACTATGTCCCAATCTTCCTGGGTTCCGGCAAGGCAGCGTTCTCGCAGATTCAGAACAGCATCAGACTCAAACCGGTCGAGACCCACACATTCTCTTCCGGGACGGTACTCCTGAGATGCGCTCCCGTCACTCCGTAGTCTGTATCTATAGGCTGCCTAACAACTCGCTGGAGCCGACCTGGCCAGCCCGGCATCGACCCTGGCATTCGAGTGTTTCATTGGGCTGACCAGGCAGCTCAACTCGATGCCGTTACCTACTCAACGGACAGATTGGATGAATAAAAAAACCGCCTTTCACGGCGGTTTTTTTGTGCCCCCAAGGGGATATTGTATATACTGATAATCGTGAGTCGAGAGGGGGCTGATAAATCGGGCTTCAGAAATGGAATATAATTTTTGTGTTAGTCCGAAATCTATCTTCATGTGGAATTTTAGCCTAAAAGAACCGTCTTCCTGGATGTCACCGCTAAGAGGCTGGCAGCCCGGCCAGTAGCACATAAGCCATGAATTAAAAATCAGCCTTTCCTGGCAGATTTTTAATTCATACAGAAGAGGAAGGTTTTAATAAACCGCAATCTGCTTATTGTTTTTCCAGCAATCCACTCGAAATTATATTTGCTCCCTGGGTAGGTGCAAATTGGTATCGCAGTACCCCATTTGCCTGTAACTGGAGATACTCGTAACCGCCCGCTGTGCAGCTGGCGGCGCCACTGTTGTCCTGTTCGGCGAACATGAAAGTGCCCGTGACAACCGACGACAGGAACAGGTTACCGGAACACAGCAATTGAGGCACGTCGAAAGTCCCGCAGACTGCATTTGTCCCGCAGCTATCCCGGATGGATAGTTTGATCGGCGTAGAAAAGGTGCCATCAGTGCTGGCGATTGTCCCAACCCACGTTCCAGCGATGGGATCAGTGGTCGTTGATCCAATCGTCCCTCTTGGTGGAAAAATATTATAGAGGTGGTCTAGGATTGCTTGCTGTTCTGCGTGAACGGCATAGTGGATGGTCGTGCTGGTGCCATCCAGCGCCACCGTGCGACCCTGGTCCGGGCCGACTGCAGTATTTACTTCCACCGGACCGATCACCCATTTGAAATCATCCGGATGATCGATCGCAATTGCCGCCAATACATCCCACATCAGGATCTGGTCACTTTGGAACATACTAAATTCGGCGCGCCATATCTCAGCCATCAAGTCAGCTCCGGGTAGGTTGATAGCATCAACCTTTTCAGAAAAGGCGCGGTCAAGGTGAACATCCGGCACAGTGTCCATCGGCAGGATATCCACTGGGATCCCGCTGGATAAGACCTCAGCCGCTGCCATGGGATCGACCCAAATATTCCACTCGCTGACCGTGTTCGTTCCCGCCGCCCAGTCCGCATGGATGTTGCCAGTGACATTTATAGCTCCGCCCATTATGGACACCTTCTTGATCTTTGTCTGGAGGGTTGGATCTTTGCGTAGCGCCAGTGCCAAGTCCGTGTGCGGACCGGTGATCAATACCACCAGCTTTCCGGGGTACTCATTAGCCAGATTGATTATGAGGTCCGCTCCGCTGATATTCGAAACCTTCCCGGTGTATTTTGGGAGTGATATTCCCCAAAAATTATCTGCACCCGTGCGCCAAGATTCCGGGAATTGATTCGGGTGCGGATCCACGGCGCAATCACAGCCAGGGACTACCTGCACATCCATCCAGCCCATGTATTGATAAATGTAGTCCCTCCACTTTGAAATGGCAATGCTTGGATGGGTCTCTCCATTGGTGACAACAATCCCGCGCAGCCAGATGGCATCATCCAGCATGAGGTACATTGCCGCAGTAATGTCATCGGGGGCACCGTCTCCCAGGAAGACAACAGGAGTGCGTCCTGCGGTGTTTTGAGATCCAGGCTCCGGCGAAACTGTCTGCGTGGAGTAAGATATCGTAGGCGGGACCGGCGTATTGGTCGCAGTGGCACTGGGGTTAGGCGGTGTAACCAATGCCGAAGAGCCAGAGGAAATTGCCGGAGTCGGTACGCAGCCTGCCAAGGACAGACTAAATGCAATCATGAGTGTGCCAACAAATGCTGCTGGGCGTTCCATTTTAGCCATTTCAACCTCCAGGAAATCGAACTGGTGCATCTTATTATTATATATTGATTCGTTTCCGGTGGAGAAGCTATTGAACCTGTATGGTATCTGACCCTAGAAAGGATAAACAAAAGTCAATTATCCAATTGATCAAATCATCGATGGTGCATCCATCTGAGTGGAACGCAACCTGATCAGCAGCGGCGCCGGGTTGGCTTTTATCACGCTAACAATTCTTGCACGCACCTACATCACAAAAGCCAACGGTTGGACCATGGATGGAGATGGCGAGCACGGCAATAGGATCCTTTTGAATGCGGTCTATTATTTGGCAAAATAAGAAACCGCCTTTCATGGCGGTTTTTTTCTTGGATGCCCCCAAGCGGACTCGCCTGCACCCGGAACGGGCGAACCGCTGTTTGGGCCTACGTCTCCTGAATGGAGGTGAGAGGACCCAAGAATCAAAACCCGCCAGGTCGGCTGGAAGTGGATAGTGCCCCCAAGCGGACTCGAACCGCTGTTTGGGCCTTGAGAGGGCCCCGTCCTGGGCCACTAGACGATGGGGGCTTGTAACGTCGCCGGACTCATGCCAACGAAGTGGCATTCGGCGGCCCGATGCCGCCTATGCCAAGCGGGGGTGATTTTATCAGACGGGCTTTGAATCGTCAATCAAAAAGACGTGCAATTCACCCGGGCCGTGGACACCGATGGTGAGGGTCATTTCGATGTCGGCAGTACGGGATGGGCCACTGACGACAACCCCTGCCAGGGCAGTCCGGATCTCAGGTTGGCGCAACGCCGAGGCGAGGTTGGGCACCAGCCGGGATGTTTTCAGCACTGCCACGTGGATCTCCGGCAAAAGGGAGGCGGTCAACGTCTGCCCTGCGCCATGCACGAGCACCAGCGATCCGGTATCCGCGACCCCGCACAGGGCGCCAGTGACTCCCACCCGGATGGTCGGGTCTGGCTCCTGGAGCGTGGAAATTTCCGTCAAATAACGCGCTCCGGTTTCATCTGCCAGGACCCGGTCAATTTTCCTGGATTTGAGGAATTCAGTGAGCCTGGAGGTTATTTCTTTCTCCGGGATGAGATAAACATGCCCGCCAAGGGCAGCGAGTTCTTCAGTGAACTGGTCAGAAAGAAGCTTGTACGCAGGCTGTGTGGCGGATTCGGAGGATTTCAGGTTTTCCTGGGGCCGCGCATGTCTTGCATCAACAGCTTGCCGGATTTCTCCCCAGTGTGCCCGGAAGGGACGGACGGCCAGGCGCGGGAAGTCCTTGCTGTAACCCCAACCCGTCCAGGCCGGGAGGTGCATGAAGGCGCGGCGGGGGCTGTAGATCCGGCTGAGGATGCCGCCCAGGCTTTGTAAAACAGCGAACAGGCTTGAGTTCCCAGCGGCAATGCTGAAGCCTTTAAGTCCCAGTTTGACCGGGGTTGGAATCCCCACTCCTTCCTGTGGTTTATCGCCTTCTCTTTGCGGGCTGAGGCCAGAGCGGACCCGCAGCAGCATCCCCGGCAGGTCAATATCAACCGGACAGGCTTCCTTGCAGGCGCCGCACAGGGAGGAGGCCTGGGCGAGAAATGCGAACTTCGGGTCCACCAGCGCGCAGGAGATGACCGAGCCGATCGGACCGGGGTAGATGCTTCCGTAAGCGTGGCCGCCGGTTTCGCGGAAGACCGGGCAGGCATTCAGGCACGCCCCGCAGCGGATACAGTAGAGCGATTCTGCCAGCGGTGAATTGCGCAGGGCAGTACGCCCGTTGTCGAGAAGGATCAGGTGGCGCTCCTGACCCGGCAGGGGAGAATTGATCAAGCTGGTGTAGACGCTGAGCTTTTGGCCGGTGGCAGAGCGCGGCAGGAGCGACAGGAACAGCGCCAGGTCGTCGAGGCTGGGTACGAGTCGTTCGATGCCCATCAGCGCCACATGCACCGGCGGGAGGGTGGTGCACATGCGCCCGTTGCCTTCATTGGTCACGATCGCCAGGGTACCGGATTCGACTACGCCGAAATTGACACCCGAGATGCCAATA
>Ga0209777_10004026_pt1 | contig 17668 bp, 11 predicted proteins | sample FrelakmetHBP12HB_FD_187147 | JGI IMG/M metagenome (GOLD analysis project Ga0209777, IMG submission 187147) | Freshwater lake sediment microbial communities from the University of Notre Dame, USA, for methane emissions studies -HBP12 HB (SPAdes)... | ecosystem: Environmental > Aquatic >...
ATCTTCTCAGTTGTATGTTCTTAGAGCTCTTCCAACTGATGCAACATATTCTCATTTGATCATTGGTATGCAGACTGCTCCAGTTGATCTTACTGCTATTGGAAATTCTTCGAGTTCACAACAAGAGTGGAACATTCTTCAAATGTATCCTATCTACCTGGATGGAACAACTTATCATTATTGGAATTCAAGTAATGTAGAACAGACTACAATGAATCCTACTGTGAATCATATTAAAGTTCTAGAAACTTTATTCTCTAATTCACCTACTGCATCTACACCACCAGCAGCTTCAACAGCAGCTCAATTTATGCATCTTGACTATGCAGCTGGTTTCCCAACTGGTAATGGTCCTCATAGTACTGGCGGAACAGCTGTTCCAAATGGTATTTTGATGTATTTCAGAACTGTTGGTCGTGGTGATTCTTACAATACTTTTTCTATTTCAATTCAGAGAAATGCTAATCCACAACTGTGGGGTCAGTATGTATTGAATATTTATCAACTGCAGCCCAATGGTGATAATACCATTTCAGAATCTTTCAATGTGTCATTTGATCCCAATGCAGTTGATAGTTCTGGTGCTTCAATGTTCATTGAAGATGTAGTTAATAAATACTCTGTCAATATTATCTGCTCAGTAAACACTGCAGCTCTGAGAGAGTTATTTAGTGATAGTGGAAATGGTGATTCTTATATGATGCAATTCTATAAGAATGATCCTACTCTCCCAAGTAGTGTTACTCAGTATACTACCAATGATCCAACTGATCTTGGTTATAAAGCAACAGCTATTGAATATGCTGCAATGGATCTTCAGTATGCTCAATTTATGTTGAATACTGCATTAAATGATTTGGCTATTGCTAGAGCAATGCCTTCTACAACATCTGCTGAGATCGCTGCTAGAAACGAAGCAATTAATGATGCTCTTCTAGCCGTAAGCACTCAGAGAGCAGCTTATGCTGAAGCTCAAGCTGCACAAACAGCAGCTTATGCTTTAGATATTATGATCTGGAATGATGGTGCTGCAACATTCCTACAAGAAGGTTCTGAAGGTAGCTTGACTTATATTGATAAAACAACAGGCAAGAGTGTTGTTCAAGCAAATGAAGCAGTTCAAGTTCTTTCTGATGCTTATCTTGGCTTACTTACTAAACCAGATGATAAAGCCAAAGTTGATCCTATCACGGGCACTATGTCATGGGCCAGACCTCAGTATGCAGATGAAGTACTTGATCTGGACTGGATCTATTATTCATTGGTATATGATGCTGGTTATCCTGTAGAAGTCAAGATGTCAGCTAATACTCTGGCGTCGATTTACAGAATGGATTGTATGCTTATTACCGATTGTGGTGACAACGTAGACTTCTATGATTGTCAATCATTCTGCGGTGAGAATCCAAATGAATCAGGTGGTTGGTTACTAGATTCAAGATATGCTGCTCGGTTTGAACCATACAGTAGAGTGTATGATTCATTCATGGGTAAGGATATGTGGATCTCGCCAGTTTATCATATGTCTCAATTGATTCCTTTGAATGATGGTCTATATGATATCTGGTATGCTTCCGCTGGTTTCAATAGAGCGACACTTAGTACCGTAGAGGAATTAAGATGGAGTGCTAAACTTGGCGAAAGAGATAATCTGTACTTGATGCAAGTGAATCCAATTGTTCACTTCCCACAGGGTTATACTGTATGGGGAAATCTCACAACGCAGAAAGCGCCATCAGCATTACAAGATATCAATGTAATGAGAATGGTACTTTATGTCAAGAGAGCTCTTGAACAGTATTGTAAGTATTATATCTTTGAATTCAATGATAAGATTGCTTGGGCTGCAATCACAAGAGGTATAATTCCTTTCCTTGATAGTATTAAAGCTAGAAGAGGTCTGGTTAGTTATGCAATCGATGTTGGTGCAACTGATTATGAATTCAAAAACAAAACTTGTCATGTGAATGTAACATTGAATCCACAGACAGTAATTGAGAAGATTGCATTAAATCTATACATTAAATAAAGATAACTAGTGGGGGATCGAAAGATCCCCTTTAATTTTAATAAAGAAACAAGGAGAAAAACCATGGCAGGTACAGCATTTCAAGCGGTTATAGATAACGCGCAAAATTCCAACGATAGACATTTTGGTGGAACAGATGCTAGCGTTGTTGCAGATCCATATATTAGTGGATATCATTACATTCACTGGGCACAAATTCCAGATGGTGTAGTTGATTGGGTTGGTTCCGGAGATGGTGAACTAGCTGCTCAAAATAGACTAGATTCGGTTGCATCTATTGCTTCGTTCTTGCAAGGTGCATGTTTATCAGTAACACCTCCAGGTGGAACATTAAACAAAACTGAATTTACAGGTATTGGTGGTGTTAAGTGGGCAGTACCTACAAATATCGATTATACTAACACAGTAACAATTAAGTTCTTGGAATTCTCACATCTTCCAGTTCTTTCTATTATCAGTGGCTGGGTTAGAATGATCAGAGATTTGAAGACCGGTGTATCAGCATTGAATACTGATGTTGATTCATATACCAAATCAGCTTATGCTGGTACAATGTTCTATTGGACCACAAAACCTGATGGTAAGACAGTAGAATATTCTGCATGTTATACTGGTATGTTCCCAACTAAAGATCCACAAGATAGTTTTAGTGGCGACCTAACTGCAATTGATAAACTAGAATTAGATATTGATTTTAACGTAGACTGGATTTGGCATGAACCTTGGGTACATGCTAAGTGCACAGAGTATGCTGCTCAGATCTCTAACAGTCCTACCAGTGGATTCAGAGGCGGAATCACTTCTGCTGATGTTGGTACAGACTCGACAGCAGTTACACCGAATAATTAATGGAATTTTTAGTTTCTTTTTTAGTTTCTTACCCACCCTTAGTAAAGATATACTAAGGGTGGGTGCTGAATAAAATAAATAATGTGGTAGATATATTACGAACAGAGAAGTCAAAAGGAGTTATTAAAATGGCAAAGAATGCAGCGGGTATCGAAGTATTCAATGGTTTCAATATTAAGTATCCAGAATATTCTGTAATCACACCTCATACTGTGAGGGAGTTTACTATTCGAACTCTTACTATTGAAGATGAAGAAAAACTTAAGGGCAGTATGCTTACTCCCAACAAGTTGGCTGAACATCTCAATGAAGTTATTTATCATTGTATTGTTAAGAAACCAGATGATATCAAAACATTCAATGATTTCTTGACCAAACTCACAATTAAAGATCGTGATGCGTTGATGTATGGTCTTTATCATGTAACTTATAAAGATATTCATAACTACGATGTAACATGTACTAATTGTAGTTTTGTAAATAGTGTTAAGATTGATTTCTTAAAATCTTTTAAAGCTGATATATGGCCTAAGGATGCACCTAATATTCTTGATCAGGAAATTAAAGTTCCTTGTGAAATTGCTCAAGGTGTAACTGTAGTGATTAGACAGCCTCTATTAATCGATGAAGCAAATCTATTAAAAGAGATGGCATTCGCTACTGATGCTGCCAGAGATTTAGCAATGCAACTGCTTGTAATCAAAAGATTTGAACAAGAATCTAATGATGTGAAAAATCCAAGTACAATTGTGGAACGAGAAAATATTGTGAAAGGATACAAACAACTACCATCTCCCGATAAGAAACAAATTGATAAAGCTTATACAGAGAATTTTGGTAAGTACGGTGTCGAGATTGAATCTATTGTCAAATGTCAGAAATGCGGAAATGAGGAAAAGATTACTATTGATCTTGTAAGACAATTTTTTCGATCAATCTACCAATGATAAATATCAAGCATCATATTTAAGAAGATTAAAGGAAAATATCTTTTTAATAATGGAACTCAGTAAAATGAGTTATGTTGATGTTTTGAAAATGCCAGTGTATAGAGTTGAAGAATATTTGACATGGAAAATAAAATTCGATCAAGATAGAGAAAAAGCCAAATCTGAAGGTCTTGATAAAATGAAGATGTAATGAAACTAATAGTATCCCATTCAGAATAAATATAAAATGGGAGATATGTAATGGCTGATGCACAACAATATTTCAATTCTCAAATTGCTGGTAAAGTTAATGAAATTTATGATTATCATCCTACAGTAGGTAGCGATGGGGATTTGACTAGATTATCTGGTATCAGCGTTCTAATCAATTCTCTTCGCACCTTACTGTTAACACCCCTTGGATACTATCCATTCGATCCCGAATTTGGCTCGTTGTTATACAAAATGTTATTTGAACCAGCTGATACCATTACTCAACAAGCAATTCAATATGAAATAACAAACAGAGTTAAAAGATATGATCCCAGAATTAAAATTCAAACAATACAGTTTTCATATTCACCAGATAAAAAAACAGCATCAGTAAATGTAGTAATATTAAGAGGAACTGAAACCGGTGTTGTTAATGCTGTTTTAACTCAGCAACAATCCATGTTTGGTACTGAAGATTCAATAACAGCAGTAAATAGTAGTACTAGTCCATCTGCACAATCAGGTAGCAGTACTGCATCAATCATAACATCAATATTTGATAACAATCCAAATGAAACAGATTTTATCAATGCAATGAAATTAAAATATCCTTTGATGTCTTTGAGTATGATTACAAATTATTGGATTGCTTTATCTAAGACATAGGGGTATAACACATGTCTAAATTAATGTATAATCAAAAATGGTATTCAATTAATGAATACTCATTAGACTACTTTGAATTTTTATATAAATACTACGCTGCAGTTGCACCCAGTCAACCAGTAACATATTATAGTTTAGATTTACCAAACAGTGTATATGATGCTTCACTACTACAAGCTGGTTCATATGAGATGGTGGGTGATTTATCTGGAATGCGCTGGAAAAAAATTACTATGCTTAAAGCATATTCATTTGAACCAATTCCGTTTCTTATGCAGTCAGATGAGAGTGGACCAAATTTTAAAGATAGAACAAGCAGTCTTTGGCTTCCAACAGCGTATGAATTACAACCAAGTATACATGATTTTGTAGTATATGATTGGGCGACATCTAGAGAAGATGAATTTAAAGATCAGCTTCCTGTCTATGAAGTTGTTAACTTAGAGAAAGCATCCAGCGGAGAAGCAACGTTTTGGAAAACACAATTAAAATCCACCTATAGAAGAAAAGAAGATATTGAAAAACAATTGAGTGGAAGTTATTCTTTCGTGGATTATGAGAAACATATCTATAGAACTTCTGATGCTGTATTCCTGCAACGAATGATGCTTAAAAATGAAAAACTAAAAGTCAATGATTTCTTCAAAGATCGTATTGGCTTATATGTAGAGACAACAGACGGAAATGGATAAAATATGAAATTATGTGAATGTGGTTGTGGTGAAGAAGTAACTAGAAACGGAAATAGATTTATAAAAGGACATCATAAAGCTCGTTTAGGAAAAAAACATTCAAAAGAATCAAAAGAAAAAATGTCTAAAATTCATAAACTAAAAGAAGTTAAAGAAAAAACAAAACAAACATGTATAAAAAATTGGGGTTTTGAAAATCCGGGACAATCAAAAGAAATTAAAGAAAAAATTAAACAAAAATGTTTAGAACATTGGGGGGAAATTACCAATTTAAAATGTAAAGAAACTAAACATAAAATTAAACAAACAAATTTAAAAAAACGCGGTGTAGAAAATTCAATGCAATCAAAAGAAGTTCAAGAAAAAGCAAGACAAACAAATTTAAACCATCGCGGTGTAGAATATCCAAATCAATCAAAAGAAGTTCAAGAAAAATTTAAACAAACAAACAAAGAAAAATATGGTTATGAATATCCAATGCAATCAGAGATAGTTAAAGAAAAATTCAAACACACATGTTTAGATCATTTTGGTGAAGATAATTGGATCAAAACATTACAAGGAAAACAATATTCTAGAATTAATTCTATTAGATTAAGAGATAATCAATTAAATAATGGTGAACCAGCATCACCATTTATTGGAGATACAGAACGATCATTTCTAAATGAATTACAAAAATATACTGGTTATAAAATTATTAGAAATGATCCTTCTTTTAAATATACTGTTGGTTTTTTTCCTGATGGTCATATTCCAGAATTAAAATTATTTATTGAATTTGATGAACGGCAACATTTTGTAGATAACTATAAAACATATAAACAAAAAGATATTGATCGACAACTTATTTTAGCGTCTCTTGGTTATATAATTTTTAGAATTTCTAAAAAAGATTGGAATGAAAATAAAGATCAAGTTATTTCTCATTATCAATCTTTAATTACTCAACTTTCAGAACAAATTAAAAATTTTGATAAGGAATTTTACTATGAATTTGGATAATTTTAATCAATTAGTAGGCTCTGGTATTAATATATACGGGTCTCGTGAGAAGATCAGAAGTCAACTAATAGACTTCGCAAAAGAATATCTTCAATTACAAACAGTAGATTTCTACAAGACCAGTGTGATATCTTATATCATCGATACTCTATCTATCTTGACAGCGAATCAGTTATTTTATGATTCTATGATCTATAGAGAATTTTTCATGGTTGAAGCTCAGTTACAAAGTTCTGTTTATAATTTAGCTTCTTGGATTGGATATGAAGTCCCAACTGCTACACCATCTACCGTTGATGTGATGTTTACTATACCCTTATCTTTTTCAAGTGATGATGCTAATTTTAATATTCCTAATTCTTTTACAGCCTATGCTGGTACTATTCCATTCTTAATTGATAGTGCATTCTCTAAGTATTCAAATCCTACTGCAAGTTCAAAACCAGCTGCTGCTGTATCAGTTAATGCAACTGTTGCTAAGAGTACAATAGCAAGTCTACCAGCAGCATCAGGTCAGGTTATTAATAATAGCGCAGTTATCGTAACTGATAATAATGGTTTTTTACGCCCGGTATATTTTTATAGTGATAGTAAAGGTAATGGGTTTGCATCTTTCTCTTTACCATTTATACAACAACAAAGACAAATAATTCAATTTGCTATTCCATCAAGTCTTCAAGCATATCAATTTTTTTCTAATATCTTATCATACACTGGTCAAATAGCTAATATGATGGTTTGGGTAGCTCAACCAAACGCAGGACAAAAAATTAGATTAGATTCAATGAATCAATCTACTTTTGATCCAACTATCCCAGTTCCGACCTATGGTGCAGGAATAGCTACACCTGTACCGTGGGTATTGTGGAATCAATCAACCAGCGGAATTTATACTATGCAACCGGGCGACAATAGTTATGTATTTGTCGGTGGTCAAGATTCGGGCGAAATATTTTTTGGAAACGGAATTGTAGGAACTCAACCGGCACCCAATTCTATAGTTACTGTTGAATTATACGTTACGTTAGGAAAAGATGGAACCGTTATTCCTAATACTATTAATAAAGGTGATAAATTAACGTACTCTGTTACACCAATTTATGATAGTAATGGGAATGTAACTAATGCAGCATCAGCAAATAAAACAAGCAATATTAACTATACTATAACAAACAACACCCAATCAACTGGCGGTGTAGATATTCCATCTCTTCCAGAAGTTAAAAGACAAGCAATTATCAATCTAAGATCTAAAGCTAAACTAGTATCGATAGACGATTACAACGATATCAATACAATTGTTCAAGGCGAATTCCCTGTCGTAGAAGCTTCTCCAATTTTAAAACGAAGCGATATCAAAGTAAATGAACAGATGGTATTTTTAAGATTACAATATCATGATGAAAATTCTATTCCACAAATCGTTCCAACTAGAGATGTAGTATTCCCAGTATACGATCCGTTATTCGTAGATGGTAAATATACTTTACTTAGAAATAGTCAAGTATATATTGATAGTGAATATTATCAAACAATGTACAATGTTACTATCGATCAAGCAGCAATGATAGCATCTTATGATTATGTTGTTCAAAATGTAATAGGTAGTCCTGTAGCTATTTATGAGAGTGAACCATTCTCATGGTATCAGCAGTATGTATATTGTCCAGCAAATACAATTAATTTTAATGTTGAGTTACCCGTTGATGTGTTATCATCTTCTTCCAGTTCTAGTTCTTCATCACCAAGTCAGATATATCCTTTAAAAGTAACAGTGAATGTAGATCATCAACCAATCAATGAAGCTAATGACTATCTTCCCAGCGAGTTACGCTGTAGAATGGTTACTAGATGGGGTGCTAATCAAGAATATGAAGAAACGGTAGCGTATTATACAATCGATCCATCAATTACTTCAGGTGAACCATATAATCATAAATATCAATACTTCCAATTTGAAATTCCTAACTATTTAACTGTTCCTGTAGAAACTCAAAGGTTTGAATTTCATATAGATGGTTATGGAATTTTAAGAGATAAAAATGGAAATTTCATAGATGAGAATGGTAATTTTCTTGGTACTGTAGATTCTAATACTGTTGGGGTTGAAGGTTGGTTTTCATTATATGAATACTACACTGATGTATTAATTAGAAAAGATTTGAGTGACGTAATGTTTAGTACAGTTACAAGTACTAATATATGGGATGGAATAACCCATTCGTCTACAAGATATGATATTCATGACGTACCAACTATTCTGACAAGTTATATGGATGCAATTTTAGCTAGAGCAGATAATGCCCAGTATCCTAATTTCGAAGTAACAGTAATGCAGAATACTTTAGAAAATCTTAATATTATCAATAAACGAATGCTTACAGATTTTATTAATATCAAGTATCCAAATACATATGGTGTATTAAATAACTTAAAATATAATCCTGTAAGCTTTACTGTACTAAGTAGATTTCATACACCATTTAAATGGGAAGATCCTACAGGAATTATATTTGATACAACTATAGGATATGATTTTATATCATCTTCAAGTTCTAGCAGTTCTAGTTCTTCTGATTTATATATTGTGAATGGAATAGTGCCTGGTTATGAAAGTCAATCATCATCTAGTTATGTAAATTCTATAGCACAATTATATACTGGTGTTGGGACGGGTGGTTCAGATGTGTGGTATTTAACTGCACCAACAAGAGGAACATATGTTCGAGTAATGGATGAATTAGATTCTTATGGTGATCCGAAAGTAATTGTATATTCTGGTTCTGAATGGATAGATGTACAATCTTTTAGTATTCCTTTACAAATAAAATTATCAGTAGAACAAGATCCATTAGTGACAATATCTCAAAATACATTAAAACAAAATATAAAAGATGCACTCGTTCAATATTTCTCACCATATATGGGCACGCAAAAAGAATTAAGTAGAGCAGAAATTGGACAAGTTGTAAATGGTATTTCTGGTGTAGCTTTCTGCGAAGTACTTTCTCCAGAAATTGATATTCGATTCAAGTATGATATTGATAAAGATTTAACACAGAAACAATTGATGGATTATACACCAAACTACGTGGGATTCACTACAGATACAATTAATATTGATATTATACAACCATGAATACATTAACAAAAATCCATTCAGTAAAAACAAATGAAGTGGTAGCTGAAATTAATCTACCCGAATTACATAGATTCATTCTAAATAAAATTAGTGTGGAATTTTCTAATATGGTAGAAAATTGTTATTATCCAAAGATAGCTGATATCTATAGAGAACTATTGTATATGACACATACCAATGAAAAAGATTTGAGAAAATATTCTAAAGAAAAATATCTAACTGTATATTCATATAGTGGGAAATTTCAATTGTTACATGATCCCTATACTACTTTACTAATTATTATTGTACAAGAATTTTTAAAGAAAAAAGATTTTGCTGCAGCTCAAGCAGCTTTTCATTTATTTAGTTTGCGATATTATACAAACAGTTTTCATAAGATGACCACACCAGCAGGATCAAGAAAATCTTTTTGTAATAAACCAGCATTTCAATCTGCATTAGAATCGTTATCAAAAAACCATATGTTTGTAAAACAAAAAACTATTCCAAATGCTATCATGTATTATTCTACAAACGTAATGAAAACCCATTTAAATAATCTTATGACTGATAATGCTGCTGGATTATTCAAAATGATCTATTCATTAAAAACAACTATTATGCAGTCGATGAGAAGTTTTGCATCTGCTTATTACGAAGAATATGAGAGAGGTAATATTTCACAAGAGAAAGAAGATATTGGTCAAGATCAATCACATGAGATTAAACTAAAAAACTTTATATCACAAATAGCATCAGATATATGTATTTATGGTAAAGTCGACACCACAGCAGCACTACATGCATCACAATTATTAAAATTCAATAAAAAACTATCTATAGAGTATTCACAGAAATTAGCTACACCGCAATTTAAAGATGATATTGAAACTGCATTATACCTACTTCTAAAAGATACTAAGGATACTTCTTACGTAAAAAGTACTGAGTTTTTAGATTACGTTCAAAAACTTATGAGTATTAAGGTTACAAAAGCAGAGGTATATTTTAAGAAATCGATTAGTAACATACATGCCGGAATAATTAATTTATTAGGATTACATAAATGGTATGATAAGTTATCTATTCAATCACAAGCAATTTCTAGAAATTTCGTAGCCTATTATCTTGTATTTTATCTAAGGAATTTAATGTAGATTACACAGTACCATCATTACCGGCTGCTATTTCTGCTGGTGATAAACTGAATCTACTAGAGGAAGAAATAGTTTGACCTAAAAATGGAGAATTATTTTCTACTTGAATTTTTTCGGGAACATATGCGTTAGGTGATCCGATTGTACCTGGATCAATTTCATCCTTAACCAACATCATATTATCTAATTCTCTTCCCAGTGTTGGTTGCTGACTAGTTGGTTCAGCTGTTGTTAGAAGCATTGTATTATACAATGGACTAATAGTTAATCTGATATCTATGATGTTGGGTCTGTTATTCCATGCTCGATCATTTACATCACCACCTTTAACAACCGAAACATTTGAAATATACGCAGCATCTAATCTAACTAATCCAGGTATTGTAAACTTTACCAAATATGGCCACTGATATGTTAGATCACTTCCTTCTGTTCCTGGTTTAACTGGACCTTCTGGAGGTAGTGCTGTTTTTGGTAAAGCGAGCGCCATGATAGCTGCCATCGGAGCAAGAATCAAAGTACTATAATAGTAATCAGATGCTGGCGAAGGATTATATAATCTAACACTAAGATCATAACTTGCCGAAAAAGATGATCCCTTCCACATCATTGGAAAATCAATCTTTTGACCACTAGTCATCGCACTCATTATTTGGTGTGCTTTGTCTTTACCCATCACATCACCAAGTAAACCTTCACCACCAGCAAGAAGATCATTAACTGCACCACCAACACCTGCTAAAGTTTTATTTTCACTTTTTGCTGCAGTATCAATATTTTGTCTAATATTTTTTCCAGTAATATACATCAATTCGCCAGCAGTACCACTTAATCCTTCTTGAATACCACTGAGTAGTGCAGAAGGAGAATATGTGTTTGTATATGTTTCTGACATTGGACTTAAATCTTGATACATAATTTTAAGACCAGGAAACTTACTACCGTTCGAGATTGTGCTGCCCTGTATCATAATATCATTTGCTGCTAAATATTTTTTAAAATCACCCCATGCTGGTTGAAGTGTGAAAATTTCAAGACCTAATTGACCAGCCTGTTGCATTGGTTCAAGATAACAGATCGGCATAGTTCTAAGCATTTGATCTGTCATAGTTTGACCACCGGGACTACCATCTGGGTCTCCCGAAACAGCACCGGGCCATCCTAAAATTTCTGGTAATATCATAAATAATTTCCTTTAAATATTAGTTCCTGCGAGGAGAAAACTTAAATCCTGCCAAAGAGGGAGTTTCGTTGCTCCGCCACCACCAGAATTATTAGATGAATTATTAGTAGAAACTTTGGTAACTTTATTTATCACATTGTTAACATGGTTAGTACTAGCTTCAGAAGATCTAGCTATAGATCCACCAAGTTGTTTAGAAGCTCTAATTGTTGCTGCTGAATTATTTAAATGCGCAGTTACTGCATTTTGTTTTACACCTTCACTAAGATTTGTTGCACTACCTCTTTCTGAAACAGTAGGTCCTGCAGAAACAACCTGTCCACCTTGCATAACTCCAGATACAGAACCTGAAGGAGGATTACCGGCAGATTCTCTAATCTTCTGTGCTTTTGCTTCAAGTATTGCTGCTTTTCTATCATCAGCATCCATCTCTTCTCCAACTTGTGTACCCTTAGAAATAGTACTTTCACCAATAGCATCTCTTCCCACTTCACTAACAAGTCCAGAAGCAGCACCTTTAAGTTCCTGGAATCCCGGTCCTAAGTTTTTAGATAAATAACCACCTGTACCAGATACAGCTTCTTTCGCAGCAGATCCCAATCTCTTTATACCACCCCATACTTTTCCTGGTGCAGATTTTATACCGGTCCAAATACTTTTTGCAACTTCAATCCAAAATTCTTTTGTGAACATTCTTTTAATAGAACTAACAATCGTAGTAAACATATTCTTAACACCAGAAACAACATTATCAAAAACATCACCAACTTTATCAACAATCCAGAAAGCTGCCCGACCAATCATTTTACCAGTACTTACAAACATATCTTTTGCAGATTTTAATATCCAAGTTGCACCCTTAATTAGTAAGGTAGCACCTTTCATTAAACCTTCTAACCACTGTACCATTAACCATCTAGCAGCTTTAAATAACAGTTTTGGTATACCAAGAATTACATCATTGATAGAATTCCATAATGCTGTGAAGAAATTAAACTTCTCACCTTTTAGTTTTTTAACTTTCTTGATATCTCTAAAATTTATCAGGGCATCAACGATCATACTGATAGCTGTTCCTGGACCAGGAAATGTAGTTGCAATACCAGAAACTATTTCTCCAATACCACCAAGAACATCACCAGCACCAAATCTCTTAATACCATATGATATACCCATGATCAACCCAATACCAGGAATCATTTTTAAAGTACGCATCAATGGACTCTTTTTTCCAAGTGCTGTAGCTGCTTCTGCTGGAGTCTGAGATACCTTCACGGGTTTTTCTTTTGATTTTGCTTTATTGATATCTCGCATAATAAGAAGACCATCTATCATTAAACTCAAAATAGATCCGGCGGGCGGAGCCACTAGATCTAATAACTGAGCAGCACCAGATACTATTTCACCAACACCACCAAGGATATCACCTTTCTTAAATCTTTGAATACCGAAGAAGATTGACATCAATGTTCCGACAACAGGAATTCTCTTAAGTAACATCTTGGATCCCATCTTACCAATACCCTTAGCAATTCCAACTTTGGCTATTGATCCGACGGCACCAAGACCTTTGAATATTGAACCAGCTGATTTAAAGATACCAATTATTCCTTTAACAACATTGAAAACACTACTAAGCATCTGCGGTACTTTTCTAAGTGCTTTAAAAGTTCCAATTATATTTTTAACTTCAAATATCTTTTTGAATTTTCCAAAATACATCCACATCATTTTCATAAAATTCATAGGTGCTGAGAAAGTCCACTTCAGGGCTGCTATAGATGCTTTTGGATTTATCGCCATCATAATAAGTAATGGTGCTAAACCAAGAACTACACCACTAATCTTATTCAAGAAATCCATTATCTTACTAACTCCGCCTTTACCTTTATCTTTAACTTTATCCCACACTGCAGATTTTTTGGCTTCCTTAGCTTGAATCTGAGCTCTCTCTTCAGCCTTTTGTGATGTCTCAGCAATTACAGCAGATGTTTGAGAAATATTTTGTTGAGCATCTGCACTTTTTGCATTCTCTTCATAAATCTTTTTCAACCAAGTTACAGCAGATTCTTTTTTAGTTTTATATGCTTCAACAACATCATCTTTATGTGGTTTAATAATCTCGCCGGTTTGTGTAACAATAGAACGTACTTTACCTTTTATAGATTTCCAGTCATTAACCTTTGTAGTTTTTGCACCGGGTCTATTTTTTAAAGCTGCTATAGTTTCTGCATCATGTACTTTAGAACCAGGAGCTACACCATATAATTGTTCTTCTTTGAAGAAAACTCTCTTCCACATAGCATTCGCATATCTTGCTATCTTAGAATCAAGTTTTGAAACTTCTCTTGCTTTAGCTTCGTTAAATTGTTGTACTTTATCTGGATCTTTTTCTGTTGTTTGTTTTGATGCAGCTTCAGCTCTGGCTTCTTGTAATTTTTTAATTCCTGAAATATTAATACCAACCTGTGATGCTCTGCCAATTATATCTGAAAGAGATGGTGCGTTTGTCGGTGACTCAGAACCATAAGATGAACCATGGTGTGCCCGCATTATTTTCTGTGGCGCTGTATGTTCTTTTTGACCGATTATTGTGAACTGCCCTAGTTGTTCCATTAAAGATTGTGGTTTCTTAGCAGTATCTGATATTACATCATCTATATGTGATATGATACCTTCACGATTTTCTTTTTCAAATTCTTCAGGATCTTGGGTCATGGCTTTGAATAACCAGCTACCCATCATTCCTTTAGCAGCTTTAGCCATGAAGGGTTTCTTGCCCTGAGATTCTTTCTTTGCAATATGAGCAGCTAACTTATCCATTAGCTTAGTTTTATTTTTCAACAGAATTTCAAATAATACTCCTCGTTTACCATATACATCTTGTTGCTCACCACCATTAGCTTTAATTAATTCATTTAACTGTCTCTTTGATAATTCACCATAAAGTCTCTGCCATCTATATATCTCTAATAATGCATCGGTCATTGTAGCAAACGGATTACCGCTTTTCTTAATATCATTCTTATACATTCCGCCGCCAAATAAAGGTATCAAAACCTTAGCAGTATCACCAACAGATTTGAAAAATCCACCAGCTGCAGATGGATCAGTTAAAGATTGACTCACATTATTTAAAGATGCAACCATTTCTAATTGAGTAGATTGAATAGATTGAAGAGAAGATTGAATCATCTGTAATGTTTGAAGATGAGCATCAACTGTAGATTTTCTAGTAATCTTTTCACCTGCATGAACAATAGCTTTACCAGTTTTTTTTACAAAACCACCAGTGGCTGCTTTGGGAAGATTTTCATCGCCCTGATCATATACTTCATCAGAGATTCGATACGGACCTTTTTTCCTAGAAAATTTTTTAGAAAGTTTATCTTTCAAAGATGCGATTGTATTCTGTGCTACTTTACTATCTTGGATAGCTTTCATTGCGACAACACCAACTAACCCACCAGCTGCACCACCACCACGCTGTGCTGATTCTCTTGAACCCAGATTAACTTCTTGATGAACAGCACGAGCAACATCTTTAACAGACTGAGCTGTAAATTTACCAAGATTATTTATTGATTTTGTTAATGTGTTCTCCAGACTTTTCATCTGTTCTTTATTTACAGTTTCTTGTCTTTCAAACCTACCAGATATTCGTTCAAGATTTTTGTTCATCTCAATGAACTGTGCTTCATTGGGTTCAGTTGTTGGTCCGCTGTTTGCCATGATGTTTACTTCTTAATCTGGGTTATTAACTTAAAGTGTCTACTCTGTGTATTATATTCACTCTCAATACAAATTACTTCACTCGGAGCTAAAAGTTCTTGTACACATAATGAATCAATGCGATTCATTATTTTTAAACTCTTATACGCATCTCGTAATGCTATATAAATAGAGATACAATCAATATCTCTAGATTCAAGTGCTCTCGCATAATCAGTATAACTATGCATATAAATAACTAATACTTTAAAAAATCTATGTAAGTCCAATTTTAATTGATCAATATTTGTATAACTGGGTCTTAACATATTCCACATCAAATTATGATATTCCGTTACAGAATCACCGGTAAGCGTGGCTCTTCCAGATGGGGTTTCTAATTTATTGTGAATCCAGTTAACTATCTTAAAAACATTCTTATCAGGAACATCTACCCTAAAGAAAAGTTCATAAAATCTCTTATAGTAAGTAATTAATGATTTACCATGAAGTCTAATAAAAGATGTTGGAAAAAAGGTTGCAGTCATATGTTGAAATTCATGAAGAAGAATTAAAGATAATACTTCAGATTTATTCCAATAATTTATACTATCGATATTTTCAACTAAACAAAAAATTTTACCAGATTCTCGATCAAAAAATGCCATTGAAAAATTTGATTGTGCAAATCGTTTCTTATTTCTAGAAAACAAATATATAATCTTATCTAATAAACCATGTTTTACATTAGCAGGAACTACAATGTCTAATTCAATTAATTTAATAACAGTATCTAAAATTGGTTTAAATGTATCTTGAGATGAAATCGTTTCAATAAACTTTCTTTTAATTTCATCATTTGTATAAATTGATTTCTCACCAACTTCACCAACATGTTCATAACCAGCTGAAGAAAGAGCACGGAACAGATGTTTGTTAATAACTATCTGTTTTAAATCATCCATATTAACTCCTGATATATTTTAGTTTTGTTCAGAATGGTTTCTGGTTTTTTTCATTCCTCTGATCTAACATTTGCAGAATATCAATAACATTTCCATTACCGCCTTGATCTAAAATCTTTAACATATTTGATTTAACATATTTGTTAACTAACTTATTAGTGTGTTCAAGAACTTCAATTCTATCAGTCGAATCTAAAGATCTAATATCAGCTAATTCTGGTGATGTTACACCCCTACCTTTTTCATCATTCCATCCAGATACTTCAGCCATATCTTCTAATACTGTTTGATTTTGCATATCTCTTGAAACATTCAATGGTGGATCATAGGTTCTTACAAAAGAACAGAATGATGTTGCTAATGCTAAGTCATCCTTTTCTCCATCATCAGCCATAATTTTACCATTACCATTATCAACCAGACCAAGTAATTCTAATGCTAATCTTTCTGATTTAATTCTTGATGGATCTTCAACAACATATGTATAAAGCGAGTCAATCATCAGAGGTCTATTTTGTGGTCCAGTTGTTAAACCATATTTAAATCTTGCTTTGATAGGAGCAGCATGTGCTTGATTAGTATGTGTATTTGTTTTAATTTTACTTTGATATATATTGTAGAATGTTCCACTCTTGGTTAGATATTCACAAACCTGGTTACCGTACGAATTTGCTTCTGGAACAATTAAGTTGTTTGGATAAATTCTAGTAACTAATGATATGATTTTACAAAATTCATCAACTCGAAGTTTACTTCTAAATTCTGCAGTTTGAGTAAACGTTTCATAATCGAATACTACAATTGTACTATTATCTTCGCCAGATGCTGAAGCAGTATCAATCCCAATCAAATAGAATTTATCTCGTTTAGCTTCTTCAAACTGATATAAATCATGACCCAATAATTTAATTTTACTAATTGGTTCGGTATGACATGCATTCAGTGCTTCAATTGTTTCTGCAGGCAGGAATGAATTTTGACTTGCTACAAACTGCATATCTAATTCTTGAGCAATCTTCCAATGAATATTTTCTAATAACTGGCACTGAGTCTTATACCATTCTGGATCATCAGCAAATTCTTTAATCATCTTCCAGTGTAATTTAAACGGATGAAAGATAGAATCCCCATTGATTGCTTTAGTC
>Ga0209777_10004027_pt1 | contig 17667 bp, 11 predicted proteins | sample FrelakmetHBP12HB_FD_187147 | JGI IMG/M metagenome (GOLD analysis project Ga0209777, IMG submission 187147) | Freshwater lake sediment microbial communities from the University of Notre Dame, USA, for methane emissions studies -HBP12 HB (SPAdes)... | ecosystem: Environmental > Aquatic >...
GCCTTCTGGAGCTCCAGAAGGCGGATCCGGTCTGCTATGAGAAGGTCGAGGCCGCTGCCAAGGCCGCCTTTGCCAAGGCCGGAACAGACACACGCCAGCTCGAAACGCTCCTGGCTGATTACCCCAATTCCGAGACCTGCGGCGGCGCGCTGCTGAAACTGTCGCAACTGCTGTTGGACAAGAGGCCGGACCAGGCGCGGCAGCACGCCCAGCGTTTCCTCGGTCGCTACCCACACTCCCCGGACACGCCCGCTGCCACTGCTCTGCTCGCAGCGGCCTATGAGCGTTCCGGCCTCCTTGGGCCTGCCAAGGGCGTTCTGCGGCGCCTGGCCACCCGCCCGGAGTTCGCCGCGAAAGCACTGCCATTCGATCCGAACGCCCCGAACACCGGCCTTGGTCCCGTCGCGGACGTGGCTCAATGGGCCGCCAAGCGGCTCACAGAGCCACTGTTCCAACGGCCCGTGTCCGACGCCACCGCGTCGTTGGGCGACGGCAGGTTGAAGGAAGCATGGGTCAAGACAGCCGGCGAGCAAAGCGTGCCGCTCATCACCTATGGCCTGGTTCCGGGCGGTATGCGGCGCAACCTCCTCTATGTGGAAAAACTGTCCGAACTGGCAGTGCTTTCAGGCACGGACAAAGGCGAGGAGCTTTGGCTCCCCAGACCGAAACTGCCGGCCGATTGTATTCCCAAGCCCAATCCCAGCGATCCCATGCGTTTCACCCAGGTGGCGCCAAACCCAGTGGGGTACTGGGCTGAGCATTTGCTGATCGTACCAGGCCGGCGCGAGATAATGGCCTTCGACAGCCTGGAAAGGGGCAAGCTGGCATGGCGCAAGGAATTGAGATACCCGGTCGCCCTGCCGCAGCAGCAATGCTGGCTGCAAGTTTCGTCGGGACGTCTGCTCATCGCCTATTCCCTCGGCACGCTTAGCGTCGTAGACCCAGTTTCCGGCAAGGAGCTGTGGACGCAGTCCGAGAACAGCCCCTTCATGGGGTGTCCGGTCCTGGGTGAGGGTTTCGTGGCCGCCGCCGTCGAAGGCGGGCGCCGGATTATCATCTATGACCTTGAAACCGGCGCGCGCCGTCCGCCGGTGGAAGTCGGCAGCGTCCAGCCTTTGGCGCTCGGAGCTGCCGGCGACAGGTTGTACTTCGCTGCGGGCCGGGACGCCCTGAAAGCCGTGGATGCCGCCACGGGCAAGGTCCTTTGGCAGGAGCAGACCGGCGGCGCAGTCACGGCGCTCACGGCCACGATGGAGTTGGTGGTGGTGGTTACGGACAACCACCAGGTAACCGCATTCAGCTCCGCAGGAACCGCGGGACGCAAGAGGTGGTCTCCAGTGCTGCAGCTCGGCGCCACAGTTACAGGGCTGCATGTGGATGGCGAGGACTTGTACGTCACTGTTCAGGCGCCGTCACAAAAACCAAGACTCATTGCTTTCTCCATCCCCAAGGAGGGCAAAATCCTGTGGGACGTGGAACTGGCTTCCGATCCGGTCAGCGCCTTGCACCTGAGCCCCCAAACTGTCACCACGGCACACCTGGTGGTGAGCGAGAGTACCTGGGACCCCACCGGCGACAAGCCGTGCGCCGTGGCGCTGGTTGACCGTAAGACAGGCAAGCTGACTTGGAGCGTGAACCTCAGCTCGGACCAACGTGGCCGCGACATGGAGAGCATGTGGCAGCCAGGTTTCCGGGTTCAGGTTTTCGACGGCGGTGTGGCCGTAACCGATGCTCACAGGCGCGCGGCTTATCTTGCGCAGGACGCCCGCAACCTCGACGAGTTGATCGCCTCCCTGGCCGACAAAGTGGCCAGGAATCCCAACGATCTGGAGGCGCGGGCGAGCCTGGCGGTCAAACATTTTGAGAAAGGCGAGCGGGACAAGGCGCTGCAGGAGCTCAGCGTGCTGTTGAGCACCCCGGCGCTGACTGACGAGGCCTTTGTTGAGGTCTACGCGGAGTTGGCGCGTTTGCGTGAAGAGCAGGCCAGAACCAAGAAGCGCGCCTTCAGCTTCGCCAGGGTCCCGGACGGCTCCAAACTGGACGCCTCTCCAGGCACTTGGGCCGGCGTTCCGGAAACGGTTCTCCAGGACTGGCGGGACGTATACTTCCCCAGCGAGGACCCGACTTCGGGAGCTGTCAGGAAAGGCGCTTGGGCTGGCGCGGATGACCTGCAGGTCTCCTTCCGCGGCGCGTACGACGAAAGGAATCTCTACCTTCTCTTTGTCGTCACCGATGACAAACACAGGAACGATGCCGCGGACGCAAACTGTTGCGACTTGGGTGACAGCGTCAAGCTGGTCTTCGACATTGACCGCGCCGGCGGCAGGGGCTTCCGTGGCGAGGCCTTCGAAATGGGCGCGTGTCTGAACAGCAACGGCGCCGTATTGTCGTGGCGTTGGGTGGAACACGGCCGGTACTTGGCGGGTGCCACCCCGCTGGAGCCTGCGCCCGTCGTGGTGCGCAACGAAGCCGCAAAGCAGACTGTCTACAAGTTCGCGCTGCCTTTGTCCTACCTCCGGCTGAAACCCGAGGCCGGTGTGAAGCTCGGTTTCTCCTTCGCCGTCAATGACCAGGACGACGGCGAGGTAACGAAGAGCGTGTGCGCCAGCCCGGGCGCGCTGCGTCCGGCCCTTCCCAGTTTGTTTAGTGAAGGCATTCTGGAGGAAAAGAAGTAGAAGTGTCAGTGGATTTGGAGTTAAGGAATTAAAGGAGAATCCTTTCATGGCAGAAGCGGCCAATGTGGACACGGAACGAGACCTGCAGGCCGTTCAGAAGCTGAACGCCTGTTACCGCCAGATCAAGGGCGAACTGGCCAAGGTAATTGTCGGCCAGGAGGGCGTGATTGACGAACTGCTAATCGCCATGTTCGCGCGCGGCCATTGCATGTTGGAGGGCGTGCCCGGCCTGGCCAAGACACTGCTGATCCACACACTGGCCGACACCTTGAGCCTGAAGTTCAACCGCATCCAGTTCACCCCGGACCTGATGCCCTCTGACATCACGGGCACAGAGGTGATTCAGGAGAACCGGGCCACCGGCGCGCGGGAGATGAAGTTCCTCTCAGGTCCGCTTTTTGCCAACGTGATTCTGGCCGACGAGATCAACCGCACTCCGCCCAAGACGCAGGCCGCGCTGCTCGAAGCCATGCAAGAGCACCAGGTCACGACTGGGGGGGTGCGGCGCCGACTGGAGGAACCGTTCTTCGTTCTGGCCACACAGAACCCGATTGAGCAGGAAGGCACCTACCCGCTGCCGGAGGCCCAGCTCGACCGTTTCATGTTCAAGGTGCTGGTGGACTACCCCACTGAAGCCGAGGAGTTCGAGATTGTGCGCGTGACCACCGCGCCTTTTGTGCCCGTGCTGGCCAAGACGCTGACGGCGGCGGAGATCGTTGAGCTGCAGGAAATCGTCCGGCGCGTGCCCGTGGCCGACCACGTCATCCGCTACGCGATGAAGCTGGTCAGGCTGACGCGCGTGGGCAAAGGCGAGACCCCCAAGTTCGTGCAGGACAATGTGAGCTGGGGTGCCGGGCCGCGCGCCAGCCAGTACCTGATTTTGGGCGGCAAAGCGCGCGCGATCCTGCACGGCCGCTACTACGTTTCCACGGAAGACATCGCCGCCGTTTCGCCGCCCGTGCTCCGCCACCGCATCATCACCAACTTCAACGCCGAAGCCGAAGGCATCAGCAGCGACAAGATCGTCCAGGAACTGCTGAAGCACGTCCCGCGGCAGGAGAGCGAGAACCTGGCGGACGCCAGCGTAGCGCAGTTCACTGGAGCGGCGACAAAGTGATTGTGGGTTGCGGATTGTGCGGATGAAGACAGCCAAGCGGCGTACCAACAGTGTGCAAGAAGAGCGGCCGGCTTACGGCGCCAGCGTAGCCGGAACGGTCACGTTCGATTTCTCCGTCCTTGCGGTGGGAGAGCATTATATGGAGGAATTGTTGCGCAAGGCCGCGACCGTGAGTCATGCGCTCAAGCAGGCTGGTGTGCCTCATGCGGTCATAGGGGGCCTCGCGGTTCGCGCATACTTGGCCGCAGTGGACGAGGCGGCTGCGGTTACAACGCGCGACCTGGACATTCTTCTGCGGCGCGAGGACATCGGTCGTGCCAGGCAGGCGCTCGAACCCCTGGGTTTCGCATACCGTGAAGTGATGGGACTTCCGGCATTCATACCACCTGGCAAGAAGTTCAGGGACGGCGTTCACGTGGTCCTGTCCGGTGAGAAAGTAAAGGCGGACAGCCTCTATCCCTGCCCCCGTTTCGCTGCGGAGGCGCTCTTCGATGCGCGGGATGGTTTCACTTGCTTGGACCTCAAGAATCTTGTTTTCATGAAGTTGACCAGTTTCCGCCCCAAAGACGTGTCGCACTTGCAGGACCTGCTGGAAATGGGGCTGCTCACGGCGGAGCTGCAAGCCGGCCTGCCCGCTGACTTGCAGATCAGGGTGCAGCAGGTTGTGGAACAGAATCGCAGGGAAGGAAGAATATGACCGCAGGCAAAGAGACGTTGGACGAGCAACCCTTGAAGGGCGGCACTTCAGCGGCGCGGCTTATAAGTGAGGCGCTCACGCCGGCCGCCATTCCTCACGCTGTCGTACCGGGAGACAAGAGCTAAGAGCCGCTAGATGCCCACCGAACTCTCCAAATACCTCGACCCCAAGACGCTGACCAAGCTCAGCAACCTGGACCTCACGGCGCGCCTGATCGTCGAGGGCTACATTGCCGGCCAGCACAAGTCGCCGTACCACGGCTTCAGCGTTGAGTTCGCCGAACACCGCGAGTATTCGCCCGGCGACGACCTCAAACACCTGGACTGGAAGGTTTACGGCAAGACCGACCGCTTCTACGTCAAGCAGTATGAGGAAGAGACCAACCTCCGCAGTTACATCCTCTTCGACACAAGCGAGTCCATGAAGTACGCCTCTCCCGGCTGCATCTCCAAGCTGGAGTATGCCTGCTTCATCGCCGCGAGCCTGGCTTATCTGCTCGTCAGCCAGCAGGATTCCGTGGGCCTGGTGCTCTTCGATAGCAAGGTGAAGAAGTTCGTGCCGGCCTCGGCCTCGCCCGCCCACCTGCGCCTGCTGCTGCACGAACTCGGGCAGCTTGTCCCGGAAGAACGGACCGACACCGGCGGCATCTTTCATGACTTGGCCGAGCGCATCCAGCGCAAAGGCATGATCGTAATCCTCTCGGACCTTTTCGACGACCCCGAGAAATTGCTTTTCGGCCTCCAGCACTTCAGGCACAAACGGCACGAGGTCATCGTGTTCCATATTCTCGATGACTTCGAGACGACATTCCCGTTCGGCAACATGACCCTCTTTGAGGGCTACGAGAAGTGGCCGCAGTTGCTCTGCGACCCGCGCGCCCTGCGCCAGGGCTACATGGAAGAGTACCGCGCCTTCAGCGAGAAGATGAAACGCGGCTGCCGCAACAACAAGATTGACTTCGTGCCCATCAACACGAAGAACCCCCTGGATGTCGTTCTCAGCGCGTACTTGGCAACGAGGGCCAACTTCAGGCACAAGTAGCACGGGCTTCCAGCCCGTGAACATGGGCAAGCTGCCCATGCTGCGTGAAAGGTGACAAGTGACACGGGCTACTGACAACGGACCAGTGACAACGGACTACTGACAAAGCAATGTGGCAGTTCTTTACCAGCTTCTTCACTAATCCCGCGCTGCTGGCCGGCACCGCGGCGGGTTCAATCCCGATCATCATCCATCTGCTGAACCGCCAGCACTACAAGAAGGTGCTCTGGGCAGCGATGCATTGGCTGTGGGCCAGCTTCAAGAAATCGCGGCGGCGGCTGCGGATTGAACAGATTATTCTGCTCCTGATCCGCACGCTGATCCTGGTGCTGTTGGCGCTGGCGCTGGCACGCCCGGTTCTCGAGGAAGGCGCCAGCTTGCTGACGGGCCGCTCAGCCGTGCATCGTGTCATCGTTCTGGACAGCTCCTACTCCATGGGCCAACTCGTCAGCGGCAGGCCGCTGTTCGAGAAGGCCAAGCAGTTTGCCTATGACCTCGCCGAGAAGCTCTCCTTGAGCGACGACCTGGACGTCTTGCTGGCCAACAGCACCGGCGAGGAGCTTATAGGCACCAGCAGCGCGGCTCGCCAAGACGTGCTCAACCAGATCAAGGCCGCGGCCCTGAGCGACGGCGGGACGGACATCCCGCGCGCCATTGCCGCCGCCTGCCGGGTCTTGAACAACTCCAAGTCGCGCTTCCGTCGCGAGATCATTGTCATAACTGACCAGACCCGCGTGGCCTGGGAGCGACCGGTTCATCAGCCACGCCACGTCAGCGCCGACGACGAGGGCGCCATCAGCAAGGCTTTCGCGGATGCGCGCGGCAAACCCCGCATCGCTGTAATGCGGCTCCCAAGCGGGAAGGACGGCGACAATCTGGCCGCCGCGCGCATAGAGATCGAGGAAAAAGTGGTGCCCGCGCGCGTAGACGTGCAACTAACCGCGACCGTCCTGAGTTTCAGCAGCACCCCGGCCAGGAACGTCCGGCTCAAGCTGAAGGTGGACGGCGAAGAAACGGCGTCCGAGATGATCCCCAACCTCTCCGCCGACAAGCCCGCCACGGTGCTTTTCTACTGCAATTTCCCAGAGGCCGGCTCGCATGCGGTGGCGGCCGAGCTGGAGGCGGATGTGTTGCCCGCGGACAACACCGCTTACCTGGCGCTGGACGTGGAAGACCAGATGCACGTCCTGTGCGTGGATGGCCAGCAGCGCGTCGGACCCAACGCCAGCGAGATGGATTATTTCCGCCAGGCGCTCTCGCCCTCCAAGGCCGATGAAGTCCAGGCCGGCAGGATGCCGCTGTTCCCCGAAGTCATCAGCGACAGCGCCTTCCCCGAGGCCAACCTGGACAACTATCGCCTCGTGGTGCTCGCTAACGTGGCCATGATTCCCAAAGAGAAGGTCCAGGCGCTGGAGAGTTTCGTAAGACGCGGCGGGGCTCTGTGGATCTTCCTCGGCGACCGCGTGGACCCCGCCATTTACAACCGCGACCTCGGCGCGCTTCTGCCCATGGTCTTGGGTGAACAGGTGGGTTCCGGCGATCCTGAGGGGCCGTCTGAAGCACTCAGCGACACGGAGACCGGCCATCCCGCCATCGCCAAGTTCAAGGGCATCCGCGGTCTGCCGCTCTCGCACCTTCGCGTCTTCCGCCGCTTCAAGTTCCTGCCGCCGCCGCAGGCCGACCCCAGCTTGCGCACCGTCCTGTCATACGAGAATGGCGACCCGGCCGCGGTCGAGAAGACGATTGGGCAGTCCGGCGGCCGCGTCCTGCTCGTCGGCACGACCGCGAGCAAAGCCTGGAACAACTGGCCGGGCAAGAACCACTATATGCCCTTGATGAACTTCCTGGCCCTGGACCTTATCAGGCCGGCCTACCTGGAACGCAATCGCACGGTCGGGGAACGTTTCGTGCTGCAGCTCCCCAGACAGGACCTGGGAGCGGCACGGCGCGAAGGCCTGCGGCTGGCCGGTCCGGGCGGTGAGCTGGCCAGCATGGAGGTCATCACGGAACAATCCGTGGCGGAAAGCAGCGCGGTGCACAAAGCCGGAATTTACACCTCCGAAGTCCCGGGTGAAAGGCGCCGCATTGTCCATTTCGCGGCCAACCGCAACACTGAGGAATCCGACCTGTCGCCCATCGAAGACAGGGACATTCTTGCCAACCTTGCCGGCGAGGGCGCCGCGGCGCGGCCTGACCACGTCAGTTACTTTGGCACAACGGTGACTCAGGCAGATTTGCAGCTGCTCCCGGACGATGTGAAGGCGGTGCAGGAGGCGTTGAGAAAAGGCGGCGGAGCGCGTGAGATCTGGCGCTGGCTGGCGGGGACGGTGCTGGCGCTGTTGGTGATCGAGTCGTTCCTGGCCAAGCGTTTTGGGGACTTCGCGAAATAAGACGTGAAACGTAAGACGTGAAACGTGAGGATTGGATGCTCGAACGCAGCGTGATAACAAAGATCGGTTTGGCGATTGCACGTGCCACATGTCACGTTTCACGAGTCACTGGTTAAGGAGTAGCTGTGCGTTCCTTTTTGTCGTGGCTTTTGAGTATTGACCTGAAGACCGCGGGGCAGGATGAGGAGTTGAGCCTGCGGCTGAACCGCGCCCTGGAAGGCTGGCAGGTCTTCCTCCTGGCGCTGCTGGTAATCCTTTACGTCACCTGGATCTACCGGCGCGACGGCCGCGGGACGGCCTCGCCGTACCTGCGCGCGTTTCTGGGCGTGCTCCGCACAGCGCTCATCGCGCTGGCGCTGTCCATCCTGGCCGAACCGGTTCTGCTGGCCACCCATGTGGAGACCAGGCGTTCCGCCGTGCTCGTGCTGGCCGACGACAGCTTCTCAATGGATCTGGCTTTTGCGGACGCAGACGAGGCCCTGCGCAAACGCCTGCAGGCGGCGATGCGCAACGCCATCGTCAGCTTGCGGACCCCGGAAGGCAAGTTGGAGACCGTGGAGGCGCGGAAGCTGACCCCCGCCCACTTCAAGCGCCTCACGCGGCTGGACGTGGTGTCAGCCGCGCTTACAAACGGAGCGGCACAGGGCCAGGACTTCCTCTCTCTGCTCAAAGAACAACACGACGTCAAGTTCTACTGCTTCTCACGGCGTATCTCCTCCAGCAACGACGAGGGCCAAGCTCTGGACTCGTTCCATCTTGCGCCCAGCAACCTGCGCGGCATGGAGACGCGCCTTGGCGACTGCCTGCGCGAAGGCTTGAAAGAGATGCGCGGCCAGCCGCTGGCGGGCATCGTGCTCATCAGCGACGGGCGGCAGAACGCCGGCGAAGATGCCGTGCAGGCTGCGCAAGCCTGCAAGCTGCAGCATGTGCCCATCTTCACTGTGGGCGTGGGCGACCCGGCTGAACCAAAGGACTTCGAAGTCACCGTGGAAGGCCCCGATATGATCCTGCCGGACGATCAGAGCGAACTCACGGCCCTCGTCCGTTACAAGGGTTATACCGGCATCTCCTCAATCAAGGTCGAAATGCTCAACGGCGCCAAGTTGCTCTCCTCGGAAGACGTGAAGCTCGGCAAGCCTGGCGAGAAGACCCCCGTCCTGATGCGCTTCAAAGAGGCCAAGCCTGGGAAGTACACTTACACCATCCGCATTCCTGAACAAGAGGGTGAACTGCGCACCGATAACAACGTGGCGACCTACAACTTCCAGGTCGTGGACAAGAAAGTAAAGGTGCTGTTTGTCGAAGGCCAGGACCTCCCTCGCTGGGAGTATCGCTACCTGAAGAACGCAATGCGCCGTGATCACACCACCGAAGCGGACACTCTCCTGGCCTCCGGTGAAGGCACATTCCTGTGGGACGGTACGGAGGGCAAGCAGCCGCTGGAGCAATTCCCCGTAAATAAGAAGGAGATCAGTGAATACGACGTGATCGTCTTCGGCGATGTCAACCCCGTCATCCTCACCACCGAGCAGGTCAACTTGGTGCGTGATTTTGTGCGCGAGGGCGGCGGCTTCATCATGATTGCCGGCGAACGCTACGCTCCCAGCGAATACACGCAAGGCGTTTGGCAGGAGATGCTTCCTGTGGTCCCTCAGCGCGCGGCTTTCCAGACGCCGGAAGGCGGCTTCCAGGAGTCTTTCTCCGTGGAGTTGACCGCCGAAGGCCGCAAACTGGCTTGGACTCATCTTGATCCCGATGAGACCACGAACCGCGAGATCTGGGAGAACCTGCCGAAGCTCTACTGGTATTTCCCGGTGAAGCGCAAGAAGGAGCTGGCCACCACCATCGCCGTGCACCCCTTTGACAAGGACGAACAAGGCAACAAGATGCCCCTGATCGTTACCATGCCCTATGGCAGCGGGCGGACCATGTACATCGGCGTGGACAGCTTGTGGCGCTGGCGCCGCGCCGTGGGCGACAGGTACCATTACCGCTTTTACAACCAGGCGATCCGGCACCTCAGCCTGGCCAAGCGCCTGGGCGGGCAGAAGCGCTTCTACCTGGGCGCGGACCGCAACGTGGTCTCGGTTGGCGACCGCGTCGTTTTCAGCGCCGTGATCAAGGACGAAAACCACAAGGAACTGACCTCGGAAAAAGCACTGCTCCACGGCAAGACGCCGAAAGGCGAGGACTTCACAGTGGAACTGACGCGCTTGCATGACCGTCCCGGCAACTACGAGGGCAATTACGTGCCGCTGCTGCAGGGCGATTACAGCATGTGGCTGCGGGACGACGGGCAGCCTGAAGTCCGGCAGTCGGAAGTAACCTTCAAGGTTGAGAAGCCGCAACTCGAATACGAGAATCCGCGTCTGGACAAGGAGTTGCTCGAAAACATCGCGCGCGCGGGCGGCGAGGGCGGCGCGTATCTAGACATTGAGCGCCTGCAGGAGATCCCTCCCAAGATCCATCCGACTCGCCTGGAGATACCGCGCGAGACCGTGTTTGAGCTGTGGGACAACTGGTTTGTATTCGGCCTTTTCACTTTGTTCATCACTCTGGAATGGGTGCTGCGCAAACGCGGGCGCATGACCTAGCATTGAAGGTTTGAACTGAAGTTTCCGCGGGCGTTCGCAAGCTGGGTTTACGGAGGATCATCCCTTGGGAATCCAAACTCCAAAATCTAGAATCGAGAATCGCAAAGCTGTCTACGCGGGCTCGTTTGACCCCGTCACCAATGGCCACATGTACATGATCCGCGAGGGCGCGCAGCTCTTTGATGAACTGGTCGTCGCCATCGGCGTGAATCCGGACAAACGCTACACCTTCAGCTTGGAAGAACGGCTGGACTTCCTCAAGCAGTGCGTCCACGGCATACCCAACGTGTCCCTGGACCACTTCACCAACATGTTCCTGGTGGACTACGCCAGCAAGACTGGCGCGCGTTACATCCTCCGCGGGATCCGCCATCCCAATGACTATGAATACGAACGCGGGATGTGCCATATCAATGCGGACCTCAACTCCCGCATCGCTACCGTCTTTCTGATCCCGCCCCGCAACATCAGCGAAGTCTCCTCCAGTTTCGTCAAAGGCCTGGTGGGTCCTGCGGGCTGGGAGCAGGTCGTTAAACGCTACCTCCCGCAAGCCATCTACCGGCGCTTCCTGCGCCACTACCGGGATGGCAAGGCCAAACGGGAAAGCGGCGGCCTGAAAGATATGCCGGAGCGGGTGTGAGCCGTTCGGCAACGGCGCTTGGCATTTTCCTGCCGCGCTTCGTCCAAGAGCCAAGAGCCATTGTGCCCGCCTACCTTGGCGCAACCGCCTTCTGCACAGCGGCTATAAGCTCCGTGGCGCTGAAGGGCTTCAACAATACCGAGGCCGGACCGGGACAACCGGCCACCAGCACATCTACTGACGCGCCGCGCGTGAAGCCGCTCGCGAACAGCACGGGCAGCTCCGGCCGCAGCACCTGCATGCGCAGATATGCTTCCAGTCCGCCCATGCGCGGCATGTACGCGTCCAGAATCGCAAGACTGAAGGACTCCGGGGACTCCTGAAAACACTCCAGCGCCTCCTGCCCATCCTTGGCAGTTATCACTTCATAGCCGTGCTCGCGCAATGCCCAGACCATGAACACGCGGAAATTCTCCTCGTCTTCCGCTATAAGGATCTTGCATGGCTGCCCGTCCGCCGCGGTGGGTTGCGCTCCTGTAGTCCCGGCCGGCCGGGCCTGCGGCAGCGGCGCAATCGCGGGTTTAGTTGGCGTTTGGGGCACGGGCACGGCCTGCGCCCGCACAGGCTCCGTAATCCCGGGCAACACCACCTCCCAGGACGCGCCTCGAGTGCCCGAACTGGTGCTGCCGCAATGGCCGCGATGCACTCGCACGATGGCGCGTGCCAGAGCCACGTCACTGCTGAGTGCCGTGTCTTCCAGAGATTCCGTGTGCCCCGCGGCGCCCGCAACTGACTCATCCCCAATGGACAGCCCCGCCGACTCTGGCATGCCCGCCCCGGCGGAGGGCTGCCGGAAAGTCCTCAAGCACAGCCGCCCGCCCGCGGGCAGAAGGGCCTGCACGTGGCGGCCCAGGGACAGAATCATGGTTCGCAACAGCTCTTCTTCTCCCAACACTGCGGGCACGCCCGTTCCGAGTTCCGCGCCCACGTCTACGCGGCCTTTGCTCATGTGAGCCAGCAGCGCGGCGCAATCCGGTAGGATTGAGTTCAAGTCCACAACTTGGCGCGCGGCGGCCGGACGTGCCTGAAGACCGGCTGCGGCGCGCAACAGGCTCGCGGCCCGCTGCACGGCATCCATGATGGCGCCCAGTCCCGGCGCCGGCAGTTCCCCCGGCGGTGTCGCCAGCCTCAGAGCTGAGGCCTGCGCCAGAATCACGCTAAGCTGATTGTTCAGATCATGGGACAAGGCTTCGGCCAGCAAGTCTCGGCAGTTCTGCTGATCTTGCCAGCGCTGCTCTTCGGTCCGCAACCTCTTGTCCGTCTCATCCAGCACTCGCACGCATACGTCGGTCACACTCGTGCCCTGCCGGCGCACCGGCAGGAAGGCTATGGACAGCCAGCGCTGCTGGGCCGCCGCAGGGAACGTTGCCCCTCCGGACTCCAGCGTGACAATGCCGTCCGCCGGTGAATACCACGCCGGCGCCAAGACTACTTCTTCGCCGGCCCAGACACGGTCCAGGGCCTGCTTCAGGCTGGGCCTGGCAAGCACTGAAACAGCCCATTCCAGCGGGCCTGGTTTGCCACCTTCTGCTGACGGCGGATAGCGGCTGGTCTCGCCCTGTGGTGAGACGAAAAAATAGGCCGTGGGCGGGTCGGCAAAGCAACACCCCACGCTGAGGCGCTGCAGTTGCGCCTCCCGTTCTGGTGCTTCGTGTTGAACTCCTTCGCCGGCCGCCACGCTGAACGGTTATCCTGGATCATCCACTACAGAGGACACTGAGAGCACGGAGAAAAATCGGGCTGCGGGATGCTGGAACTATCTGCCCTCTCTGTACTGCTAAGAGGTCGTTTCTTCGTATGCTGCGAAGATTTCCCGAACCTCCAAGCTGCCAAAGCCCGCCAAGGACGCCAAGAACTCTCACCTCTTCACCTTTTCACCTCTTCACCATCGGCTTTGGTTTCGGCTGCGCCGCCTATAGGCGCTCTGTGATGTGTAACTCAGTAATCATCGTCGGGAACTGGTCCGCCCCGGCGATATTCGTCGAACACAGGCGGATCCTTCATGGCCCCCAGCCTGTGGCCCATGTCTTCCATCTGCCGGCGCAGCGCCTCGATTCTGGAGGTGACGTGCGACCGCTCCAGCTCTTTGCGCTTGTCTTCGCGCTTCCACACCGTGTCGTGATTGAAGGAATCCCAGGTTGGCAGTTCCCGGTCAACGGCGAAACCCACGTAGAAACGCTGGCCTGCCTCGGGCTTCTCGGGATCAACAAGCTCCTTGGCCACATCCAGCACCTCACCCACAGCCTTCGGGGACTCAAAGAACTCGCGCACCAGGGCGTTCTTCGAATCCTGCTTGTTGCCTCGGACTTCGTCGAGACTGTCCACCGGCGGGACCTTCCCTTCGGCCCACTCGGCTCGTATCAGTTCGGCCCCCTCACCCATCCTGAGTTGCTTGGCAATTGCGTCCGAGACAGCGTCGAACGGCTTCGCCTCTTCCGGCACGTATTTCTTGATTTTGGCCATCACCGCTCCCTGTTCCTTGGCCAAAGGTTCGGTGATCTCAGGATAGTGGAACTTCTTGCGGTTCTCCTTAAGGCTCCTTCTATACGCCTCAATGCCCCTCGCCTGTTCCATGCTGGTGATGCGCATGTTGGCAGTGAAATCGTGCATCAGGCTGAAAAGCCCCTTGCCCCACGCGGCATCAGCCGCCTTGACCTCTTTCTTGCCTGCTTTGTATTGCGCCTCAGTGAGTTCATCCGTTGACCAGTACACCAAGTCCAGCTTCTTGGCCCATTCAGCCACGTCGAAGGGCTTGCGCTCTGCCTCCGGCTTCCCCTCCTGCTCTTTCGCGTAGGCCTTCTCAGCTTCGGCCTCCTCGTCCTTCAGTTTGCTCAGCCTGCGACTCGCCCTGGTCACCCGCTGTTCCTGTTCCCACTTCTTCTCGACCTCAGCCTTGACCTCGTCGAACGGCTTAAAGCCCTCGCCCGGCTTGGGTGGGGGGTCGCCAGGCTTGGGCATTTTCATCCAGTTCTTGACCTTGTTCCTGTCATAGTAATCCTTGAGTTCCTTTTCCTTCCATTTGGTCTCGACCTCCGCCCTAACTTCCTCAAACGGCTTGTACTTCTCGTTCCCGGGCGTAGGCGCTGCCTCGCCGGCCTTGGGTTGGATCTTCCACTGGCTCTTCTCCTTCTCATAGAAAGGCTTCAGTTCGCTCTCTTCAGGCTTGAGGTCGCCGGCGGTGAGTTTGTCAATGTCCAGGAACACCATGTCCGCCGAAAGCTTGGACTTGGCGATCAGCGCGTCTGTCAGATCACTCGTGCTGACTTTGTACGTGCGGCGGAAGTCCTCCTTTTCCTTCGCCAAGGCCGCCTTGAAGTCGTCCGACTGCCTTTCCTGGTTCTTTTGTTCCAGCTCCCACAGCCGCATGAACTCGTCGTAGCACTTCTTAATCTGCTCCTTGGGTTGTTCTTTCCCCTTGGCCAGAAGCTCTTCGGTCTTGAGCTCCTTGAAGCGCAGGCGCACGACCTCTTTTTCCTCGGTGTAGGCCACAAGGAGCTCCTGGTCGTCCGCCTTGCACTCGTCCGACAGGTAGCCGGCAAGCTTCTGCCAAACGTGCATCTCACGTGTCAGGTCCTCGAACTGCGCGGATGTGAGTTGCAGGGAAGTAAGCAGCTTCTTGTAGAGCTTGTCGGAGGCCGCCGGCTGTTCCGTGCGCTGCTTGATCTGCTCGCACAAATCGTCCCGTGTTTCGTCCTGCCCCAGTTCGAACCCCGCTTCCGCCGCCACATGCCAGGCCACCTCATGCATCGCGGCCTCCTTGCTGCTGACTTGGCGCGACATGTACTGGGTAAGCGCGTAACGCAAGGCCATCACTTCGGAGGGCCCCATGTAATGCCACCTGTCTCCAGCCTTGGCCTTATACTCGATTCCAGGACCGTGCCGGGCAGAGCGCACGCTCTGCAGCGCGCTGGAGGCGCCAAAGAAGGCCATGCCAATGCCCACCACTGGAAGCAGGATGTAGTAGACAAATTGCTTATGCCGACGGAACCATTCAAGTTTCATGCTCACTCCCGGCCAAAGGTTCAACCCCACCCAACGACGGCCAAGCATTGTAGCGAGCTTGGGCCGCTTTGCCAGTGCGCGGGCTGCCAAATCCCGTTTTCTGGCGAGTCGGGTAGACCAGGGCGGTAACCCGCCCCGGCCCCCAGGCCCGTTGGGCCAGGCCACCCGCGGTGATTCAACGGGGCAGGGGGTCACCGCCACCTGCCGAAAACACACTTTGCCTTCGGGTGCAGGGACTGCTCCACTTTCTCCAATTCCTTGAGCGGGTCGAAGCCCCCCCAGTCTGGCCCTTTAGCAAGTCTCTGGCAGAAGGGACACTCCTTACCGGCAGCGCACTCTTTGAGATGCGCGTACCATTCTTCCTTGGTACTGATCATGTAATGTTTCTGCAAGTCCCCTATGTTTACGACGTTATGAGAGACGCACCAGCCCGGGAGGTAGTCAATTTTTGAAACGTTTTGTCGCATGATTGATCACCTTTTGAGCAGAGTTTGAAGGCCTTTTGCATAAAGTCCGAAGAGTTTTACCAAGGAAGTGGCTTCAACCGGCGCATGATTGGCGCGCACGGCTTGGAGGGCTTCGGCGAGGGCTTTATCCAAGAGTTGCCTGATGATTACGAGCGCCGGGTTATCAGGATCCACGACTTCCAGACCCTTTCTCTTTTCGACTTCGCGTTCGGCGTCCTCGATGCCGTTGACCACGCTGAGGTTGAGCTTCTCCAGCAATTGCTTGAACTGAGGGCGTTGGCGCAGTCTATAGAGGGTGGCACTCGAAAGCCCCTTGAAGGCGGGACTGGCGCCTCTAAGGTTCCTTGCGGCTTGAGAAGCGACGCCCCCTGTCCTGGCCAACTCCCGGGCCATGATGCGCCACTGGATACTGTTGTACACGTTTACCTCCCACTTATATACTACGGATGGCGCGCCAAAACAAAACCCGAACCTAGGTAATTATTAGGGTACAGTAATCAGCATAAGCACTTTTGGGCACATGGGTTGAAAGATATCTCAGATTCTCCCAGATTTTCCTGCGAGGTTGCCTAATAAATACCAAATCCGTTCGTGAAATGCGTAACGATGGTCTGGCGTGGGGCGGGTTGGCAACCCGCCCCACCGCAGCCGGTGGTATTGACGGGGCACTGCGGGGATGCCACGGGTTGACGCACCGTCCCGACGCGTCGGGGTTTGCGGCGTGGCTACCCGTGCGCGGAACGCGGGGATGCGGGAGGGGATGAGGGGCATGGATGGGGGGAGCAGAAGGCACCGGTCTCAAACAGCCGAGACCGGTGGCACCCGCTAAAATTCAAGGCGCGATTGTGCAGCCAACGTAAGCCCCGCCCACCCGCCCCCGAGTTTGGCTGGTGGCCGCGGAGATAACCGGTTATGGCCGCACAGCCCTTCGTGGGGGCAGGACAGACGCGCCGTCCCGACGCGTCGGGATTTGCGGCGCGGCTACCCGTGCGCGGGACGCGGGGATGCGGGAGGGGATGATGGACAGGGGATGAGGGGAGCAGACAGCACCGGTCTCAAACTGCCGAGACCGGTGGCCCCCACAAAACACCCAAGGCGCGATTGCGCACCCAACGTAAACCCCGCCCACCCGCCACCCACAGAAGTCCAAGGCGCGATTGCGCAGCTAAGGTAAACCCCGCCCACCCGCCACGCATTTACTTGACAACAGGGGAGCCGATGTAAAGTTGGACACCATGAGAGGCATTGCGAGGGTGGTGATTCCCTGGATACCACACCAGGTGACTCAGCATGGCAATGGAGCGGATGCTGGAGCGAATCTTACGTCCGCATAAGCCGGGGCCGAAGCCACATGCGCCAAGAGGTGCTGTTCTGCTGAAGAGGGAAGGAGAAATAAGCGCGTGCCCAGAACTCCCCAGAACTCATTCAATTCGCTACTGTCCCGGAGATTCCCGATTGGTTAGGCTTGAAATACACTGAGCCAGATAGGGGGAGTCAATGATTGAAAAAAAGAGGGACATTTGTAAAAAGTGCCATGCCTCTGTTGATGGTTTTTTTAATCCTGACGGTGAACTCATCTGTCCCCGCTGCTCATTTTCTGAATGGACTAGATGGGAGAAAAACTGGGAACGAGAACAACGTGCTGGGAAAAAGCCACCCAAAGCAACTGCCGCCCGCTTAGGCCTAGGAATAGCCTCCCTTACAATTGGCGTAATTTTGGCGATATGCACAATTCCAGCCGCAGTTAATTTTGAGATTCACACTTGGGGAGTTTTAATTGGCGTGACTGTGCTTCCATTGGCTCTTCTTGCAGGAGTTTGTGGGTGGATTGGTCGTACCAGTGCCACTGGAGTTGCTGGTCTTTGTCTTTCTATTCTCGCTGCAACTGAAGCCTTTGGAGTGCTTGGTTATACACATTATTGAGTTTCGCGCAAGTAATGTAAGTGCTACCAGGGTAGGGATGGGAGGTCGGACGCGAGGATGAAGGAACGCAGCTTCTGTTGGGATCGACAAACACGGCGTTTGCTCCCGTGCAGGCTGAGGC
>Ga0209777_10004028_pt1 | contig 17663 bp, 13 predicted proteins | sample FrelakmetHBP12HB_FD_187147 | JGI IMG/M metagenome (GOLD analysis project Ga0209777, IMG submission 187147) | Freshwater lake sediment microbial communities from the University of Notre Dame, USA, for methane emissions studies -HBP12 HB (SPAdes)... | ecosystem: Environmental > Aquatic >...
AATCAACCGGCCCTGGTGGTGAAAGCTCATCTCGCTGCCGACGTTCTTGACGTTGGAGAGGATGGTGCCGGCGCCCAGGTTCACGTCGCGGCCGAGGATGCTGTCGCCGACGTAGTTCTGGTGCGGGGCGCGGGCGTGGTCGAACAAGATCGCTGTCTTGATCTCGCTGTGCGCCCCCACGAGGCAACCGCGGCCGAGCACTACGCGACCGCGCACGTAGGCGCCGGTGCGGATCTCGCTGGTTGGCCCGATGATCAGCGGTCCGCGCAGGAAGGCGCCGGGCTCGATGCGGCAGTTCTCGGCGATGAAGATCGGGCCGCCCTCAATGTGCACGCCGGGGGGGATCGCCGATCTGATCTCCCAGCACGGCCACGCGGCCAGGTAGTCGTCGAGCGGCTTGCCCAGCGCCTCCCAGACAGGCGCGCCCTCCGGGAAGAGGCGCGCGTGCTCAAATCCCGCCAGCGCGAAGAAGTGCTCCGCAAGAAACTGCTCCATGCCCGTGAGTATAGCCTCCGGCAACGGCCTGCCGCGCTCCGGCGTTCAGGCGTTCGGCAGCAGGCGTCGCACCACGACTACGGTCTGGTCGTCCTCGGGGACGCCGGCGCCGGCGTAGCGGCTCACGGCCTGAAACACGGTTTGGACAATCTCGGCGGCCTGACGCGCCGCATGCCGACGCACCAGACGTTCAAGCCGCTCCAGGCCGAACTCCTCGCCGGAGTGAAGGTGGTGGCACTCCGTGATCCCGTCCGTATAGAGCACGAGCATATCACCTGGGGCGAGCTCGGCGAATCCGCGCGGGTACGAAGCGTCTGGCGACGGCCCGAGCACCATCCCACCCTCGCGCAGGAACTCGGTCCCGCCGCGCGCGTGGACGATGAACGGCGGGTTGTGGCCGGCGTTGACGTAGACCATGTTGCCGTTGGTCTCCAGCTCCGCCAGAAACAGCGACACAAATTTGGACGTCATCCGAGAGCGGTTGATGATGGCGTTCAGGCGCTCGACCGTGCGCGCCACCTTCAGGTCACGCGACAGGCCCATACGCAGGCCGGTGTAGACGTCGCGCACCTGGAGCGCGGCCGGGAGGCCGTGTCCGGACGCATCTGCGATCGCGATGTCCACCATCTCCGCGCTCATCGGGATGTAGTCGAAGAAGTCCCCGCCCACGATCTCGGCGGGCCGCGAATCGCCGGCGATGTCATAGCCGGTGTAGTGCGGCGGGCGCTTCGGCAGGATCGAGCGCTGGATGCGCCTGGCATCCTCGAGAATCTCCTGGAAGCGCTCCTGGCGCAGCTTCTGGTTGATCGCGAGGCGGATGATGTTGAGCGAGGCTTGGAGGTCCTCGACGCTGCCGCGGACGTCCGCGACGTCGAACGAGAGCAGGTATTCGCCGTCTGCGACCGCGATGGCGGCGAAACGCTCGCCGGTCCCGAGCCTGGCCTCGATTGCCGGATCGAGCTCCGGGGCGTTCCGCGACATGACGACGAGGCCCGAGTCGAGCAACGCCTCGATAGCGGCGTAGCTTACCGGCACCTGGACGCCCGGTGTGACCGGAGCTGCGGTGCCGAACACCTGGACGAGCTCGTAGGCTTGGTCGGCGAGCTTGTAGATGCGCCCGCCGAGGATGCCGAGGTCGTGGCGGAAGTTGGCGGTCATGTACTCGGCCACGTTGCGGATCGTGGCGAGGATGTCCTGCCCGTGCTCGATCGTGTCGAGCGTCTTCTCGACGCGTCGGAACAGCGACTTGGGCGTGGGAGGCTGCACATTGCCGCGCGCCTGGCCGTACTGTGTTTTCCCAACCATGGATCTCCTTGATGGCTCGCCACGAGCCGGCGTGGGGCCAGCATGCGGGCCTGGTCCAAGATTACTTCGCGGTGTTCCTCGCCCTTCGGTTCGCTTCTTCTAGCTGTTGACGGAAGGCAAGAGCGCTCGGGTCATTTGGCTCCAGCGTCAATGCCCGCTCGAGGTAGTTCCTGGCCCTTTCGGGGTGATTGCGGGCGAGCTCCGCGCGCGCCATCCCGACCCAGGGATCTGCCGTCGCCGGGGCCTGGCGGCGCGCGCGTTTGTAAAGCCTGAGCGCGCCGCTGACATTCCCCTTGATCAACTCGAGGTCGCCGCGGACCACCAGGACGTGGGGCGTGGCGCGGGAGAGGTCGATGGCCGCGAGCGCAGCCTGGGCCTCGCTCTCCTTGCCGACGAAGCGGTAGAGCGAGGCCAGGTTGCCGAGGATGGTGGGATCGTCGGCGGAGCGCTCGAGCGCACGGCGATAGGCTTCGAACGCCCCGGGAAGATCGCCGAGACGGCGCCTCGCGACGCCGAGGTTCCCCCACGCGGGCACGAACTCCGGCGCCAGCCGGGTCGCGTAATCGAAGTATCGTGTCGCGATCTCCGGGTGTGTGGCGCGGAGCTCATCGGCGCCGCGGTTGTTCAGGTAGAGCGCCGTGATCCAGAGGTCGTCCAACGGCTTGGCGTCCTCCACGCGCTCATGGGGCCGGCGATCAAAGTCGAAGATGTAGGGCTTCGGCAAGCCCTCGAAGTACACGGCGACGACGTGCGTGTTGATGATGATGAGATCGCCGTCCTTTTCGGTCGGCATTCGGCGCGTTACGAATGCCGTCTTGGTGCCGATGCCGATCGAACGGCTCAGCGAGACGAAGAGGTTGGTAAACGACAGGCAGTTGCCCTCACGGCGGTAAAACGCCTCGGCGGCGGTGAACGTGCCCCGGTTCCGGTAATGAAACGGGAACTCGGTCTCGTCGAAGAGGCCGCTCTGGAGGTTGCGCAGCTTTTCCACCGGCCCGCCCGGGCTGGCGGCATGCGCGAGCTGCGCCGCCGTCTCCTTCATGTCGGGCGTGCTCGTGAGCGGGTTCGACAGGAACTGCGGATCCACGCCGCGCTTGCGCAGTTCCGCCGCCCATTGGTCGTTGGTGAGAAAGCTGTAGTCCGGCTTGCTGCTGGCGCATGCGGTCGCCAGCACGCCCGCAAGCACGCAAAGATGGATGTTCTTCACCGCTCGAAGTATACGAAAATCCAGCCGCGATGTTCCGCAGCGCGGAAGGGCCGAGCAGACGCACCGGATGGCGCCCAGCACGTCCGTCACGGGCTGCGCCCCGAGGCCGGCCTCGGGCAGGTGCTAGGCTTACACGGGGGTAGACATGGGATTCGAAGCTCTGCTCGTCGAAGACACCAACTTGGTGCGTTGGCTGACCGTTAACCGGCCGGCCAAGCTGAACGCTCTGAACAGTGGCGTACTGGCCGAGCTTGCGCAGGCGTTCGCCCAGTTTGCGGACGACGCTCTCGCGCGTGTCGCCGTCATCACCGGCGCGGGCGAGAAGGCATTCGTCGCAGGGGCTGACATCGCCGAGTTTGTGGGCCTCACGGCGGCGGACGCGGAGGCGTTTTCCCGGCGCGGACAACGGCTCTTCGACGCCATCGCGGCCTGCAACAAGCCGGTGATCGCGGCCGTCAACGGCTTCGCCCTTGGGGGTGGCTGCGAGCTTGCGCTGGCGTGCCATCTGCGCGTCGCCGCGAGCAACGCCCGTTTCGGCCAGCCCGAGGGCAGGCTTGGCCTCATCCCCGGCTACGGCGGCACGCAGCGCCTCCCACGCCTGGTCGGCCCGGGGCGCGCTCTCGAGCTCCTGCTCACGGGTGGCGTGATCGACGCCGCCACGGCGCACTCGTGGGGGCTGGTGAACCGCGTCGTCGAGCCGGCCGAGTTGCGCCCGGCCGCGCAGAAGCTCGCCGAGGAGATCATCGCGCTCGCCCCACGGGCGGTCGGCCGCTGCCTGCAGGCGGTGCGTGTCGGGCTCGATCAGCCGCTCGGGCAGGCGCAGGAGACCGAGGCGGCTCTCTTCGGCCTGTGCGCCGCCACCGAGGACATGCGTGAGGGCACGGCAGCGTTCCTCGAGAAGCGGCCGGCAAAATTCACAGGCAGGTAGGACGGTAGCCGGGCTCGCCTGAGGCTCGCCGCGGCTGATGCCACGAAGCTGCGGATCGAGGCCGACGGGCAGCACCGGGGTGGGCGACGCATGGCAGAGCCGGGAACCGCGTTGAGTTACGACTGGAACACGGAGGGCGGGCCTCACCCCGCCCAGGTTCCGGCGGTGACATTCGACGACGAGACGCTGCGCGACGGGCTGCAGAGCCCATCGGTGGCGCACCCGGCTGTGGCTGAGCGTTTGCAATTCCTTGAGCTCGCGGCCGCTGTCGGCATCACGGCGGCCGATGTGGGCCTTCCCGGAGCGGGCGCACGCGCGGCACGGGAGGCCGAAGCCGTGTGCCGCGGGCTCCTTGCCGCTCGCCTGCCGATCGTTCCCAACTGCGCCGCGCGGGCCCGGCGTGAAGACCTCGAGCCGATTCTTGAAATCGCTCAGCGGATCGGTCATCCGGTCGAGGCGGCGATCTTCCTGGGCTCGTCGCCGCTGCGCTGCCGCGTCGAGGGGTGGTCGCTCGGCGACCTGCTGGCGCGCACCGAGGAAAGCGTGGCGTTCGCCGTGGCGCACGGAGCGCCGGTCACCTTCGTGGCGGAGGACACCACGCGTTCACACCCCGAGGACCTGCGCCGTTTGTTTTTGACCGCAATTCGCGCTGGGGCCACGCGCCTGTGCCTTGCCGATACCGCCGGGCAGGCGGACCCTTTCGGCGCGGTGCGCCTGGTGCGCTTCGCCCGCGGCGTTGTGCACGACGCGGGCGCCGCCGGCGTCGGCCTTGACTGGCACGGGCATAACGACCGCGGCCTCGCGGTCGCGAACGCGCTCGCCGCCGCCTGGGCGGGCGCGGGCCGGCTCCATGCGACCGCGCTCGGGGTGGGCGAGCGCGTCGGCAACGCTGCCATGGAGCAGCTTCTCGTCAACGCGCGCTTGCTCGGCTGGGCGCAACCCAACCTCCGCGGTCTGATGGCGTACGTTCGGCAGGCGAGCGCGATGGTCGGGGTCGCCATCCCGCCGTCCGCGCCGGTGGCGGGGCGCGACGCGTTTCGGACCTCGACCGGCGTGCACGCCTCCGCCATCCTAAAGGCCGGGCGCCAGGGCGATGACGAGCTCGTCGACCTTGTCTATTCGGCGATCCCGGCGGCGTGGCTGGGGCGCCAGCAGGAGATCGAGGTCGGGCCGATGTCGGGCGCGGCGAACGTGCGATGGTGGTTGGCCGCGCACGGCTATGCGGACGACGCGCGTGCGGTGGCCACCGTGCTGGCGACCGCCAAAGTGGCGGACCGCATCCTCGACGACGATGAGATCCGCGTCCTCGTCGAGGCGGCGATCGGCAGCCCGACGCAGTAGCGTCTTGCTTCAGCCGGCCGGGCATGGCGCTGGATGCGCGCGCGCCGCGGTTGCGCGCGCCGCGAGCTACGTGCACAATACCGGCTCGTTGTGCGGAGGTTCCCGTGAAGGTCCACGAATACCAGGCCAAGGAGATCCTCGCCCGCTACGGCGTGGCGATCCCGCGCGGCAAGGTGACGACGAAGCCGGAGCAGGCGCGGGCGATCGCCGCCGAGTTGGGCGGCAGGGTCGTGATCAAGGCGCAGGTGCATGCCGGCGGGCGCGGCAAGGCGGGCGGCGTCAAGCTCGCTGCGAACCCCGACGACGCGTTCACGGTTGCGGGCCAGATCCTGGGCATGAAGCTGGTCTCAAAGCAGACCGGGCCCGAGGGGAAGATCGTGCACAAGGTGCTCGTGGAGGAGGCGCTCGGCATCGCGCGCGAGCTCTATCTCGGCGTTGTGCTGGACCGGGCCGTTGGCCTGCCTGTGCTGATGGCCTCGAAGTTCGGCGGCATGGAGATCGAAGAGGTCGCGGCCGAGCACCCGGATGCCATCCTCAAGGAGCACTTCGACCCGTGCCAGGGCCTGCAGCTCTTCCAAGCGCGCACGCTGGGCTTTGGGCTTGGGCTTTCGGGCGACACCTTCAAGAAGTTCCTCAAGTTCGTGACGGCGTTGGCGCGCGCCTACAACGAGACCGACGCAACCCTGGCCGAGATCAACCCGCTGCTAGTCACCGCCGACGGCGACGTGCTCGCCCTCGACGCGAAGATGAACTTCGACGACAACGCGCTCGGGCGTCACGCCGACATCGCCGCGATGCGGGACCTTGACGAAGAGGAGCCGCTGGAGGTCGAGGCCTCGAAGTACGACCTCAACTACATCAAGCTGGATGGAGACATCGGCTGCATGGTCAACGGGGCGGGCCTCGCGATGGGCACGATGGACATCATCAAGCACTACGGCGGCGCGCCGGCGAATTTCCTCGATGTCGGCGGCGGCGCCAGCCAAGAGCGGGTGGAGAACGCATTCCGTATCCTCCTTTCCGACCCGGGCGTGAAGGCAGTGCTGATCAATATCTTCGGCGGCATCGTCCGCTGCGACATGATCGCCGCGGGCGTGGTGGCCGCGGCGAAGAAGCTCAAGGTGCAGGTGCCGATCGTCGTGCGGTTGGAGGGCACCAACGTGGACGCGGGCAGGCGCATTTTGGCGGAGTCTGGGCTGAAGCTTCAGCCTGCGGACACCATGGCGGACGCGGCGGCGAAGGTGGTCGCGGCGGCGAAGGCCGTCGCGGCACCTTAGGAGAGAGCGATGGCGATCTGGCTCGATCAGAACACCCGCGTGGTCGTGCAGGGCCTCACCGGCAAGGAAGGGCAATTCCATGCCGCCAAGTGCAGGGAGTACGGCACCAAGATCGTGGCCGGCATGACGCCCGGCAAGGGCGGGAGCTCGGTGGACGGCGTCCCCGTTTTCGACACCGTGGCGCAGGCGCGGGCGAAGACCGGCTGCACCGCTTCTCTGATCTTCGTCCCGCCGCTGGGCGCAGCCGACGCGATCCTGGAGGCGGCCGCCGCGGGCATTGCGCTCATCGTGTGCATCACCGAGGGGATCCCGGCGCGCGACGAGGTGCTGGTGCGGCGGGCGCTGCAGGAGTCGGGCGCGCGCCTCATCGGCCCCAACTGCCCCGGCATCATCTCGCCGGGCAAGGCCAAGCTCGGCATCATGCCGGCACAGATCCACAAGCAGGGCAGCGTCGGCGTCGTCTCGCGCTCGGGAACGCTCACGTACGAGGCGGTGGATCAGCTCACCAAGCTCGGGCTCGGGCAATCCACGTGCATAGGCATCGGCGGCGATCCGGTGCCCGGTACCAATTTCGTGGACGTGCTCGAGGCGTTCAACCTTGACCGTGACACCGACGCGATCGTCCTCATCGGTGAAATCGGCGGCACCGCCGAGGAGGAGGCCGCCGCGTACGTCAAGGCCAATGTGAAAAAGCCGGTGGTCGCGTTCATCGCCGGGCAGACCGCTCCGCCCGGGCGGCGGATGGGGCATGCCGGGGCGATCATCTCGGGCGGCAAGGGCACGGCGAAGGAGAAGATCGAGGCGCTGAAGGCGGCCGGGATCCACGTCGCCGCGACGCCCGCGGACATCGGCGTCACCATGGCCCGCGCGCTGGGGAAGGCCTAACTTCGTGGCATCTACTCGCACGCCGCGACCGCGGCCGCCACGCAGCGAGGGTGCAGCGACCTTGGCAAGAGGGGAGAGCTCTCACATGAAGCAACGGACACTCACGATTCTGAAGCCGGACACCGTGACTCGCCACAACTGTGGCGCGATCATTGACCACCTGGAGCACGAGGGTTTCGAGATCAAGGCCGCCCGCGTGCTGTGGCTGTCGAAAGAGCAGGCCGAGACGTTCTACGCGGTGCACAAGGACAAGCCGTTCTACCGCCCACTGGTCGAGTTCATGACCTCGGGACCGGTCTTGGTGATGGCGCTCGAGCGTGAGGACGCGATCGAGTACCTGCGCAAGGTCATGGGCGCCACCGATCCGGCCAAGGCCGCACCCGGGACGATCCGCCAGAAGTACGCCACCAGCATCGAGCGCAACGCCATCCACGGCTCCGACTCACCGGAGAACGCGCGCATCGAGGTCGGGTTTTTCTTCTCCGCCTCCGAGCTGACCTGAGCCCGACGCTCGCCCAAACTGAAGCAGCCCTGGCCGGTGGCGTCGAGCAGCGCGACGACCTTGTACGGCCCAGATCGGGCGGCGGCTGCGAGCCTCATTGCTGCAGGTGTCGTGTCGGTTCTTGATCTTGGTACGAAGAGCTGGACTCGCAGCTTGCCACGACACGACGGTGGAAGCGACTCCAATAATCACCAAGATCGTCGGCCCTGGCACCCATCTCTGAGACCCAGCCCCCTGTTCCGGGGAACGCTGACGAGACGCCAGAGCGCCACCCAGGCCGTCAGTCCCACGCCCGACCCCAGATAGAGCAGGGCCGCGAGCGGGAGGGGGGCTGCATCGCCTAGCAGCGCCTTGCGTGCCGGCGCCGTAGCCCCAAAAGAGGACCGCCGCCAGCAACACCGGCCCCACGGTATAGAGACGCTGTCTTGTCCCTTGCTGACCTCCGGCGATGATGCCTACCCGGCCAGCGCGGCGGTGGCCAGCTCGGACCGGGCCGCCCCGTTCTCTCCGCGCTCAAGAAGTGACCCGCCCTCCGTTCAGTGCCAGGGCCGACGATTCTTGCGATGGATCGTAGGATTGAAGCAAATGGGAAAGCAGGCGAACCGTTCCGCGACGGCCGAGAGTCTTCGTCGAGGGCAGGATCCTCCAGGCCTACAACCCTTTCGGGGGGCGCAAGGACGTTTCTCGGCGAGGCTGGAGGCGGAGAGGTTCGTGCAGTGAGCTGCCCCTGTGTTTTGATTTACTAAGTATGAGTGATTCCAATTGGTTGACCGGCACCCGCGAGGCAAGACAAGAGCTCCACGGAGCGGATACACGAAAGCGCAGGGGAGGCTACCTGTGGCGCACTGCGGGCAAGATCTTCTTGTGCAGGCGCAGCGAAGCCGGGGTGACCTCGAGGAACTCGTCCTCGGCGAGGAACTCCATCGATTGTTCCAGGCTCATCACGCGGGGAGGAACGAGGCGGATCGCCTCGTCCGCGGTGGACGCTCGCATGTTGGTGAGCTTCTTCTCCTTGGTGATGTTGACGTCCAGGTCGGTCTCGCGCGCGTTCTCGCCGACGATCATCCCCTCGTAGACCTCGTCGCCGGGAGCGACGAACAGCTCTCCACGGGGCTGCAGGTGCTCGATCGCGTAGGAAGTGGCACGGCCCGGGCGGTCGGCTACCAGGGCGCCGGTACCGCGGTGCGCGATCTCCCCCTGCCACGGCTCGTAGCCGTCGAAGAGGTGGTTCGCGATCCCGGTGCCCTTCGTGTCGGTGAGGAACTCGCTGCGAAAGCCGATGAGGCCGCGAGAGGGGAGGCGGAAGTCCATGCGGACGCGGCCGGTGCCGTGGTTCACCATCTTGGTCATGCGGCCGCGCCTCATCCCGACCTTCTGCGTGACCACGCCAATGAACTCCTCGGGACAGTCCACCACGAGCGCCTCCATGGGCTCGTGGCGCACGCCGCCGATCTCGCGGCTGAGCACCTCCGGCTTGCCCACCGACATCTCGAACCCCTCGCGGCGCATCATCTCGACCAGGATCGCGAGCTGCAGCTCGCCGCGCCCGGAGACCTTGAAGCTGTCGGCGGAGTCGGTGGGCTCGACCCGGATGGAGACGTTGGTCAGCGTCTCGCGCTCGAGGCGCTCCTTGATCTTTCTTGAAGTGACGTGCTCGCCCTCGCGCCCCGCCGCCGGCGAAGAGTTGACTCCGATCACCACGGCGATCGTCGGCTCGTCCACCTGGATCGGGGGCAACGCCTGCGGGTTCTCGCGGTCGGAGAGGGTCTCGCCGATGCCGGCGTTCTTGAGCCCCGCCACGGCCACGATGTCCCCCGGGCCCGCCTGGGGGATCTCGACCCTCTTGAGCCCTTGGTAGCCGTACAACCCGGTTGTGCGGGCCTGGGCGACGCTACCGTCCCGCCCGCACAGCGAGACGTCCTGCGCCTTCGAAAGTGTGCCATTGAACACGCGGCCGATGGCGAGTCGGCCCACGTAGTCGTCCCAGTCCAGGTTGGTAACGAGCAGTTGCAGCGGCATCGCCGGGTCGAAGCGAGGGGCGGGGACCGAGCGCAGGATCTCCTCGAACAGCGGCTCGATGGTCGTCTCGGGCCCCTCGGGCGAGCGCCGGCAGGTGCCCCTTCGCGCGTTGCAGTAGAGCACCGGGAAGTCGAGCTGGTCCTCGGTGGCGTCGAGGTCGATGAATAGGTCGTACACTTCGTTAAGCACGGCCTGGGGACGCGCATCGGGGCGGTCGATCTTGTTGATGACGACGATCGGTGGCAGGTTGGCCTCGAGCGCCTTGCGGAGCACGAAGCGCGTCTGGGGCAACGGGCCCTCGCTCGCGTCCACCAGCAGCATCACCCCGTCGACCATCTTGAGCGTGCGCTCCACCTCTCCGCCGAAGTCGGCGTGGCCGGGCGTGTCCACGATGTTGATGCGGGTCCCGCGGTAGGCGATGGCGGTGTTCTTCGCCATGATCGTGATGCCCTTTTCGCGCTCGAGGTCGATGGAGTCCATGACCCGCTCCATAACCGACTCGTTGTCGCGGAAGATCCCGCTCTGCCACAGCATCGCGTCAACGAGCGTGGTCTTGCCGTGGTCCACGTGCGCGATGATCGCGACGTTTCGGATCCCTCCACGTGCTTCGCTTGCCATCTCCTGCAGCCTCGCCTTTCGACAGCCGCGCTGGCCGAGAGAGGTCGGCGCCGGAAAAACAAAATCACCGGCTGGTCGCCGGCGTCGGCAAAGCCTATCACGTTTCGTTGCGGCACCTCAACCCGCCGCCTCTACTCTTCTGCTCTTGCCTCCTGCCTATTGCCTATAGCCTCTTGCCTGCCTCTCTACTCGTGCCCCGCCATGAGGCGCCACGCAACCAGGCGTTCGTTCATGGCGCGCACGCGGCGACAAAGGATCTGGCACAGCACGGTAAGGAACTGGCGCGCCGCGTCGGGATCCATCTCGAGCACTTCTTCGAGGCGCTGGCGATCCACGCTGAACACGATGGCGCCCCCGACGTGGGCGCGCGCGTCGGCGCTGCGCGGGTGCTCGTCGATGAGCGCCATCTCGCCGAACACCTCGCCCGGCTCGCAGATGGCAAGCGCTTCCTCCCCGATGCCGGAAAGCTGACGCGAGATACGCACGCTGCCCTCGACCACGATGTAGAGCTTGCCGCCCTGTTCGCCCTCGGCGAAGATGAGCGCGTCCGGCGGGAACCTCTCTTCCTCGGAGTAGGTGGCGAGCAAGCGTTGCTCGCTGGCGGAGAGGCCCTTCTCCTTGAGCAAGTTCATCTTTACCACGGGGTCCACGACGACGCGCTCTCCGGGCTTGCCAGGAAGCGCGCGCCTTGCGGCCACGCCAGGCGCGAGGATCGCGCTCATGGCCGCATTGGCGGCGCGCACCTTGGCCGCGAGCGAGTGCCAGAATGCCCACAGCATCGCGACGGCAAGCTCGCTGCTGCCGGCCGCAAGCTGGTCGAGCTGTGCGGCGGGCAGGAACAGGAGCACCCCGGCCTCGACTCCAAGCAGCGACGACGAGCGTGAGCGGCTGTCGAGGTACGAGATCTCACCCGCAATGTCGCCGGTCGAGAGCGTGGCGAGCACCTGGGCGCCGACCGGACTCTGGCGCGAGGCGTGCATGGTCCCCTTGAGAATGACGAACACGTCGCGGTCGGTTTCGCCTTCTCGCGCCAGCACCTGCGCGTGGCGGAAACCTTCCTTGCGGCCGATCTGCACAAGCTGTACGACCTGAGAGTCGGTGAAGTGACGAAAGACACGAAACCGGCGCAGCTCAAGCGCGAGCCGCAGGAGCTCCTCGCGTTTGGGCTCGCTGACGGTGCGGGGCGTGGCCGGCTTCAGCGTGGTCAGGGTGCTGAACAACCTCGCCTTGGTGAGGGCGACCTGCTCGCACGCCCGCTGCAGGGCGTTGGCCCGTTGGCGGTGAAATTCCGCGAGCTGCTCCTTGCCCATCTTGCACAGGTTGCCGAGGGTCTCGAAACGCCGCCGCGCGGTGATCTCTTCGGCTTCGCCGAGGCCCTGGCAGAGGAGGTGCGCGTCCCCGGCGTGGCGCAGAGCTTCCTGGTAGTCCTCAAGTTCCAGGGCGACGCGGGCCGCCTCGACGGCAAGCTTGCGGTCGAGAGGGTTAAGCCGACGCGCCTGGACGAACTCCTCGAGCGCCGCGCGCAGGTCGCGGCGGCGCAAGTGCAGGTAGCCGGCGCCGGCGTAGGCGAGATAGTGGAAGGGCGCGCGCAGCTTGGCGAGGTCGAACATCTCGTGCGCACGCCCGAGTTCGCCGTTGGCCTCGAGCACGTGCGCCATGCCGACCGCGTGCGAAGCCTCGAGGTTCTGGCGCTTGTGCTCCCGCTCCGGATCGCCTCCTTCGGGCGCAGCCTTGCGCAGGGTGTCGGCACGCTGGCGGTATTTTTCTCCGCGTGGTGTCAGGCTTGCGGCGAGTTCGAAGAGTTCGGCTGCGTACGTGAGTTGCCCGGCGCGCTCAAGCGCCTCCGCCAGCGCCGCGAGACGCTGCGCGAAGACGGGGTGAGGTTGGACCTCGCTTACGCTCATCCTGACCAATCCTTTGACTATCCTACGGTTGCCGTATGAGCGTGTCAAACCCGTTCATGCCTCCCGGGCGGCTTTCCAGCGCGGTGGATGGTAGGCTGACGATCGGGGGTGGAACATGGTGCAGGCGGAGGGTCGGACGTTCCCGTTCGACGGACCTGAGAAGATCATGCCCGATCTGCTCGAGACGTTCCCTTTCGAATACGCGGAGCGCGAGGCAGAGGTCGTGATCACGACCGACGAGTGGAACTGCGTGTGCCCCTTCTCCGGTCTGCCGGACTTTGGCACGCTGACGATTCGCTACGTGCCCGGGGCGGTCTGCCTCGAGCTGAAGTCGCTCAAGTACTACCTGACCTCGTTCCGCACCGTCGGCCTCTACCAGGAACATGCCGCCAACCGCCTGCTCGAGGACCTAGTGAGGGCGTGCCGGCCCCGCCGCATGGAGGTCAAGCTCGACTACCGCCTCAGGGGCGGCATCAACACGGTTGTCACCGTCCACCACCCCTAAAGACACAGGAGCGCGGTGTCGGCTGTAGGATTCCTTTGGGAAGAAGATGGCGGCCAACCTTGCTCGGGACGCAATCACTCTGCGTTGGCCAGCGCTTTGCCGGTTCCGCCCCCGGCCTTTAGCGCGCACGGTGGCGATGGACGAGGATCCAGGCACCGTCGCTGCGCAGCTCGAAGAGGTCGCTGGACCAGCCTTCCTCGTGGTGACGGACCCCAAGCAGTGTCCAGTCCTTGACGTAGCGGTAGCTGGCGATCGCGCTCGCGCCGAACACCTTGACCATGAGCTGGTCGAAGCGCAAATTGGTGACGATACCGTTGCGCTCGCGCAAGCGGCGGATCGGCTCCAGAAAGGCGAACGAACCGCTCACACGCGCGCCGTCGTCAATCTGCGTGAACGAGGCCGCAATCATGCCGCCGAGCGCGTCCGCGTCGAGCATGAGCTCGCCCTTGCGCAGCTCCTCGACCGCGGCAGTCACTAGCGTCTCGGGTGGCAGCGCCGGAGGCGCCAGCAGGGTGGCGAGCGCCAGGATCAGAGCGTTTCCCATGGCGCATTCTAACCGCGCGGGCGCACTTCAGCCTGGCGTGGCCTAAGGTCGGGCGAGCTCGTGAATCCGTCCGACGACAGGCTCGGTCGCGGCACGCCCGGCCGCCACCAGCTCGTCAAAGCGCCCGAACTCCGACCAGTGAAACTCGCCTACATCCGGACGCACGGTGACGTTGGCAGCGCGCAGGACGGTCGCGAGCAGGGCGCGGCTCGTCATGGTGGCGCCGCGCACGATCGCGCGCGGCATCGTGATCGTGTCTCCCTCATCGAGAGCCAAGCTCTCGCTGACGTCCACCGCGATGACGGGCCGCCGTGCCAGCTCGCGCGCTTGGTGCACGGGCACGTCGGCGACCGTGCCGCCGTCTATGAGGTAGCGCGCCCCGAGCGGGTACGGCGGCAGCACACCGGGGATCGAGCATGAGGCCGCGACCACGGTGCGCAGCGGCCCGCCGCGCAGCGAAACCGGGCGGCCGGTAGTGAAGTCGACCGCCACGGCCGCAAACGGGAGCCGGAGGCTGTGAACGGTCACCTCCGGGAGCAGGAACTCGAGGCCCTTGTCGAGCTCGGCCGGATCCACGAGCGAGCGCCGCCCGAGCGCGAGCGCGACGACAGCACTGCGCTTGAGGCGGCGCGCGTGGGTGAGCAGGGTGCTGTCACGGCTGGAGACCGCGTCGCTGAGCGGGTTGTCGGGCAGACCCTTGAGCAAGCCCGTGGCCAGGAATTCGCGCCAGCGCTGCATCACCGCCTGCGCGCTTCCCAGCGCCAGCCACATCGCGCCGACGAGCGCACCCGCGCTCGTTCCGGCAACGCCCGCGACCGGCACCTTGGCTTGCTCGAGCACCTCGAGCACGCCGAGATGGGCGAGGCCGCGGGCGCCGCCGCCGCCGAGGGCGAGCACAACGCCGCCGCGCCGCGTCAGCCGTGCCAGCAGATCGTCAACAAGCCCCATTCGGCCACCGCCGTGATACCCGCACGGTCTTGAGCTCCTGCCCCGCGGATGCGTCGCCCTCCCGCGAAGAACATAGTAGCCGCACTGGCGTACTCTTGGCGTGCCACGTCGGGGTGGTTTGACGCGACGCCGCTGGCGTGGTAAGCGCGACGTCGTTGACGAAAGGAGTGGCCATGCCACGCAAGGCTCGTGTCGCGATGCCCGCGGCGTTCCTGGTTGCCGTGCTCGCCAGCGCGCAGCAGGTCCAGGTGCGGGAGGAGATGCTGGCCAACGGGATGAAGCTGTTGCTCGTGGAACGGCACGACTCGCCGACCGTCTCGTGCGGATGGGTCGCCCGTGTGGGTTCCGTCAACGAGGCGCCCGGGATCACCGGCATCTCGCACCTGTTCGAACACATGATGTTCAAGGGCACGAAAGCGATCGGCACCACCGACTTTGCCAGGGACGCCGAGATTCTGAAGCAGCAGGACGCCATCCGTTCCCAGATGGAGAAGGAGTACACGCTCCTGCGGGAGAGGGCGCGTCGGGGCGAGATCATGGACAGCATCTACGACCCCGCGAACATGACGCCAACGCTCAAGGAGCTCAAGGGCCAGCTCGAAAAGCTCTACGCCGCGGAGAAGGAGGTCGTGGTCTCGGAGGAGCTCGAGAAGATCTACACTCGCGAGGGCGCGTCGGGCTCTAACGCGGGCACCACCGAGGATCAGACCTTCTACTTCGTCACGCTGCCGGCCAACAAGCTCCAACTTTGGTTCTGGATGGAGTCTGACCGCCTGCTCAACCCCGTGTTCCGCGAGTTCTACTCCGAGCGCGACGTGGTGCGGGAAGAGCGGCGCCTGCGGGTGGAGTCCACGCCGACCGGTATGGTGGACGAGGCCTTCGACGCCATGTTCTGGCAATCGTCGCCGTACTCGCACCCGGTGGTCGGCTGGCCGAGCGATGTCGAGTCGATCTCGCGCGCCCAGGCCGAGGGCTACTTTGGCATCTATTACGCGCCCAACGACATCACCGCGGTTCTAGTCGGCGACTTCGACCCAAGCCAGGCGCTCGCGCTCGCGCGGCAGTATTTCGAGCGTATCCCCCATGGCGCGGTGACGCCGCCCGAGATGATCACGACCGAGGTGAGCCAGGTTGCCGAGCGGCGGCTGGTTGCCGAGGCCGACACCAACCCCGAGGTCGGGATTCGCTATCACACGGTCCCGTTCAATCATCGCGACAGCTTCGCGCTCGAGCTCCTGGCCGACCTGCTTAACAAGCGCACGGGTCGGCTCTACAAGGCGCTCGTCGAGGGTCAGGGTGCGGTGGTGGGAGAGCCCTCCGCCTACTACCGCGGCCTGAAGTATGAGGGCTACATCGAGCTGCGCGCGGAAGTCAAGGAGGGCCGGAAGGTCGAGGAGGTTGAGGCTGCGCTGCTGGCAGAACTCGCGAAGCTCGAAAAGGAGCCGGTGAGCGAGCGCGAGTTGCAGAAGGTGAAGAACCAGGAGCTCGCCAATTCGTTCCGTCGCCTGCAGTCCAACATGTCGCTCCTGTTCCAGTGCATGCTTTATGACTCGCTCGACAACTGGCGCTATATCAACACCGCCCCGGCGAAAGTGCAGGCGGTGACCGCCGGCGACATCCAGCGGGTTGTCCACACTTACCTGACGCCGGAGAAGCGCAACGTCGAGATCTATCTGCGCAAGGCCGGCGCCGCCGCCGAGGACCCGGAGCTCGCTGCCATGCCGCCGCAGGTCAAGGCGATGGTCGCCCAGCAGGTCGCCGAGTTCGAGCAGATGACCGACGTTGCCAAGCTCGCGGGCACCGTGGCGCAGATGCGGCAAATGGTGGGCCAGGCGCCGCCACAGATGAAACCGGCGATCCAGTACCTGATCAAGAAGGCACAGGACCGTCTCGACGCGCTGCAGTCTGGCAAGACCCCGCCCAAGGGCGGCAGCGGGCCGAAGGGCTAGAAGAAAGGGAGACGACAATGAGACCGATCAAGGTGCTCATCCTGACGACCTGCATGCTCGCGGCGGGTCTGGCCTGTGCGGGCGACATCCCTTCGCGTCCGGAGCAGCTTGTTTTTCCAACGCTTACTTTTGCCGTGCCGAGCGCCGAGCCGCTGCGGGTGACGCTCGCCAACAACATCCCCGCCTACGTCGCCGAGGACCGCATGCTGCCGCTGGTCGCGATCCAGGTGCTGTTCCGGGGCGGACAGTACCTCGAACCCGCGGGCAAGGAGGGCGTCGCCGAGCTCACCGGCGCGGCGTGGCGCACCGGCGGCGCCGGCACTCTTGACGCAAGAGCGCTCGATGAGGAGCTCGACTTCCTCGCCGCGCAACTCTCGACTTCGGTGCACGAGACGACCGGGGCGGTGACGCTCAACATTCTGGCGAAGGACCTCGACCGCGGCCTCGCGCTGCTGCTAGACGTGCTGCGCAGCCCGCGCTTCGAGGACGCGCGCCTGGCCAAGGCGAAGGAGGGCCTGCTCGCCGACATGCAGCGGCGCAACGACGACACCGCCGACATCGAGGCGCGTGAGTGGGACCGCCTCATCTACGGCGACGGCTACTGGCTCAACCGCCTGCCGACGAAGACCTCCGTGGACGGCATCACACGCGCGGACGTGGCCGCCTTTCATGCCAGGCTAGCCAACCCGGCCAACTTCGTTGTCGCGGTCGCCGGCGACTTTGAGCGCAAGTCGATGATTGCGAAACTGAACGCGACGCTGGGGGCGTGGCGGGCGACCGGCCTGCCGGCTCCCGCCGTGCCGCAGCCCAACGCGGCGGCAAAGCCGGGTGTCTATCTCGTCAACAAGGCCGACGTCAACCAGGGCCGCGTCTCGGTCGGCCATCTCGGCAGCAAGCGCCCGGTCGCAGACGAGTTCGCACTTCGGGTTGCCAATGACATTCTCGGCGGCAACGGTTTCGCCGCCTGGTTGATGCAGCGCGTTCGGACCGAGGAGGGCCTTGCGTACGGCGCGTACTCCGGTTCCGGCATCGGAGACCTCTATCCGGGCAGCTTTCGGGCCGAGTTCCAGAGCAAGTCCTCAACGTGCGCCCGCGCCACCCAGGTCGCGGTCGCGCTCATCCGCGATCTGCGCGCCGGGAAGGCGAGCGACAAGGACCTCGTCACGAGCAAGAACTCGTTCATCGAGACGCTGCCACGCACGTTTGAGAGCAAGTTCAAGACCGTGACGCGCTTCG
>Ga0209777_10004029_pt1 | contig 17659 bp, 14 predicted proteins | sample FrelakmetHBP12HB_FD_187147 | JGI IMG/M metagenome (GOLD analysis project Ga0209777, IMG submission 187147) | Freshwater lake sediment microbial communities from the University of Notre Dame, USA, for methane emissions studies -HBP12 HB (SPAdes)... | ecosystem: Environmental > Aquatic >...
GGCCAGCTTGTCACCCTTCAGTTCCCAGACGGCCCTGGGGGGATCGAGGCCCAGCTCTTTGGCCGGCGTGCGCCCGGCTACCCATCGGACGGCACGGGCGTCGGCGATCCTTTCCAGAAAGCCCTCCACGCCGTAGCGGTCCGCTTTGTCCGGGACGGGGGAGGTCAGCTCCCAGTCCCCATCCGTGTTTTTCTTCAGGCTCAGGGGGGACTCTCCGGTGCGAGCCGCGCCCTTGACGTCCTCTTTCTCAAAACTGAAGGGCTTGAGCTTGTTCTCCTCTCGCTCCGCCGTGGAGGGCTGGCTCCGCTCCCACAGGAGGATTGCGGCGACGAACGCCAGGACGACACCCAAGAGGATCCACGTGCCTTTTTTCAAGCTTCCTACCTCCGCCGCCTCAGGTAGACGAAGACACCCGAAGCGATGACCGCCGCGGGGAAGACCAGGACGAAGAGGACGAAGAGGAAATTGGACTGGGTGGCCGTGAGCGTGAGGTGGGCCTCGACGGCCGTCTTAGGGGGGATGGCGATGCGCGACTCCTCTTGAAGGAGCCAGTGAGCCGCGTTGAGGCCGAAGAGGAGGTTGCCTACCCCGACCTGCAGAAGGTCGTCACTGATCAGGTCCGAGTCGCCGACAACCACGATGCGGGTTTTCTTCCCCGGGGTTTCCGAGGAGATGGCGATCGCCATGTTCAAGGGACCTTGAGTGTCCGTGGGATCTTTGGAAATCCCCTTCTCCAAGCCGGCCAGGTCCTTCTCGCCCCAGGATCCGGGCGATGACTTCAAGAGCGCCGTGGCCAGGTAGGCTTTGTCCGAAGCGACGCCCTCGCCCACGGACTGGGCCAGGGAAAAGAGAACTGGGTACTTGTTCAGCTTCAGGTCCTTCACCGTCGGATGGTCCGAGTAGTTGATGGCGAAGAAGGTCTGCGCGCCCACCTGGGGAACGGCGGCCGACGGGTCTACCGCGATGTCTTGGCCCAGGGTCGCGCCCCAGTTCTTGAGGACACCCTCGAGGCCCGTTTCTCCAAAGGCGGGCTGCTTTCCGTTGATGGTGATGGGGTCCAATAGGAATAAGGCGCGCCCTCCTTTGTCGAGATACTTTTCGATAGCATCGGCTTCCTGAGGAAGGAACGGCTTCTTGGGCCCAGCCACAACCAGGAGGTCCGCATCCTCGGGAACGGCCGTCTTCCCGAGGCTCTCCCACTCTTTGAGCTGGTCGCCTTCCTTGGCCAAGCGGTCGCGGAAGGTGTCGATTCCCTCGCCTTTTTCTCCCGGGCCGCGCTCGCCGTGCCCCTGCGTGAAGTAAACGACGGCCTTCTTCGGGTTGAGGACGTCCAGGATGGCGTTCGTGAAGGCCTCCTCAGCCTTGAAGCCCTTCATCTTCGGCGGGGCGCCGAACTGCATGGCGGAGAAGTCGTACTCAACCATCTGGTCCCGCTCGACGTACTTGCTGTTCGTCCCCGCGTCGAAGACCACAACGTTCGCGAGGGTCACGTTGTACTTCTGGGCGAGCACCTGAAGGCGCGCTTTCTCCCTGTCGGGATCGATATACTCCACTTTGATCTGCCCGCTCGCCTCGGAGTAGGCCGTCAGCAGATCTTTGACCTTGTCGTAGATGTCGTCGTTTCGGGCCAGGAAAATGACCACCTTGAGGGGCTGTCTAAGGTCCTTGACGACCTTCTTGGTTTGGGGGGAGAGGCTGAAGGTGCGCCAGGCCGTCACGTCCCACCGGTGATAGTGGCGGTACGACAGGTAGTTGACGATCACGAACAAGGCCGTAAGCAGAATGAGAAAAACGGTCCAGTTGGTCTCTTGGAGGGCTCGCTTCTTCATGCCTCACCTCCACCTGCGGGTTTGAAGGGCCTGGTAGGCGAGTGCTAGGAAAAGGGCCGCACCCGAAACCGGGTAGAGGACGGAGCGGGAATCGATCACCCCCTTCGCATAGTCCTGCATGATCCTCCAGAGGTCCACGTAATCGAGGACCCCTTTCCAGAACCCTTGCCCGGCGAAGAAGTTGAACAGGGAGAAGAGAAAAAGAAGCATGAAAATGCCGAACGCCATGATGGCGGCGACGAGCTGGTGTTTGGAAACGAAGCTCGTGAAAAGGCCGATGGCCACGAAAAAAGTCCCTACGAGAAGGACTCCCAAGTATCCCGAGAGCACCGGGCCGACGTCCATGTCCGAGTAGGCCGACAAAACGAGGGCGTACAGGCCCGTGGGGAGCCACGCCGCCACGTAGAGGGCCATGGCCCCCACGTATTTTCCCAGAACGACCTCAAGGTCCGAGATGGGCGCCGTCATGAGGGTTTCGATCGTGCCCGACTTGAACTCGTCGGCCCCCAGCTTCATGGTGATCACCGGCACCAGGATGATGAGGACGAGCCAGAAGAAAACCGTGCCCCCCAGGAACAGGGCCATCGGGGTCGTGGCGTACGCGCCGGGCTGGGCCAAGGCGATGATGAAAAGATAGAAAAGGAAGCCGCTCACCACGAGGAAGGTCGTGACGACCACGTAAGCCAGGGGAGCGAAGAAAAAGGAGAGAAGCTCTTTGCGGGCGATAGCCAGAAGGGCTTTCATGGCTTCTCCTCTTCGCTTTGGGTCCCCTGCTGTTGGATCTCGGAAGTCGTGATGGATAGGAAAGCCTCCTCCAGCGAGACGTGCTTGGCGGTCAGCTCCAACAGTGGGAGGCCCTTCTCGGCGCAGGCCTTGAAAATGGCAGCGCGCAAGTCCTCACCCGGGCGGGCCGTCACCTGGAACCGGTGCACGTCCGCTTGGGATTCCAGGTACGCCGCTGTTTCCACGCCGGGCACGCCCAGGAGGCAGGCCTGCGCGGCTTCCCGGTCTCCTTGGAGGGCGCAGAGGAGGTGGCCCGCGCCCGTGAGCCCCTTCTTGAGTTCGGCTACCGGGCCGTCGAAAAGGAGCTTGCCTTCGTGAATGATGAGGACCCTGGAACAGATGGCCTCCACCTCCGGCAGGATGTGCGTCGAAAGGACGACGGTGTGGTCCATGCTCAGGGTCTTGATGAGGTTTCTCGTGTGGACGATCTGGGCCGGGTCGAGGCCCACCGTAGGCTCATCCAGAATAAGGACCGGCGGGTTGCCCAGAAGGACGTCAGCCAGCCCCACTCGCTGCCGGTACCCCTTGGAGCAGGTGCCGATGATGCGGTCTGCGACGTCCGTGACTTCGCAGACCTTAAGAGCGTTTTCGACTTGCTCCAGCCTCTTTTTTCTGGGGACTCCCTTGAGGGCCGCGCGGAAATGGAGGTATTCGCGAACCCTTAAGTCATCGTAGAGGGGATTGTTTTCGGGCAGGTAACCGATGAGCTTGCGCGCTTCCTTCCCATCGTCCGAGGCGGCCCGGCCTCCTACGAAGACCTCCCCAGAGGTCGGCGGCAGAAAGCCCGTGAGCACCCTGAGCGTCGTGGATTTCCCCGCCCCGTTGGGGCCCAAGAAACCAACGATTTCGCCTTGGCCGACGCTGAAGGAGACGTGGCTTACGGCCTCCGTCTCCCCAAACCTCTTGACGAGGTCCTTCACCTCAATCATTCATGACCTCCCATGTTGTCAGCGGGCTGAAACCAGAAGGAGAGCGGCCCGGTTCGCCTCGGCTTCCTTGCCGAGGGCCAGGGCCCTGTCGTGCAGGCGTTTGATCGCCTCCGGCGGAGGCGGAGCGCTCAATGCGGCCCAAGCGTTCAGGAGGAGGACGAGATCCGCTTGCTCCACGGCGCTCTCCGCCAGAGCCCGGATGGCGCTCTCCTCGCCGGCATTGACATAGAACTCGAGGGCGTCGTGGAGAAGGCCTTTATCTCGGTACCGGTCCCCCCAGCGCACGAGGTCCCCTTTGGGACGCGGATCGGTCGAGAAAAGCTTGTGTTTCTCGGCCACTGAGAGGGGGAACTTGCCGCCACCCATTCCGTGCCTCCTTACACCAGGCGCACAAGAATAGCACAGATATTGTAAGGGGTTAAACAAAAACGGTGGGGGGATTACCCCCCACCGTCGTGGTCGAGATCTCAGTTCTTGATGGCGATCTTCTTGGGTTTGGACTCCTCGGCTTTGGGGATGACGACCTCCAGTACGCCGTCCTGGTAACCGGCACTGATGGCATCCGCCATGACTCGCGGCGGCAGGGTGAAGGAGCGGACGAACTTCCCGTAAGCCCGCTCGATGCGGTGGTAGTTGTCCTTCTTCGCCTCCGACTCGAACTTGCGCTCCCCGGTGATGGTAAGGACATTGTTCTCGACGTGGATGTCCATGTCGTCTTTGCTCATCCCGGGCATGTCCGCGTGGAGGACGTATTGGCTGTCCTCCTCGCGCAGATCCACGGCCGGGCTCCAGCTACCATACTGGAGGTCGCTGCCCCTATCGGCGGACTCATCGAAGAGGCGGTTCAGTTGCTCGTGCATTCTCATCAGTTCGCTCGTAGGACTCCAACGGGTAATGGTCATGGTCAAATCCTCCTTTTTCGTTTCGTTTGCGGACCCCATTTCCAGGTCCGTCCCCAATATAGTACCGCACAATCAATATGTCAAGTAATATGCCTGTCTAATACTCATATATTATGAGTAGTGATAGACTCTGTTGTTGTCTAATTGTTGCTAATAATAGGAATATTGCTTGAAAATCAGAGTTTTTTCTTGAGCCTTTCAACGAGGAGAAAGGCGTCCAATGGAGTCAGCCGGTCGAGATCTACGACGCGGAGTGCATCCGCGATTTCTTTTTCGCGAATGCCCTTTGCGCCTTCAGGGGCATCGAAAAGGCCTGGCTGGTGCGGCCTGCTTTGGTCCCTGTGCTCCAGACCCACCCTTGCCCTCCGCTCTTCTAGTTCTTCAAGGACCTCCCGGGCGCGGACCACAACCTCGGGGGGGATTCCCGCCAGCTCGGCAACGTGGATGCCGTAGGACCGGTCCGCAGCGCCCTCCTCCACGGTCCTCAGGAAATGGACCTTGCCCCCGTACTCTCTCACACCCATCGTCAGGTTTTTCACTCCTGCCTGGGAGCGCCCGAGCTCCGTGAGTTCGTGGTAGTGAGTCGCAAAAAGTGTCCGGCAGCCGACACCCTTTGGGGCCGCGAGGGCCTCCACGACGGCCCAGGCGATGGCCAGACCGTCGTAGGTGCTCGTCCCCCGCCCCACCTCGTCCAAAATAACCAGGGACCGAGGGGTCGCGCTCCTCAAGATTGCCGCCGTCTCCGTCATTTCCACCATGAACGTGGAAAGGCCCCTCAAGAGGCTGTCGCCCGCGCCCACCCGGCAGAAGAGCCGGTCCGCGAGACCCACCGCCGCCCGCTTGGCGGGCACAAAGGCCCCCACGTGGGTCATGACCGTGATGAGTGCGACCTGCCTCAAATAGGTAGACTTGCCGCCCATGTTGGGCCCGGTCAGCAAAAGGACTTGGCAATCGGCGGTGTCCAGCGTGGCGGGGTTGGGAACGAAGGGCTGGTGCCTCCTGTCCAGCTCGAGGACCGGATGCCGTGACTCCTCCAGCTCGATGCGCGGCTCTTTAAGAATCTCGGGGCGGCGGTAGCCCCGCTGCCGGGCCTGGAAGGCGAAGCCCGCCAGAATATCCATGCGCCCAAGGCCCGCAGCCGCGTCGCGGAACACCGGCAGGTCCGCCTTGAGGTCCGATTGGAGCTGCTCCCAGAGCACGGCTTCCCGGGTCTCGCGCTCCTCCCTGGCGGACAGGATTCGCGATTCAAGTTCCCTGAGTTCCGGCGTGACGAAGCGCTCAGCGTTGACGAGGGTTTGGCGGCGTTCGTACTCCGGCGGAACCTTGGCCAGGTTCGCCTTGCTCACCTCGATGAAGTAGCCGAAGATCTTGTTGTACTTGATCTTGAGGGAGGCGATGCCGGCTCTTTCGCGCTCCCGTTTCTCTACGGCCAGAATCGCCCCGTGGGCGTTCTCGGCTAGGTCCCTCAAGCGGTCCAGCTCCGCGTCGAAGCCCCTGGCGAAAATTCCCCCGCCGTCGGCCCGGATGGGCAATGTGACCTCGAGTTCCCGCTCCAGACGGGTGGTCCAGGCCTTTGCCGCGGGAATCGATTTCTCCAGACTCTCGACCCTCTCGTTGATGGACGCGCAGGCCTCGGCAACCCCGGGCAGTTTGACGAGGGCCGTGCTGAGAGCGCCGGCATCCCTCGGCGAAGCGAGCCCGGCGCCGAACCGGGCCACGAGCCTGGCCATGTCCAGGAAGCCCTTGAGCGCATCACGGAAAGCCTGGAGCCTGGGTGCGTCTTCCACCCAAGCCGTCACTATCCGCTGACGTCTCTCGATTTCACCAGCGTCCGCACACGGGGTCAGGACCCATTCCCTTAGAAACCTCGCGCCCATGGGCGTCAAGGTGGCGTCAAGCGTGTCCAGAAGGGTGCCTTTGCGCCCGCCCGTTTCCAGGCTGGCTACCAGCTCCAGGTTTCGGCGCGTGGCTTCATCCATTGCCAAGAAGCTCCCCGGGGCCTCATAACGGGGAAGTTTGAGATTCTGGCCGCCCCGCTCCTTGACGTAATCGAGGAGAGCCATGAGGGCTCCCAGCGGCTCGGGGTCGGCGGGAATACCGGGCAGCTCTCCGGGCAGTCCATACCTCCGGGAGAGCTGTTCCGCGGCTGCCCTAGGCGAAAAACACTTGGGCGGCATCGGCGTGGCTAGGGTACGGCCCAGATCCATCGGGCGCTCGCCGCCCTCCGGGTAGAGGAGTTCAGCGGGAGCGAGGGCCCTGAGCCGTTCTTCTGCCTCGATCCTCGCAGACCGCCACAGGACAGACTCCCCCGAGGAAAGGTCAACCCAAGCCAGGCCGACCCACTCGGCCGACGCGCTCCAGGAGGCCAGAACGACGGGCTCGTTCGCCTCCACGATCCCTTCTTCCAAGACCGTGCCCGGCGTCACGATTCGCGTCACTTCGCGGCGGACCAAGCCTTTGGCGAGCGCGGCGTCCTCGACTTGATCGCAGAGCGCGACGCGGAAGCCGGCGCGCAAGAGGCGCCCCAAATAGACTTCAAGGGCGTGGTAGGGCACGCCGCACATGGGCATTGGATCCGCCTTGTTCCTGTCCCGCGTGGTGAGGGCTATCTCTAGCAGCTCGGAGGCGGTCCTGGCGTCCTCTCCGAACATCTCGTAGAAGTCCCCCATCCTGAAGAGGACGAGCTTGTCCGGGTGCTGGTCCTTGACGCGCCGCCATTGGCGCATGGCCGGCGTCAGGTCTGTTTCTCTCATCCGGCTTCCTTTGGCCCTTCTAAAAGGCCTTGCGGATTGTACCCCCTCCGGCGTCGCCACCGCCACCATCCCGATGGGGCGGGCGTAAGGGGGAGGCCTGGCCGTTGTTGACATTCGATTAGCAGTCTATATACTCGGGCGATGTTGAATGAAGGAGGAGGATGGATGGACGCGCGTCAGGTCATGGAACTGATCAAGAAAAACAACGTCAAAATGGTGGACCTCCGGTTCATGGACATGCCCGGCCTCTGGCAGCACTTCACCATCCCCGCCGACGTTTTCGAGGAGTCGGCCTTCTCGGAAGGCGTGGGCTTCGACGGCTCCTCCATCCGCGGCTGGCGGTCTATTCACGAGAGCGACATGATCGTCGTTCCAGACCCCGGCACGGCTTTCATGGATCCTTTTTTCACCCAGCCTACGGTGACCCTGATATGCGACATCCTGGACCCGATCACGAAAGAGAGCTACCCCAGGGATCCCCGGAACATCGCCATGAAGGCCCAAAACTACTTGGTCTCGACGGGGATCGCCGAGACGGCCTACTTCGGGTGCGAGGCCGAGTTCTTCATCTTCGATGACGTGCGCTTCGACCAGACCCCGAACACGGGCTTCTACTTCGTGGACTCGGCGGAGGGCCGCTGGAACACCGGGCGCGAGGAGAAACCCAACCTGGGATACAAGCCGCGCTACAAGGAAGGTTATTTCCCGGTTCCCCCAACGGACTCCCTCAGCGATCTCAGGGCCGAGATGGTCCGGATCATGCAGGAGGTGGGGCTCGTGGTGGAGGCGCACCATCATGAGGTGGCTACGGCGGGGCAGTCGGAGATAGACATCCGTTTCGACACCCTGGTCAAGACCGCGGACAACCTGATGAAGTTCAAGTACGTGGTCAAGAATACGGCCCTCCGGCACGGGAGGACGGCCACCTTCATGCCCAAACCGATTTTCGGCGACAACGGTTCCGGGATGCACACCCACCAGAGCCTGTGGAAGGGCGGCCAGCCGCTCTTTCCGGGAAGCGGCTACGCGGGACTCTCCCAGATGGCGCTCTTTTACATCGGCGGGCTCCTCAAGCACGCCCGGGCGCTGGCGGCCATCATCGCGCCGACGACTAACTCCTACAAGCGACTCATCCCGGGCTTCGAGGCCCCCGTGAACCTCGCCTACTCCCGGAGGAACAGGTCCGCCTCCATCCGCATCCCCCTTTATACCGAGAGTCCCAAAGCCAAGAGGCTCGAGTTTCGTCCCCCGGACCCCTCCTGCAACCCTTACCTGGCTCTGGCCGCACAGCTCATGGCGGGCCTCGATGGCATTCTCAACCGCGTCGACCCTGGGCCGCCCTTGGACAAGGACCTCTACGGGCTGCCGCCGGAGGAACTGAAGCAGATCCCGACGATGCCCGGTTCCCTCTCGGAGGCTCTCGACGCACTTGAGAAAGACCACGAATTTCTCCTGAAAGGAGACGTCTTTACGGACGATTTTCTCCTGACCTGGATCGACTATAAGAGGCACCGCGAAGTCGAAGAGATCGCCCTCAGACCGCACCCATACGAATTCGCGCTGTACTACGACATCTAGTGTCCAAGTCTGGGGTGGATCACAACAGGGTGTGGTTATACGTTCTCTAGAGCTTCCGTTGGATGAACGGAACTTGAAAAATTGAGGTGTTCAGGCACGGCTTCCCGAGGAACCTTAGACTGGGGATTCTGGCGAGGATGCTAGCCATCCCCCAAAAAAGTCATTGCATTTCAAAGACTTGGCGAACTTGACACGGCGACATCTGGAACCTATATTTCTCCGGCATGGGTAGAGGAGACCGAATGCAGAAAACCATAGCTTATACACGCCGGATTCTCCCACAGGAATCCAAACGGGTTCCCGCACCGCGCCTCGGACGGCTTGTCACACCTCCTACGGCGTCTCGTCAAACCCCTCCTTTCCAAGGTTCAATTGTCACTCCGATGAACCCGGTCTTGCCTACGAGCCGGATTTCGGCGCCCCAATGAGGGGAAGCGGCGGGGAGATTCCCCGCCGCTTTCGCGTTTATCCCCATATTGTTCAAGGAGTTAAACACCAAGAAGGAACAACATATTAGCGTCTGTCGCTAAGGTTTACCCCTTTTGCTTCCGCAGTAGTTCGGCACTTTTTTTCGGTTTCCAGTTCCCCGGCTCTCCGGCTCCCCGGTTCATTTTTTCCTGACCGCCATCCCCAGCTTCGACATAACCTGTTGGATGTCCTCCCAGACCTGTTTCTTGGCCCCGGGGTTGCGCAGCAAGTAGGAGGGATGGAAGGTGGGCATGAGCGGGATGCCCCGGAAGTCCGTCCATCGGCCCCGGATCTTGGTGATCTGAGCGGGGGCACCGAGGAGGCCCTGGCAGGCCGTCCCACCTAGGGCCACGATCACTTCGGGGCGGATTGCTTCGATCTGCGCTTCCAGGAAGGGCATGCACGTGGCCATCTCGTCGGGCTGGGGCACCCGGTTCTCGGGCGGCCGGCACTTCACCACGTTGGCGATGTAGACGTCCTGGCGCCTGAGCCCCATGCCCTTTGTGATGATGTCCGTCAGGAGCTGGCCCGCCCTGCCAACAAATGGGATTCCTTGCCGGTCTTCTTCTGCTCCAGGCCCCTCCCCGACGAACAGGATCCGGGCGGCGGGATCGCCCACCCCGAAGACGACCTGCGTCCTTTTTTCGCACAGGCGGCACCGTTTGCAGTCGCCCATGGCCTCGCGGATGGCTTTAAGGCGCTCAGAGGGACTTGAGGCTTCGAGGCTGTACGGTTTGGGCTCTTCGAAAAGAACCGTTTCACCGCTTTTGGGAGGAGACATCAGCCTCGGAGCCGCGGCTTGAGGCCTGGGATGAAGTTCGGGCCGGTCCACGGCGTAACCGAGGCCCAGCTCTTCGAGGTACGCGGCCCTCAGCCGGAGCTGCTGCAGGAGGGTTTCACGGTCCACCCAGGGTCTCCTGAATGGCGTCCCAAAGGGCCCTGGCGCACTCGGCTTTTGAGGACTCGGGGACGCGCTCCTCGCGCCCGTCTCTCCAAAACAGCGTGAGGGCGTTCCTATCCGACTCGAAGCCTGAGCTCTCTCGGGACACGTCATTCGCGGCTATGAGATCCAAACCCTTGCTCTTAAGCTTTTTGGTGGCGTTGGCCTTGAGGTCTTCCGTCTCGGCCGCAAAACCGCACAAGAGTTGGCCCGGCTTCTTTAGCGGCTTGAGGCCCCCCAGGATGTCTGGCGCCAATATCAGATCCACCCGCCATTCCTCGGCTCCCTTTTTCCTTTTTGACGGCAAAACTTGGATCGGGCGGTAGTCTGCCACCGCCGCGGCCATGACGAGGACCTGGCAGTCCGAGAAATGCGCTCTCACGGCGGCCTCCATCTCGGCGGCCGTCGTGACGGGCACAAAAGCCGCTCCGCGGGGCGGCTCCAGAGCCGTGGGGCCAGAAATGAGGGTCACCCTGGCGCCTCTTCTGACGGCTTCTTCTACGATGGCGTAGCCCATCCTGCCGGAGGAGCGGTTCGACAGAAAGCGCACGGGGTCCAGGGCCTCACGCGTCGGGCCGGCGGTCACCAGGACACGGATTTTCTCCAGTCCGCGCTCCCTTTGAAGAAGACGCAGGACCTCCTCGGCGATCTGGACGGGCTCGGGCAGACGCCCCTCGTCCAAGTCTCCGCACGCCAAGCTCCCCGTGGCGGGCTGCATGACCTGATGGCCCCGGCCTTTGAGCGTGGCGAGGTTCTCTTGCACCGCGGGATGTCGCCACATGTTGCCGTTCATGGCCGGGACGAGGAGGACCGGCGAGGTGCTCGCCAGGTAGTGCGTGGATAGGAAGTCGTCCGCGATGCCCCGGGCGAACTTGCCGAGCACGTTCGCCGTGGCGGGGGCCACGATGAGGAGCTGTTCCCATTTGGCCAGCTCGATGTGCGCGATGGAAGGGTCCCCGGCCCCGGCGAAAAGATCCGTGATGACGGGGTTCTGGGAGAGGGCTTGAAACGTCACGGGGGCGATCATCTGAGTCGCGTGGCCGGTCATCACCACGCGCACGTCGCAGGAGCGCTCCTTCAGGCGCCTCACGAGGTCGCAAGCCTTGTAAATGCTAATCCCCGCCGAGACGCCCAGCGTCACCCGGTGATGTTCTTTCTCCCGCTTCACGCTCGAAGGCATTCCCGCCCTCCTTACTTCCCCGGCTCGCCGGTTCCTCGGCTCCCCGGTCCTTTCACTTCGATCCCGAGTTCCTCGAGCTGCTTCCCCTCCACCTTGCCGGGCGAACCCGTCATGAGGCAGAGGCCGGAGGTGGTCTTGGGGAAGGGGATCACGTCCCGGATGGAATCACAGCCCAAAAGCAGCATGACCAAGCGGTCGAAGCCGAAGGCGATCCCCCCGTGCGGCGGCGTCCCGAAGCGGAAGGCGTCCAGAAGGAACCCGAACTTCTCCTGCGCTTGCTGCTCCGAAAAGCCCAGGGCTTTGAAGACCCGCCGCTGGACGTCCCCCCGGTGGATCCTGATGGAGCCGCCGCCAATCTCGTTCCCGTCCAGGACGAGGTCGTAGGCCTGCGCTTCCACCTTGGCCGGGTCTCCCTCCAGCAGCCTGAGGTGCTCTTCCCTCGGCATCGTGAAGGGGTGGTGCCGGGCCACCCACCGCTTTTCGTCGGGGGCCCACTCGAACATCGGGAAGCGGTGCACCCACAGGAGGGCGTGCTCGTCCTCGGGGACCGGCTTGAGCGTCGGGCCGAAGTGGAGCCTCAGCGCGGAGAGGCTCGCGCACGCCACCTCGTAGATATCCGCGACGAAGAGCCCGATGTCGCCTTCCTTGGCTCCGATCGCCTCCAGGAGCGCCATGGCCGGACCCTCTCCCAGATGCTTGAGGGCCGGTCCGGACACGCTCCCGTCCTTGCGCGCCAGCGAGACGACGCCCTTGCCCCCGAACGGCTTCACGATGGCGCCCAAGTCCTCGATCTGCTTCCTGGAAAGGCCCGCCTGGCCGGGAACGCAGAGCCCGCGCACGCATCCGGCCGCCTCCAGCGCGGCGCGGAAGACGCCGAAGTTGGTCTCCCGGGCGATGTGCGAGACCGTCTTCAGTTCCATGCCTAAGCGCGGGTCGGGCTTGTCGGTGCCGTAGCGTTCCATGGCCTCGGCGTACGTGAGCCGGGGGATTTCAGAGGGAGGCGTGAGGCCCGTCTCGTCGAAGAGGGCCAGCGTGAGCCTCTCGGCGAGGCCCATGATGGCGTCCTCCGCGGGGAAGGACATCTCGATGTCGATCTGGGTGAACTCGAGCTGCCTGTCGGCCCTTAGGTCCTCGTCCCTGAAGCAGCGCACGACCTGGAAGTAGCGGTCGAACCCCGCCACCATGCAGAGCTGCTTGAAGAGCTGGGGGGATTGGGGCAGGGCGTAGAAGGCCCCCGGCCTGAGCCTGGATGGGACGAGGAAATCCCTGGCGCCCTCGGGCGTGGATTTCGTCAGGAAAGGCGTCTCGATCTCGATGAACCCTTCTTCGCACAGGAACTCGCGTGTCCTTCGGGCCAGCCGGTGCCTGGCCAGGATGCGCGCGTTCTGGAAGGGGCGCCTCAGATCCAGATAGCGGTACTGGAGACGCATCTCCTCGCTCACGAGGGCCTCGTCCTCCACCGGAAAGGGCGGCGTCTCCGCTTCCGCCAGGACCTCCAGCTCGGACACATCCACCTCCACCTCGCCCGTGGCCATGTGGAGATTCACATCCTTTGGGCTCCTGTGGTGCACCACCCCCTTCACGGCGATGACGAACTCGGGACGGATTTCCTTGGCCGCCGTGAAGCACGCCTCGTTTCTGTCGCCGGAGAAAACGAGCTGGACGATCCCCTCCCTGTCCCTCAAATCCACGAAGACGAGGCTGCCCAAGTCCCGCCTGCGCCTCACCCACCCCTTCAGAACGAGCTCCTGCCCGACGTGGGTCTTTCTCACCTGGCCGGCGTAGCAGGATCTCTCACGAAGGCTCATGGCTCCGTCTCCTTGGGCAGGCGGGCGATCAGCTCCTCCTGCGCGAGGGCGAACTGCTGGCCCGTTTCCATGTCTTTCAGGGTGAGGCGCTTGGATTCCAGCTCCTCCTCACCGAGGAGAAGAACGTACTTCACTTCCATCCGGTCGGCGCGCTTGAGGGCCGACTTGAAGGAGCGCGGGGCGTGCTCGAGAATGACCACCTTCCCCGCGCTCCTGAGATCCCGCGCGAGGGCCACCGCGGCCGGATAGGTGCCCTCCCCCGCCCACGCCAGGTAGGTCCAGGGCTGGCGGCGGACCGCCGAAGGGGGCAGGACCGCCATGAGGCGCTCGAGGCCGAGGGCCCACCCAAAACCCGGCATGGCCGGCCCGCCGATATCCTCGAGAAGCCCGTCGTAGCGGCCGCCCCCCAGGACGGCGTCCTGGGCGCCCAAGGCGCTGCTCGTCACCTCGAAGACCGTGCGGGTATAGTAGTCCAGGCCTCGCACGAGCCGCCGGTTTTCCTCGAACTCGACGCCCAGAATGAGAAGGCCCTCTCTCAGCTTGCCGTGGTGCTCGGCGCAGGCTTCGCAGAGGTAGTCCGTGAAGGCGGGCACCGCGTCCAGAATCTCCTGGTCGCTGGGGACTTTGCAGTCCAGGACGCGCAGGGGGTTTGTCTCAAGGCGCCTCTGGCAGTCCGAACAGAGAGAGGGGGCCTGGGACTTGAGAGCCTCTTTCAGGACGGAGACATACACGGGCCGGCAGGTCGGGCAGCCCACCGAGTTGAGGACGACGCGCAGGCCCACAACGCCCACGGACTGAAGGAACTCAACGACCATCGCGATGGTCTCGGCGTCCACACCGGCGGAGGGATCGCCCAGCACCTCCACGCCGATCTGGTGGAACTGCCGGTAGCGCCCTTTCTGGGGCCGTTCGTACCTGAACTGCGGGCCGATGTAGTAGAGCCGCGCGTGGACGGGCGATTCGAAAAGACGCCGCTCGACCACGGCGCGGGCCACGCCCGCCGTGTTCTCGGGCCTCAGCGTGAGGCTTCGGCCCTTCCGGTCCTGAAAGGTGAACATTTCCTTGCTCACGATGTCCGTCTCGTCCCCGATGCCTCTGACGAAAAGTTCCGTGGGTTCCATCACGGGGGTTCTGATCTCCGTGAAACCGTAGCGCGCGAAGACTTCCCGCGCCGCCGCCTCAACCCTCTGCCACGAGGCCACCTGCGGAAAGACGAGGTCCTGCGTGCCTTTAACCCCCGTGATCATTCTTCCTCCGAAGGGCGATTCTATCACCACCGCCTGCTTTGCCGGAAAGTAAGGGAGTTACTCGCGCCGGCCTTTGGCCTGGGCCTCTTCGCGCTCCATGTCCCGCTTCTTGATGGCCTCGCGCTTGTCGTAGAGCCTGCGCCCTTTGCCGAGGCCCAGCTCCACCTTCACCTTGCCGTGCTTGATATAAACCTTGAGCGGAACGAGCGTGAGCCCCTTTTCTTTCACGCGCCCCTTCAGCTTGTCGATCTCCTTCCTGTGCATGAGGAGCTTCCTTCTCCTGAGGGGGTCGATGGGCGTGAGCGCCTCGTGCGTGTGGAACTTATAGGGCGAGATGTGGCACTGAAAAAGCCAGAGCTCGCCGTTTTCGATGGTCGCGTAGGCGTCCATGATCTGGAGCTTCCCCTCCCGGACGGACTTCACCTCGGCGCCCAGGAGTGCGACGCCCGCCTCCCACCGGTCCAGGATGTCGTACAGGTGAAAGGCCTGGCGGTTCCGCGCGACCTCTTTGAACCCAGATTCTTGAGTCATCGGGCGGGCTTGCCCTTGGCGGGAGGGAGGTGCTTCATGACGGCGTCCTTGAAGCTCGCGGGGACGCCTATGGAAGGCAGCCCCTCTAGCGTGTTCAACAGCCGGGACATGGCCTCGTGTTCGGCCTCGCAGCTGGCGCAGGAAGCCAAATGCTCGAGGATTTCGGCCGACTCCTCCGGCGAGAAATCGTTCTCGATAAAGCGCGGCAGGAGATCGAGGATTTTTAGGCACCTGTCATTTGGCTTGCCGTTCATGCCGTCTCTCCGTCTGTCTTCCACCACCGCTCAATCTCGCCAATCGCAACCAGAGCACCGCTCTCACATTATTTCTTCTTCTTGTTCCTTCGCTGGCTCTTTGGCACCCGCAACACCTATCGAAATTCCTTCAGCTTCTCCATCAAGATCTGGCGCGCCCTGAAGATCCTGTTCTTCACGGTCCCGAGCGGCAGACCCGTGATCTTGGCCATCTCCTCGTAGGACCGGAAGTTGAAGTGCCTCAGAAGGACCAGTTCCCGGTACGAGGGGGGCAGATCCTCCAGGGCTTTCCGGACCTGCTCCATGAGCACCTTGTTACGATACGCGTCATGGGGGTTCAGGGTTGCACTCTCCAGGGGCAGCTCGGGCATATCGGGATCATCTTGGCGCTCCTGGATGGAGACCGTGGTCATGCGCTGGCGCCTCAAGTGGTCGATGGTGTGGTTGCTCGCGATCTTGTAAAGCCACGTCGAGAACTTGTACTGGCCGTCATAGCGGCTGAGGCTCTCGTAGACCTTCACGAAAACCTCCTGGCAGAGCTCGAGGGCCTCGTCGTAGTGGTGGACCATGTGGTAGATGTACGTCACGAGGCCCTTCTGGTACCGCTCCACGAGGAAGGCGAAGGCCTCCCGGTCCCCGTCAAGGACCGCCTGGACCACTTCGCCGTCGGGGAGGACTTTTGTGGAACTGATCATCAAGCCTCCTGATGCATTCTAGATTTTCGGGCAGACCGGGGCAAGGCGGTCCAGGGGATGAATCCCCCCATCGAAAGGTTATACATTAGACGGTGCCCCACCAAGTCCGCGGCGTTCTCCGCTCGCGGGCGGGCAGGAGACGAGCCATGAGTCGAAGAACCTTGTGGACTTTTGCCCTCTTTGTTCTTCTTGCTTTTCCCACGTTCCAGCGGGCCGCCACGCTCATCCCGCCCAGAGACCTGGGCGAGCTGGCCGCGAGGAGCGAGGCCGTAGTCCTGGCCACGGCGGGCCCTTCCCACGTGTTCCACAGAGGGCCCTTGCTTTTCACGCTCTCGTTCTTCAGCGTCGAGCAGAGCGTTTCGGGCCCCCTAAGAGAGGACTTCGCCTTCGAGGTGGAAGTGCCGGGAGGCAGCGAAGGCGACTCGGGTTGGATGGTAGCGGGCGCGCCGCGCTTCGAACCCGGGAGGAGTTACCTTCTTTTCCTCGTCCTGGGCCGCGAGGGCCGGTGGAAGCCGGTGGCCCTCTCCTACGGGCTCCTGAAGCTGGAGACCGGGCGCTCTGGCGTGGACCTCCTCGTGCCGCTCCCCGAGTCGTCCGAAGCCGGCGTCGCCCGCCGTCCCGACGGAGAGAGCGCTGAACCCGTGGGGATCTACGTGGAGCAGGCGCTCCTCGTACTGCTCCGCAACGTTATCGCCGGCTTCGCTCCCTGGGACTCGAAAGCCGTCCTCGCCCCGGCGGCCGATCGGCCCCCCGCGCCCCTCACACCGCCTTCCGAGTGCGCTTTCATGAACGACGGCAGCTACAACATGCGCTGGAACATTTTCGACAGCGGCTCCGGCTCCCTGGACATGCACGCCGATTCGAAGGGGGACAACTCGCTCTCCGGTGGCGGCTTCAGCCAGGTCCAGGGCGCAGTCTCGGGCTGGATGGGCGTTCCCGACACGAGCCTCCGACTCAGCTACGGCGGTCCCATGAATATCACGCTTACGTGCACATCCGGCACGGATGCGCCCCCTTCCGGCAAGCACATTGTGGTTTCTAACGATCCCTGCTCGGACATGGCCGACCTCGTCGGCTGCACGGGAGCGCTAGCCTTCGGCGGTCCCTACTACAACGGCACGCACACCTTCGATGGGGCTACGTGGTCCACCTGCCAGAGCTGGTTCGTCGTGGTGAACAACGGCTCGGGCTGCATCGGGGCCACCAACTACCAGCTCATGATCGAGCACGAGCTGGGCCACGGCCTGGGCTTCGGCCACGTCAGCGATCCCAACGCCCTCATGTACGCCTACTGCTGCAACAACATCGACAGCACGGACACCACGTGCGCGCAGTACCTCTACCCGGTGAGCAGTAGCTCGCTCTCCGTGAGCCTCTCGCCCTCCCCGGCCAGCGGAGTTCTGCCTCTGCCCGTTACGCTCAGCGCCAACGTTTCCGGCTCGGTCACGGGCCCTATCAACTACGCCTTCTGGTGGAACTGCAACGACCCGGGGACGAGCATCGGCTCCGTGTCTTCTTCCTGCGGGAACCTCCCCAGTCCGTCATCCGGGGCCTGCGCCGGCAACGCGAACGGCTACCGGTGCAACCAGGTGAACACGGACCCCCAGACCTGTACCAACACGTACACCTTCGCGGGAACCTACAAGGGCAAGGTCATCGTGGAGAGAGGCTCGGCCGCCCCGGCGGAATCCCGGACCACCATCACCGTCACCGGCACGCCTCCCGTGGCCCCCACCAACCTCCTCGCCACGGCCCTCTCTTC
>Ga0209777_10004030_pt1 | contig 17659 bp, 13 predicted proteins | sample FrelakmetHBP12HB_FD_187147 | JGI IMG/M metagenome (GOLD analysis project Ga0209777, IMG submission 187147) | Freshwater lake sediment microbial communities from the University of Notre Dame, USA, for methane emissions studies -HBP12 HB (SPAdes)... | ecosystem: Environmental > Aquatic >...
TGGTCCTGGTTGATGAAGAACAGAACCAGCGGAGGGCCTGACAGGGATGTGCTTCCCTTCAGTAACCCGCTTAACATTCCGACCAGTACGGAAGCGTATTTCTCGCTTTTTATTTCTCTTTTAATTCCAAGGGCGAGTAAAAACGCAAAAACCGTTATGAGCGCCCCTACCGAAATTTTCAGAATATCCTTATCAAGAACAGCAAGAATATAAACGCCGAAGGGGAGGCCTATGATCCCGCCGATGATCAGCGGAATGATCTTCTTTACCTGAATCATGTTTCTTAATTCAAAGAAAAGATACATCCCCGTCAGGGTGCTGCTTATGGTGACGATCGGGACCGCCACTTTAGGGTCAAAGAACAGTATGAGGAGCGGTATCGCAACGAGGGCAAATCCGAAGGCCGTAATTCCTGTTATAAGACCCGCAAAAAAACAAACCAAAATTCCATACACAATATACGTTGTTTGCATCGGCTCTCGATTTACATTTCTTCCGTTTCTTCTGATTGCGGGGCTTCCATCAGGGGGGCAAGGTCGTCAACCCTGGCGTATTCTTTTGGATATGAATTTCCTTTTGGATAGAAAGGAATATAAAATAAACCCCAGCAAGGATCAAGAGAAAAAAAAGGAAAAACAAAATTGGTTAAGAGGGATTGAGGGAGGTTGGGTTAATAATTTGGTATTCCGGGGGCATCATACCGATATTCTTGACATTGGAGTCTGATTAATGAGGCGGGACATTCGAGCAGAATGTGCCTACCAGTATTTGGGTTGTCGAACAGTGTCCAGATAACTCTTCTTGCGGCTTACACCTACAAGTCTTCTAAAGAGATCGTTCCCAAAATTAACTATTACTGATTGAAATGTGCAAAAATAGGCAGGGCCAAATGACCCTGCCTTTGATTGATAATGTAGACAGGAGAAACGATGAGAGCCGCCCCTTCACATAGCATTTTCCGTCCTGAGGGATTATCGTGGCAACTCTACTTCCCCCTCCCAATTAGCAATAGACACTTCTTGATCAACAGTGCGAACCCAAGAGGAGGTTCCCTTTCCCTTAACTCCTTCAAACTTACCGGTTCCCTTAAAAAAGGTCCATTGATAAACCGCATTGGGCATGCGTTCATATTTCCAAAAGATCTTGTGGCCATCTTTGTCGGTCATGGTCCCATACCCATTATCACTCACTGTTTTTGGGCTAAAATCTACAATATATCCACCCCAGGCAACCCATCCCTCGCCGAAGGTCTTGCCCTCCATATTTGAAATAAGACCCTTTCCCTCACCGACAGCAACAAAATGATCTTTCTCATCGCCCACATTGATTCGCTCCAATTTTGTTCTAACCAACACAGTGCGACACTTGAACTTCTCCTTTCTCAAAACTTTGGACGTAGACATATCTTACCTCCTTCTGATTTTGAATTGTTTAATACGGTGCAGGCCTTTAGAACAAATTCAAGAGAGAGTAGTTACAACTAAAAGAGCCTCCACAAGGCTATAACCTCATAGAGGTTTCATGTCGTAAACTTCTGAAACTCCCACTTCATTTCCCACTCCAAATAGATTGGGGTTAAGTTGGGATGTTTCTCGATATATTATTTTAACTTTTAATTAATCGTTGCCTCCTTTCTCCGGGTAAGCGAAATGGTTAAAGAGTAAAAGTGAAAATGACCTATGTCAATATGCCCCTCCATTTCTTGCTACGGAAGATGCGAATCAAAGTCGTCGCGACCAGGGTAGCCTCGGTCCAGGTATGGGAAACCCTGTAGCTCGTATATCTGATCGGGGCCGAGGTAACGATTTAGGTGATACTGACGGATTTCGGCAATTTTCTCGTTTTTAAAAAGGTACCACTCGGTGCCACGAGTGAAATCTAGCGTGCTGCCCTCCGGAGGTGTCCATGACATGGACCACTCGATCACTACTTCCTGTCCCACTACAATGGCGTGGTCGACAGTAAAACGGGCCTTAATCGTGTCATACACCCTCTTCCAGTGTTGAGCCAAGTTCTCGCTACCGTGAACTGGTGGGATGTCAATGGAGTATGCTGTGACATCTTCGGCAAAGGTGGATAACATCAGTTCGACGTCGCCAGTGTTACACCCCCTGAAATACTTTAAGACTTTGTCAATAAGAGGATGGTTATTCATTTCTTATCCCTCCTTTTGTAAGAGTATTAACTTCAAATACTTGATCCTTATGTTATTAAAATAAAAAACCCCATAACTCTTTTGAGAAATGGGGTCTATCTTTCTTTCATTGGAACTCCTTTTAAGGGTTACCAACAAGAAAACTTAATTAATTTACTCAGGGTTTCTTACCCTTTAATTGATAAAAAGTCAATAAATTCCAAGTCCTCTTTTTGTTGATTACTGATTGAAGTATGCCTTTTTTCAAAAATGGATTTTTGAAGAGTTCAGGAAGTACTTCTCAAATCAATATCGACGATTTAATTTTTTTAGCCCATTAAGGATCCGAAGATGCCCCACTATATTGGGCAAAAAATTCTCCGGAGTTGAAGTAGTAATAGGGGCTAAGGGGTCGAGTCTTCTTTTGACTCTTACTCATTTCCAACAAAGGTCAAGCACAGGCTCAGCACTTTGATTTTGGGAGCCGCCGGCTGGTGCAATATTCAGGACCTGATCCCAAATCCGCAAATCCGTGCTTTTATTAGCGTTGCCTTGTATATTTCCCTATAAGTTGGGATTCGGCAAGGATATGTCCTTTCATCGCCTGCAACAATTGGGCTTTTGTTGGACCCGATTTCAAGTCCAGCATATTATCAAGAGCATATAGTTTAAAATAATATCTGTGAGTGCCACCTGGAGGACAGGGGCCACCATAACCGATTTTTGACCAATCATTGTTACCCTGTCTCATAACGTTTTTTGATTCCTTTTCGGGCTTGACATTTTCATCAAGTTTTGTGATGTTTGGGGAAATGTTATAAGCAACCCAATGAACCCATGTTCCTATAGGGGCGTCCGGATCATCACAGATCAAAGCAAAACTTTTTGTGCCGGCAGGAACATCTTTCCACTCCAAGGGCGGAGAAATATCTTGTCCATCACAGGTATATTTTGATGGCACCATACTGCTATCAGTAAAAGCGGGACTGGTAATTTGCATCTTTCTTCCTCCTTCCATTGCAAAGAAATTTTCATGAAATAAGTCATAGAAAAAAAAGATAAACGTCAATGCAATAACCCCATATATGATCTTCTTTCCCATGAACTTGCTCACCACCTTTGGATTTGTCAATTCTAATGTTTTGTCTTCCTTATCCTTATAATGTTGTTATGGCCAAAGTCTTAAGTCACTGGTTACGATTTATTAATATCCCATCTTCTTTTTTAATTCTTGATCTATCCAAATCCGGGCCATGATCGGGGCAGATCGCTGTGCACCTACACGTTGTTCCCCATAGTAATTTTTGACCCAGGGCCACCAGGCGGTATAGACATAAGAGGTGGGAAGTATGATAGCCGGGGCCTGATCCAGGATATAAACTGTCAGTTTTTTCATCACCGCAAGACTTTGCTTTTCAGTAAGTTGAGGGTTTTCAACGGTCTCGCTGTGGGTCTTGTCCACATACGGATCGCTCATCATGTGGGGGTTCCAGGTGTTCCCGGTCACGAAATTCTTGCGGATTCCGGCATAGGGAGTCCCATGATCATTGTCAAAGAAGATCCCTTCCGTGTGATTCTTTTTCGTCATCCGGCTGAGCCAGGAAGCATAGTCCATAGGTTCCAAAACCATGGTTACCCCGATTTTTGACAGATAAGCTACCACCAAGGCTGCGATGTCCATTTGGGTTTGGCTTGCGTTAGAAATTTGAGCCTTGAAGGTAAAACCATTGGGGTAACCGGCCTCGGCCAGTAGCTTTTTGGCCTTTTCCGGATTGTAAGTGAACAACTCTCTGGCCGAAGGGGGCAGTTTTTCCAAAGGGGTGAAAACATCCCCAAAGGTGGAAGGGAAGGGATAGGTATACAATTCGGCATTGCCGCCATAGAAAGAGTCGATGATCTCCTTTTTATTGATAGCCAGGTTCATGGCCCGTCTTACCCGGATATCGTTAAAAGGTTTTTGATCCATCCGCATAGCCATAGTATAGTTGCCTCCGTATAACCTTTTCGCCCATTGAAGTTGGGGGTTGTCCTTCTTGAGGTTAGAGACATGTTTCCAGTCTATGGCCATCATCAGATCAACCTTGCCGGTCCTTAAAGAGGCGAGCTGGGTGGCTTCATCCTTGATAATCATCATCACTACTTTATCGGTAAAAGGCAGCTTGTATTTCTTCCCCCCAATGGTTTCCTTGTCCCAGTAGTTCGGGTTTTTACTATACGTCTGGGAGTGCCCCTCCTTATATTCAGTGAGCATAAAAGGCCCGGTCCCGCATACATTCTGCCATTTGGCTACACCCCCCGGGGCTTTTTCCTGCTCAGGGGCCTGGATGGCATCATAATATCCCCAGGCCATGCGGTAACCCCACTCCACAGTCCATTCCTTCATGTACATAACTGGCGTATATTTGTCCAAGATTTCCCAGCGGTCAATAAAATCGAACCTATCCATTGCCTTCCGTGCATTTTTAAGGTGGGTCATGCTGTAGACCACGTCATCGGCTGTAAGTTCCCTGGCCTTCATAATACCTGGCTTATCCTGCCAAAAGACGCCTTTACGTAAATGGAAAATGATTCTCAGGGGGTTTTGTTTCACCTCCCAGCTTTCCAACAGTTCACCTCTCAAGAACTTGGAGGGGATCCAGGCGGAGGTCTCGAAAGTATACTCCTTGGTTCCTCTCGGTCCTTTCTGAAGGTCACCCATCATAAGGGCCTCCTTGAAGAATCCGTTATCCTGTCCGTGCTTCCAGATTATCTCGGCGTTATCCCAGGACAGGGCATTTAATGCTGGAGCCTGATCCATATAGGTAAGGGTCCCCCCATACTGCACTTTTTCCGCCCCAACGGCTCCGGAAATCAGCACCCCAAACAAGAAGGTTGAAAGAACGGCTAAGGTTATCCTCATTCCTCGAAATTTCTTTTTCATTATTTGCCTCCTTTTTTCATTTTCTTAACTCAATAGTTCTTATAAGCTAAAGCAAACCCTTTTAGATAGAATGAAGATTTTATTCCTTACTTTCTAACTGGGTAACATCATCATCACAGGACCTTCCTGTGTCGTAGATCATCAATCTGATCCTGGGTGAGTCCTAAGAATTCCTTCAGGATCTGGTCGGTGTCCTGGCCTAAGGTTGGTGCCGGTCTCTCGACTGCGCCCGGCGTAAGGGACATCTTAATAGGAATTCCTGCCAATTTTAATAATCCGGCAACAGGATGCTCAATATCCACGAGCATTTCCCGGGCTTCGATCTGTGGGTCCGCCATGACCCGGTCGATTGTATTGATTGGGGCGCAGGGGATGCCGGCGTTCCCCAGCATGGCCAGGGCTTCAGCCTGTGAAAATTTGGAGAAGCCCTTTTCCAAAAGGGGTTTGAGTTCTTTTTCATGTTGATGCCGGTTGGCATATTCGGAAAAACGTTCATCCTTGATCAACTCCGGCATGCCCAGGAGTTCGCACAACTGCTCAAACAGCTTAGGGTTTCCGGCAGCGACGATGATGTAGCCGTCTTTTGTCGAAAAGGAATCGAAGGGCGTAATAGCCGGATGACGATTACCGATGGGTTTTGGAACCTCTTTCTGGACCTGATAACGGGCAATGGCATTTTCCAGAATGGCCACCAGGGAATCAAACATGGCGACATCCAATCTTTGGCCCTCTCCACTAAAGGTGCGATGATAAAGGGCCATCATGATGCCGACGTTCCTAAACAGTCCCGGAACCATATCGCCAATGGAGGTCCCGACCCTGGTGGGAGGACCATCCTGTTGGCCTGTGATGCTCATGATACCGCTCATGCCCTGGACAACGATGTCGTAGGCGGGAAGTTTCATATAGGGACCGCTATGGCCGAAACCGGAAATGGAGGCATAGATCAGTTTGGGATTGAGATTTCTTGCTTCTTCATAACCCAAACCCCATTTGTCCATCGTACCGGGGCGGTAGTTTTCGATAAGGACATCGGCTTTTTTGATCAGCGCCTTCAGTAGAGCCCTCCCTTCCTCGGTTTTTAAATTCAATGTCATAGATCGCTTCCCCCGATTGAGGCTCATGAAATAGGCGCTTTCATTGTTGACGTATGGACCGAGAAGACGCGATTCATCCCCCAGATCAGGAAGTTCGATCTTGATGACATTCGCCCCGAAGTCCGCCAAGATCATAGTACAGAAAGGGCCTGATAAAATTCTTGTCAGATCGAGTACTATTATATTTTCCAATGGTTTCATAGATTCCTTTTTCCTCTTCAGCAATACTCTGGCAATGACATGATCATCCAGAAAGAGTAAATGTGGTCAGGCATAAATAATTAAGTATTGAAATAAAGTAAGACATTATTCACTTCATTCATTTATGTTTTCTGCTTTACCCCTTTAATCGCCTTGCCCACACCTATCGTTACAACCCCTACCTGTCGACCAATCTCAACCAGAGGAATCCCCAATTCTCGTTACTTGCCTGACGTCTTTTTTTAGATATACCCTAATGAAAAAACCCCACCTCTCTCCTGAAAAGTGGGGTCCATTATGCTTTCATTGACGTTCCTTAGTAAAAGGTTGTCAAAAAGAAAACTGAATTAATTTACTATCGAATTCGTACCCTTCTATTGCCAAAAAGTCAATAAATTTCAAGTCCCTTTTCGTTGATTACTGATTGAAATCTTGTCTTTTTTTAAAAAGGGAAGTTTGCGGATTTCAGGAAGAAGCCCACAGGTTTCCTCGAACATGGCCTCACTGCACTGAATTTAAATGTTACACCTACTAATGTTGAACACTTTAAGGTCGAGGAATAAAGGATTACTCATTGAAAGTGCGCAGCTAATGTCAGCCCCCTGCGGCGCGGCTTAACCACATACGCAGGAGGGTCTGGTTGGGATTTTCTTCCTTCCTCTTCAATTCTTCCGGGCATTCGCGTGGTGGACGGTGCTGTCAAAATAGGGCGATCGGGTGATGCGACCACTTGAGCCTGTGGGAAGAGATCGTCCGCGTGCACTCTGGACCAGACCCACCGCCAGAGAACAGTTATGTGGCGAGATCTCGGACATATTCTTTGGAGGCCTCTTTTAAAGGAAAACCCACGGACGGAAGCGCATTCCAGGTGCGGCCGGTTGTGGCTTCCACCATCCGATGAGTTTCCTTCCTTGAGAGATGCTGGTTGGTTCGTCCAACCCGCTTTAAAGGCCGCCCGAAAGCCCAGACTGGTTTGATAGGTGATTCTTCAACCTGGATTACGATAATGCCAGCTTCCTCATGCACCTCCACTTTGATAGATGGGTACTGAGGGGGGTCCGTATTTTGTTTGATCTTATTGCACAAATCTTCCAAAGTGCCTTTGCCAATGCGGACCCCAAAGTTTTCCCCTTTGGGATTAATACCGATGCGTATAAATCCACCTTGGTTCGTAGCAAAGGCGGCCACGGATTCAACCACCTGTCGCCACTCATGCAATGATTGCTTGTTTTCTCTTGATTGCGATTCCAAAAGGTTCATGTTACCAAAATTTCTCCTCTTTTACATCCTGGATGGCAGGCTTGTCTTTCATATCATGATCTCCATAATATATTTTGCGTCTTGTTAAAGGGATAATGCAATAACCATCCCGATTTTTTTTTGAGATCAAAAGACCACCGGTGACTTGCTTTGATCCCCTGCCATCTTCAAGATTCAAGACCAACGGTTCGCTTCCGATAGCCCGACCCAATGTCCTCAATTTCATGCCACTTAAACAAATGCCTCTATCTTTTTTGCCCTTATTACCCGTAATCAACAGTACATTATCGAAAAAAATGCTGGTACTGTTGGCAATGTATAAATAGTCACGAAAATCCGTGGATTTTACAGGCCTGGAATACGTTCTGAAGAATTTAGGCTAACTCTATCAAACTTTGTTTTCTTCTGATAAGCTTCTCTTGGGTGCTCAAACACCTCCTGTTTTTTGATTGTCATCTAACAATCCAGTAGGTATCTGACCACCCTTATTAGTTAATTGTCAAGTCAAGTCCGAGCCCGGTTGTTTCGTTTATTAGCCTAACAACTTAACAGGTCATCAGGGTACGATTGTTTTGATCTTGGTTTCCGCGCCACCTGCTTTGATGACGACCTTCACAGCATCTTCCATCGGATCTTTGAAGGGCACCTCAATTCGGAGCAGGCCGTTCTCGTAAGTCGCTTCGGCTTTCTCAGGTTTTACCGGCCAAGTCAAAGCCAGTGCCGAAACGTACTCAATGTCCCTTGCTGGCGCCAATAAATATACACTATCGTTGAGGATCTTTACATCGATGGTATCCGTTGGCGCTCCTGGGATTGCGAACTCCACTACCAGCTTGTGCTGCTCCCCGTCTGCATACGCTACTGTAACGGGCGCAACCTTCATTCGTTCTACCTGCATCTTGACATACTCCTTTTTGTCTCGTTCCCGATTAGTCGGGCTTATTGCCAATTAACTCATCAACTTTTTCGTGATGTAGATTCTAATTCTTAAGTTATGCACGATTGTAGCAAAGTCAAGGCAATTCTATGGGTAAGCTACATTTAATATATATTCACGCCAAGAATATTCGGGATCCCGTAGACATGATCATTACGCATTGAAATATAGCATCTTCGCAAAGGTTAACGTTTTGCTGACTACAGGAAGTAGTTCTCAAGTTTCCTCGAACATGGCCTCACCTCACCGAATTCATCGAATACACCTAATGTTTGTCAATAGCAGGTGTTTATATTAATGAGTACGAGTTGAACGGAACACGTTGCCCACCAGAAGATTAGGTGGCTCGTGGGGTATCTCCATAGATTATCAGGGAATCAGGGCATCCTGCTTTTCTCTTTGACGAAGCCCCCGGGAAAGGTTACTATCATAGCCGTACTTAAATCTGAAAAGAATGGTTATTACCGTCTAAGCCATAAAAAGGGCTGGCTTAGATTTCTAGGGAGGTTTAATTAAAATGAAAGTTACAGATAAAGTCGTTGTTGTTACCGGTGGTGCTAATGGAATAGGTGCTGCTTTGTGCCGGCGGTTTGCCCATGAAGGCGCCAAAGGTGTTGTCGTGGCGGATATTGATGAGACTTCAGCAAAAGTCGTGGCCGATGAAATACATGGGGCGGCTTTCAAATGCGATGTCAGCCGGGAAGAAGATGTGAAACGGTTAGTCCGCTTTACGGAAGAGAAGTACGGGCCTATCGATCTTTTTTGCTCCAATGCCGGTATTGGTGTCATAGGCGGCGTGGAGTGTCCCAATGATCAATGGCAACGCATCTGGGAGGTCAATGTCATGTCCCATGTCTATGTGGGACGAGCGATCATACCTGGAATGATCAAACGGGGCGGCGGTGCGCTCATGATCACCTCTTCGGCCGCAGGGCTCCTCAGCCAGATTGGTTCGGCGCCCTACTCCGTTACCAAGCATGCGGCTGTGGGGCTGGCCGAGAATATCGCCATCACCTACGGCGATCAGGGAATCAAAGTGTTCGCTCTCTGTCCCCAGGCCGTGCGAACGGCCATGGCCGGGCCGGATGGCGGAGTAGCGGCGGTCGACGGGCTGATGGAACCGGACCAACTCGCCGAGGCGGTTATCGAGGGTTTAAATAAGGAAGAGTTTCTGATTCTGCCTCACCCCGAGGTGAAAACGTATCTGCAGAGAAAAACAAGCGATTATGATCGCTGGCTTCAAGGCATGCGGCGACTTCAGGCACGTTTTATTGCCGGTGGGCCTCTTAAGAAATAGGTTTTTGTCGCCAAGGGGGATGTGGCTGAATTCGTTGAATGGGTATTTTCTGACCCGAATAGACCTCAAAAACATCGAACCGTTAGACCGCCCAGCCAAGGGTTAAAAGGACATGGGGACATTATTAAACAATTACTTCATATTATATATATAACTGACTGTAAACAAACAACTTTTTTAATAACCATTGAACGAAAGTGATGGTTGCAAAAGGCAACTAATTTCGTTACTATAGGCCAAAAAATACGGAGCCGGGATACATTTATCCGGCGGAAAAGAAATTTAAAAAGAGGTGCAGGATGACTAATGAGGAAATGCGTCAGCGGGCAAGGGAACTTTTTCTAAATCGTTTTCATTGAAGTCAGGCGATCCTGGCCGTGGGTCAGGAAAAGATGAACATCAAAAATGACTCGTTGGTTAAAGCCATGGGTGGCTTGGGGGGAGGCATTGTGGGCGACAGCCGGGGGATCTGCGGGGCCCTGCTGGGAGGTGTGGCCTTTATCTCCAGCCTTTATGGCCGGGGCAATTCGGAGGAGAAAGAGCAGCCCCAACTGCGGCGTTTAAGGCAGAAGCTCAATGAAAAATTTGAGGATTTTACCAAAGAATATGGAGGGATCTACTGCACCAATATTGCCCGGGTCAATTTCATGAACCCTGAAGAGGTCAAGGCCTTTCGTAAAAACCCTGACAGCCGCCGCCAGTATTGTATTAAAGTAGTGGAAGAGACGGCCCAGGCCCTGGGGGAGATTTTGGATCAGGTGGATGCCGAGGGCCAATAGAAAGAGCCCCGCTTTAAATCATTTACAGATTGTCATTCTCCCATTAAGTAAAAATTCGTCAGGCTACTTCTAACAAGATGGTCAAGATTGTCAGAAAAATATTTTATTTTGGATCACTTTGAGGGCTGTTATGTTAAATTTTAGTTTGACTCCTGAACAGTTAGAACTTCAAAACAAGGCCAGGGAATTTGCCTTGAAAGAAGTACTGCCGATTTCATGGTATTATGATGAAAAGGATGAGGTTCCTTTTTTTATCCTGCAAAAGGCCTTCGGTGCAGGCCTTATGAATCGGGACATTCCCCGGAAATACGGCGGCCAAGGCGCCGGCCTGATGGAAGCGGCCCTGATCACCGAGGAAATCGCCTCCGCCTGCCCGGGAATTGCTACTTCCCTTTTTGACAATTCTCTCGGGTTGGAACCTTTGGTCCTTTCCAACAACGAATACCTCAAAGAAAGAATCCTTTCGGAACTGGCCAGAGATTTTAAACTGATTTGCTTCGCCACTTCCGAACCGACCATGGGATCGGACGTGGCCGGGATGCAATGTCATGCCGTACGGGATGGGGAAGACTATATTTTGACCGGCACTAAATATTGGATCACCAACGCCGGGATTGCCGATTATATGGTTATATTCGCCACAGCGGATCCGACGGCCGGGCATAAAGGACTCTGTGCCTTTTTGATCGAAAGGAGTTGGCCGGGGGTTTCGGTGGGCAAACCTATTCCCAAACTTGGACAACGTTGCTCCAATACCGCCGGGATCCACTTGAAGGATGTGCGTGTTCCCTCAAAAAACATCATCGCCCTACCGGGGGAAGGTTTTGTCTTGGCCATGCGCACCTTTTCCAGGACCAGGCCGATTATCGGGGCCTTTGCCGTCGGAGCGGCCCGATCGGCTATGGAGTATGCTCTGGATTATGCCAAGAAGCGGCATACCTTCGGATCGACCATTTCCGGAAACCAGGCCATCCAGTTCAAAATCGCCGACATGTATCAAAAGGTGGAAACCGCTCGCCTCTTGGTTTGGAAAGCCGCCTGGGAGGCGGATCAGGGAACGGACCCGACCGTGTCGGCCTCCCTGGCTAAATTCTATGCCACGGATAAGGCCCTGGAAGTAGTCAATGAAGCCTTGCAGATTTTTGGCGGCTATGGTTATACCAAAATGTTTCCGGTTGAAAAACTTTTTCGCGATACTCGTCTGTTCAGTATTTATGAGGGAACCAACGAGATCCAGCGCATCATTGTTGCCGGCCATGCACTTTTTTCCTATAAACCGGTCATGCCTGCCTTGGAGGATCTTCCCGTCCTTAGGGATTGGAATCCGACAGACTCCGAAGGCCCGAAGAAAGAGGGGGGGGCTATCTGGCGCTGCAGTATGTGCGGCTATGTCCATTATGGTTCGGAACCACCGGAGAGCTGCCCATATTGCTTTTTCCCTAAAACGGCCTTTAAAAAGGTCCTGCCGGTTTCGCAATTGTAACCTATTAAGGACCTGTTGATTGGCTGAGAGAAACCGAATGTTGTCCTATACCAAATAGCCGAACGCTGCAGTTATACGTTGCCTATTTAAAAAGAAAAAAGCAGGCTAAAATATTTAAAATTTTTATCAATCCTTTTCTTCTTGACCCTTTTCTTCCTCCATCTTTTATTCCCCTATTCAACATGGACAGTGGGCATATCCACCGTCAGTATTATATTCAGGTGGTCGAAGAAACGGCTTATGCCCTTGGGGAGATTTTGGATCAGGCGGAAAATGAAGCCGAATAGAATAAGCCTGGCTTTAGTCTTTCTGGAACAGTTTTTAAAAATAGTTTAAGCTATTTTTTTCTCAGCCAGCTTGACGATCATTTCTATGATCGTCGGGAAGTCGAATAGGCTTGAGTCAATGCAAAGGTGATAGTTTCGGGCATCCGTCCAATCGACTCCGGCCATGTCTTTTATGAACTTGGCCCTGGTGTGATCTGATTCTTTAACTCGGGTCTGCACTTCCTTTTTGTCTTTTATGTTTTGAGCCTTCATAATCCGTTCAATTCGAAACTCCAGCGGGGCATGGACAAATACACGAATCACTTCAGGGCGATTTTTCAGGGCATTAAATCCCCCTCGTCCTACGATCACGGCACTGTACCGTTCTGCAATCTCGTTCATGATTTTACACTCCACGGCAAACAATTCCCTGTGGTCCACCGGCCGCCGCTGAGGAAGGGGAAGGGATATTTCCGGCAGGCCGAAAGAGAAACCCTTCATGATCGTCTCTAAAAGGCTCGCCGATCTTTCATCCAGATATTCAAGCGCCCCGGTATCCGTCCCAAGACGTTCAGCCGCCTGGCGTAATATCTCCCGGTCAATGTACTTGAAACCGAGCTCTTTGGCCGCCGAATAACCGATATAAGACCCGCCGCTTCCCATCTGCCTCGAGATGGTTATGGTTATAGGTGATTTTTCCATCATGCCTTCTCCTTAAACTTGGCTAATCTGTCATCTTTAATGAGGAATATCAGAGGGAATGAGATTAAGAAAAGTACAGCGACCAGGAAGTAAACATGGTTAAAGGCCAGCATACTCGATTGTCTCATAACGATCCCTTCTACCACCTTACCAGCCCTATGCTCTGCACCAGTCTGGTCCAAACCAAGTAAATAAAAATAGGATGTAAGATTGCGCAGCCATTCATTCGTAACGTCTCTATAGACGGTTATGTTTTTTACCAGCACTGCCCTGTTTAAGTTTTCTCCCCGGGTCAATAGGGTAGCCGCCGTGGCGATGCCGATACTTCCGAATACCTGCCGGATGACCGAGTAAAGTCCGGAAGCAGCGATCAAGAGCGGTTTTTCAATAGTAGACAAGGTCGCTGTGCTTAAGGAAACAAATATGAACCCGAATCCGATTCCCTGCAGGACCTGGGGAGCGAATATATCCCAATACCCGACGGCGAGGGAGAGGCGCGAAAACTGGTAAAATGAAACACAAGTCATAAGGAACCCCATCCCGATCAACCACTTTGGTCCTGTCCGGTTATAGAGCCTGCCCCCGATCGGCATGGCCATGAGCATGGCCATGCTCCTCGGCAGAAGCGCCAGTCCCGAGTTAAAGGCAGGGTAATTTAAAAGCTGTTGCAGGAAGAGCGGTAAGGTGAAAAGACCGCCCATGAGGCCCATCCCGAGGAGACCGCCGAGAAAGGTTCCTGAGGTGAAATTGAGATCCTTCAAGATTCGCAGATTAACTGCCGGTTTATCGGTGGTCAATTCCCGCCAGATAAACAGCAGAAAACCCAGGCAGGAGATGATGGCCAGATATTTGATGAAATTGGATGAAAACCAATTTTCCATATTGCCTTTTTCCAACAAAATCTGGAATGCCCCAAGGCCGAAGGTCATGAACAGCAGGCCGGCAAAATCCATTTTCCCTTTTTCCCGAACAAGATAGGGCGGATCCTTAATGAACCTTATGACCAGGAGGATGTTGATGATGCCGATAGGTACGTTGATATAAAAGACCCACGGCCAGGAATAGTTATCGGTAATCCATCCTCCGAGAGTGGGGGCCAAGGCAGGACCCAGCATAACGCCAATCCCATAGATACTCATGGCCTTGGCCTGCTCTTCGGGGGGGAAGGTTTCTCTAAGTATGGCCATGGCCGCCGGTATGAGGGCGCCGCCGCCTATCCCCTGGATAATACGGAAGGTAACCAATGAATTCAAATCCCAGGCCAGTCCACAGAGCATGGAAGCCCCAGTAAATATCAGCACAGAAATATTAAGGAACCGTTTGCGTCCGAACCGGGAACTCAGCAGGGCCACGATGGGCATTATGATGACGCTGGAGAGAATGTAGCCTGTTGCGACCCAGGTAATCTCCTCGACGGAGGCGCCGATGGTCGCTCTAATGTGGGGCAGGGCGACATTGACAATGCTGCCATCCATAGCAGCCATGATGGTTCCGGTCATCACCGTTATGGCGATCAGCCATTTATGGATCGGACTTTCTTGTTTTTCGTCCACAGGACCTCTATTTTGAAGACAGTTTGGACCCTGTTTGCCGGCTCACGTCCACATTGGGAACAACGGACATACCGGGCCATAAAGGATGATCCGGGTCAAAGGGAGAATCGATAACGATTTTGACCGGGATGCGCTGCACCACCTTGATGAAATTGCCGGTCGCATTCTCCGGAGGGAGCAGGCTGAAAACAGAACCGGTGCCGGGTTGCAGACTTTCAACGTGTCCTTTAAAAATTTTACCGGGATAGGCGTCAACTTTTATCTCTACAGGCTGTCCCACAGCCATTTTTTTGATTTGGGTTTCCTTGAAATTAGCCACGATCCAGCTATCCTCTTTAACAATGGAAAGCAGGGTTTGCCCGGACTGCACGTATTTTCCCACATCAATATTTTTCATGGCGATGATCCCGGCGATGGGTGCCGAGACCACTGTTCTTGACAGATCCAATTGGGCCCTATCCTTGGCCATTTCCGCCTCTCTGATCCTATAATTCTGAGTGGTTGAACGCGCCTCAAGCGTTTTTATGGCCGTTTCCGCTCCGGCCACAGCCGCCGCCGCCGCTTCTTTGCGGGCCCGGGCCACCGTCAAGACGGATTCGGCATGTTCGAACTGACTTGTGGTAACCAATCCTTCTTTATATAAATTATTATGTCGCTCCAATTCTTTGTCGGCCAGATTTTCCTCGGCCAGAGCGGCATTCAAACTTGCCCTGGCCTGCTGGAGGGCTTTCTTTCTTTCTTCTATAGAGGCTTGTATCTCCCGTACTTCCGCTGCTAAGCGTGCTACCGTCTCTTTCCTTTCTTGAAACAGAGAGGTAAAATCCTCTTGAAAAATTTCCAGCAACGGCCTTCCGGCATCGACATGTTGGTTGTCCTTAAAAAAAACCTTCACGACTCGCCCTCTGACCTCTGAGGCAATGGGAACAATGGTTCCGGCCACAAAGGCATCATCCACCTTTTCATGAGAAAGTGATTGGATAAAATAAACGGCTCCATAAATGACCCCGGCCAAAACCACCAATAGGATTAATCCTCTGAATGCCTTTTTTTTCATAATTGTTTTCTCACAGTTCGGAGCTGTTCTGCCGGTCTATGGCCGACTGATTTCTCAGGCATCCGATTCATTAAATTTGATTAAATTTATTTTTTGTTTCAATATTTGCCGGACAGATGTTATCAGGCCCAGAATAATTTTTCTACAGTTAATTTTAAGGCGCTATTTTTATTTCCTTGCGCCCCCTCTTTCTCCCAGGGAAGTCCATTCAAGACTTAAAAATATTGCTTTTTAATAAAACTAATTCTTGATATCTATGATATCTATGATATATAAAAGTTACTATTGCCCCTCACGCCAACATTTTTCCCTTAGAAAGGAGATTGAAAATGGAAGCAAGGACTTACCCTGAGTACAGCACTAATTACCCTCTGCTCCTCACCACTTTTATGAAGAGGCCCGTTAAAGTCTATCCGAACGAGATAGGGATCGTTTACCGGAACCAATTCACCGCTGAATATCAGCGATTCACTTGGCTGGAATGGTACAAACGGACCTGCAAACTGGCCAATGCCCTTAAAAAGCTGGGAATCAAGCCCGGAAAACCCGGAGAACCCGGAGACCGGGTCGGCACTATGGCCTTGAATACCCACCGTCATATGGAGCTCTACTACGCCGTCCCCTGCTCCGGGGCTATGCTCCACCCCATTAATGTCCGGCTGGCCCTGGAACATGTCATTTACACCATTAATCATGCCGAAGATAAAGCCATTTTCTTTGACGATATCCTTCTGCCCATGGTGGAAGGCATCTATGACCAGATTAAAGACAAAGTGAAAAATTTTGTTTATATGTCCGACAAACGGGGACTGCCTAAAAGCAAGATTGAAAATCTTTATGAATACGAGGCCCTGCTCGAAGCGGAATCGGATGAATTTGAATGGCCCCATCTTCACGAAGACACCTATGCCACCCTCTGCTACACCACGGCCACCACAGGCCTTCCCAAAGGGGCTATGTTTACTCACCGGGCCCTCTATCTTCAGACGATTCATCTGATGGCCTTGCAGGGTCTTAACAATGACCCCAGTGCCGAGCATCTTGGGGAAAACGGCGTGCCCATGATGACCACACCCCTCTTTCACATTCATGCCTGGTGCCAACCCTTTGCCTACGTATTCGGTGCAGCAAAAATCGTCCTGCCGGGCATGTTTACCGTGGATGGTTTTTGCGATCTGGTTCAAACCGAAAAAGTGACCAGCGTAGCGGTCGTGCCGACTATTCTGGCCTTGATTCTGGAGTTTAAAGATTTGGACAAATATGATCTGAGCAGCCTGAAAACGGTGGGTGTCGGCGGCGGAGCTTTGCCTCTGGGTTTAAAAGCCAAAGTGGAAAAACGAATTCCGGGATTCAGCGCCGCTTCCGGATACGGCATGACCGAAACAGCGCCCGTGACCATAGGGGCCTTTGTCAAAAAATTTATGGTAAACTGGCCCAAAGAAAAATTGGATGAAGTCAAGGTAAAAACAGGGCTTCCCATACCCGGGCTGGATATCGATGTGGTGGATGAAAAAGGAAAACCCGTGCCCCATAACAACAGTACTATCGGCGAGATCATTATTCGGGGCCCCTGGGTCATGGAAAAGTATTACAAGAATCCCGAAAAGACGGCGGAAGTCTGGCGCGACGGTTGGTTCCACACCGGAGACATGGCCACGGTGGATGAAGAGGATTTCGTTGTCATAGCTGACAGGATGTCCGACGTGATTCGCAGCGGTTCGGAAATGGTCCCGACCGTGCTGCTGGAAAACCTGTCCGGTTTGGCTGACTTTGTGCTGGAAGCCACCGTCGTGGGGGTTCCGGATGATGTCTGGGGGGAAGTACCTTTGGCCCTGGTCAAGCTGGTTCCAGGTTCCAAGGCCACGGAAGAAGATTTCATTAAATTTCTGGAGGCCGAAGGCGTGGCTAAAGGCAAAATCACCAAATGGATGCTGCCCAAACTGGTGGCCATTGTGGAGGATGTGCCCAAGACCAGC
>Ga0209777_10004031_pt1 | contig 17657 bp, 16 predicted proteins | sample FrelakmetHBP12HB_FD_187147 | JGI IMG/M metagenome (GOLD analysis project Ga0209777, IMG submission 187147) | Freshwater lake sediment microbial communities from the University of Notre Dame, USA, for methane emissions studies -HBP12 HB (SPAdes)... | ecosystem: Environmental > Aquatic >...
CCTCCACCGGCAAGATACTGAAGAGAACGCTGCGAGAACAGCACGGCAAGGCAGACAACACTTAGGCAAGAGGGTTCTTGATTGTTAAACAGGGTGTCGGTGTGCTGGTTGCTCGACACCCTGTTTTTTTATCGCTAAGGTGAACATTAGTCATGAAAAGGATTATATTAGCATCGGCGTCTCCAAGGAGAAGGGAACTGCTGGAGAAAATTGGCCTGAAATTTGAGGTCGAGCCAAGCGATTATGCGGAGGACCTGCGCTCGGGATTAAGCCCTGATGAGCTTGCCCGAGCGATTTCGCTGGAAAAGGCCAGGGCGGTTGCCAGCAGGCACAAAAAAGCGGTTGTCATTGCCGCTGACACATTTATTGTGTTCAGGGGCAAAATCATGGGCAAGCCAGGCACTGAAGCTGAAGCAAGAAGAATGCTTATGATGCTGAGCGGAAAGCCTCATTCCGTGATCACGGGTTTCACCATTCTGGATACGGACAAGAATAAAGTACTAACTAAATCGGTGGAGACAGTGGTCCATATTAAGAATCTCACCTCGGAAGAGATCGAGGCTTATGTTAAATCAGGGGAGCCGCTGGACAAGGCTGGAGCATACGCAATTCAGGGATTGGGCTCTGTTATTGTTGAAAGAATCGAAGGTGACTATTTCAATGTCATCGGGCTTCCCTTAAGCGCTTTAGCGGAAGGTCTGAAAGAGTTCGGAATCCATATATTGTGAGGACTTCATTCTTATCAGCCCCCTGTATCCCCCATTCTTGGGGGAATTTACGGGTCCGGGGGACACCCCCAGACCCTTGGCATCCGCCTTAGGCGGATTGCCCCTCTGCGCTCCCCTTATATTATGTAGCGGCAACGAAGGCGGCTGCCTGCTCACCTGCGACGTAGCCTGTGGAAAAAGCAGCTTGCAGATTATAGCCTCCGGTATCGGCATCCAAATCCAGCACTTCGCCGCAGAGGTAAAGCCCGGTGACAAGGCGTGACGCCATGGTGCGCGGGTCTATCTCCTTGAGTGAGACACCGCCTGCAGTGACCATGGCAGCGGCCAGGGGCAAAGGGCCTTCGATGTTGAAGCACAGGGATTTGAGCAAGCTTATTAGCCTTTTTCGCTCCGCAGCGCCGATTTGATTAAGAGGCTTGTCAGGCGGGATGCCGGTCATCTCGACGAAAGGCTCTACCATTTTGCGGGGCAATAGGTCTGAGATGATGCGCTTCAAGCTCCGCTTGCCGTGGAGTTCGAAATCGTGTTGAAGAATCTGGTGCAGTTGCTTGTCGCTGAGGTCGGGTTGAAGGTCGATGGACACGCTCACGGGCCCTTTCTCCAGGGCATCGACTATCGCCAGGCTCATCTGCAAGATGACGGGCCCGCTGATGCCGAAATGGGTTATCATCATCTCGCCTCTGCGGCTTTCGATGATGGGCCAGGGAGCTATCTCATGTCCTGTGCCGCGCCCTATGTCGCCACTTGGTGTCAGCGATGGGTCGATCTCGTTTGCTCGGCACTGATAGGCAGTCAGGCGAACATTGCGCAGGCCGACGCCCTGCATGCTCCGGGCAAGCTGGACTTCTCGGACAGCGAGAGGAACCAACGCGGGGCGTAATCTCGTTACGGTGTGTCCAACGGTTTTGGCCAAGCGGTAGCCGTCGCCTGTGGAGCCAGTGCCGGGGTATGAAGCACCACCGGTCGCCAGGACAACCGCTGCTGCATTATATTCGCCCTGCTCAGTCTGAACACCTGTTACACGCCCTCCATCAACCTGTATCCCGGTTGCCCTGACGCCGGTGCGCATCTGTACGCCATGGTCAGCCAGATATCTCTGGAAGGCTTTCACCACATCGCGGGCGTCGTCAGAGGCGGGGAATATCCTGCCATCGGGCTCGGTCTTGGTCTCTACACCGTAGCGTCCCATAAATTTCAGCAGGTCATTGCGGAAGTAGCGGTGGAAGACATTGCGGAGAAAGCGCCCATTGGGGCCATACATCGAGATGAAATCGTCCAGTTGCCTGGCGTTAGTCAGGTTGCAGCGGGTCTGGCCGCTGATAAGGAGCTTCTTGCCGGGGCGTTTCATCTTCTCCAGGAGCAGCACGTCGGCACCCAACTCCGCCGCTCGCCCCGCAGCCATCATGCCGCTTGGCCCGGCCCCGATTACGATAATCTGTTTATCTGTCATTCAGGACTGCACCTTCATGACGCACATAATACCATAGTGAATCAAGTATTCAAGCTGGGTTAAGTGGTAAAATAAAAGAGGCCGGGTAAATTCAACATCTCTGCTGATTCCCTGGCCTTTATTTCAGTTGAGGCCTAATCAATTAATCCAGATCTTACTGCGTATTGGTATTGTCTATTTAGGGTGCTCCTGTTGGGGTGGGATGAGAGCGCAGATAGTCTTCATAAAGAGCCTCGATATCTATTATTGTTACAGTACCATCTAAATTGTGCAGCACATTGGCATCGGCGGGATCCGGTGTTGCTTCGGGACGAGGAGTAAGCTTTATCGGTTCACCGCTGGGAGGAGTCGTGGGATAGGGTTCGGTCAGTTTTTGATTCCCAACAGGCAGTCTTGTACTAGTACCATCTGCGTTATTGACGTAGTAGAATACATCGCCGAGCATTAAGTAGATTGCCTCTGTTTGTTTGTCATTTAAATAGTAGATCGCGCGATAAATACCACTGCCGCCTACCCAATCCGGAGCGCCTGCGATCTTATTGAACTCCTTTTCCATGTCTGCGAAGTTTACTTTGCCGTAGAGGTTCGCGGCATCCTGGGCAGTCAACCTGGGCGTATCCGCCGGCAGGTCCCCCAGCGTGATAAGTACAGGCCTGACCCATTCGCCTATTCCCAGACTATGGTCGGCAAAAATGGCTTGCAACTGCTCTCTCTGCTCATCCGTGGTAGCCCTGGCATAGCTCCGTTCATACAAATCAGTATAGCCGTTTACAACTTTATAACCTGATTCATTGCCTGCCAGTGCTTCCTGCTGTGCTATCCCTTCTGCCGCTTTTTGTTCATTTCTTTGAGTATCACCGGACGCCATAGCGATGGCAACCCCCAGCAATGAACCTACAATCACAACTGCCAGTACAAGCGCAATTTTCTTACTCGAAGTGAATAATTTCATGATTTTTACTCTTTTAAATGGCCTCTTATATTTAATGATACATACGAATAAGAGTGAAGTAATAGAATAGCGCATACATATTACCACGGCACATCCATTTTGTCAAAAGTACTTACGTCATATCGGGGAGAGGTTTGTTGGGTATTTTGTGCTCCCTGGGGAGTTCAGATTTTGTTCTCAGGGCATATTGCTATAAGCTATCCACGTACTGCTGGATATACCTCTTCACCTCTGAGGCAGGCTGGTAAATGCCGAAGTGGCCCTCGCAGAGTATGTCTGCCTTTAAATCTACAAGTTTCTGCAGCGATAGCCTTGCCAGCGCCGGGTCTGCGCCCCATTCGGGATAATAGGGGCCGTGAATATCCTGCCCGAAGAGCACCCTCTGTTTATCGATGTCTACGTATGCCGCAATGCTGCCCGGAGTGTGGCCCGGTATATGAATCACCTTCAGTTCGTACTTGCCGAGCTTCAAGGCCTCATCAGAGCCTTTGATTCTCAGGTCGACATGGCAAGGAGTGTAAGCAACGCGGTAAGCCTCGGCGGCCACTTCTCCTCTCCCCTCTATGGCATCGGCATCCAGTTCGTGAGCTATTATTCGGACGCCGAATTCCTGCTGGAAACGGTGAAGCGAGCCGATATGGTCGATGTGGGCATGGGTTACCAGTATGGTTTTCAGCTTCTTAGGGTCAAAGCCGAGTTTTTCTATGTTGGATACGAGCCTGTCAAAGCTCATGCCAGCTCCGGAGTCGATAAGCACCAGGTCGCCGGCGTCGAGGAGGTAAACGCCGCAATCGTAGGGGTGCGAGATATCGGAGCCACCCACCATGTATATGTCTTTACAGACCTTAAGCGACTTGCTCACGGGTTCATACCTCAGCTATCGCGCTTCTCGCCAGGGAACCAGGCGTTTGCTGGCCAATCCCAGAAGCCAGTTTAACAGCAGACCGAGGATAGCAATTACTACTATGGCTACGTAGATTCTCTCTATTCTGAAGGTTTGCCAGGATAGCCAGAGCATAGCGCCTAAGCCTTTTGTGCCTATCGACAATTCCACAACCACTGCCAGAAGCAGCGACATCCCTAACGCCAGGCGAAATCCGGCAAGAGCCACGGGCAGGCTCCCCGGCAGTACCACTTTGGTAAAGGTCTTGAATTTGCTTGCACCATAATTATGCGCTACGTCGAAATAAATGGGGTCTATGTTTGCCACTCCAGCTACGCAGTTGACTAGAACAGGGAAAAATGCTCCCAAGGCTATGATCAAAATTATGGGACCCTCGCCGATGCCGACTAGCAGTATGATCAGCGGCAGTAAGGCAATTTTGGGCAGAGGATATATAAGTGAAACTAGCGGGTCTAATATTGCCCTGATTGTTTTTGACCACCCCATAGCAAGTCCGACAATTAAGCCTGCGATGGAGCCGGCGAATAGCCCGGCAAACATTCTGCCCAGAGTGATGGAGAGATGTCTGGGCAACTCTCCGCTAGCAGTCAAAGCTATGGTCTGCCCGGCTATTGTTGATGGTGAGGGCAGAAACGCTGACTTGACCCAGTCCAGGTCTACAGCAGCTTCCCACATGGCGATGAGGAAAGCTGCGGATAACAACGATATCCAGATTTCGCGCCTGACCCTTTTCAGTGCCAACAATGCTTTCATCTTGAAGTGGGCTCCATGCCCCGCTCCACTTCTTCTTTTATCTTGCCCCAGATTTCCGTTTTCATCTTGATGAACTCGCTGGCATTCTGTCCATTTACGTTTCTAGGTCGGTTCAAGTTGACCTTGATCTCAGCTTTGATCCGGCCTGGCCTCGCGGTCATCACGATTATTCTATCCCCGAGCAGAATCGCCTCTTCGATATCATGGGTAACGTAGATCACCGATTTGTGATACTCTCTGTGAATGTTAAGTAGCTGTTCCTGCAAGATAAGCCTCATCTGAGCGTCCAGAGCTGCAAAGGGCTCGTCCATTAACAGGATATCGGCACCACTCACCAGAGCCCGGGCCAGACCCACCCGCTGTTTCATCCCTGAGGAGAGCTGATGGGGATAGTTCTTGATGAAAGCAGCTAAGCCCATCTTCTCAATAAGAGGCATAGCCGCACGGTACCTGTCTCTTTTAGTTACGCCTCTTGTTTCTAAACCAAAGCAGACATTGTCCATGACGTTCATCCAGGGGAAGACTCCGTGTTCTTGAAACACCAGGGCGGTAGCCGGCCCATCCTGTGCCCTGGTTCCTTCATAGCTTATCTTTCCATTGGTGGGCTGCAAAAGTCCCGCAATTATGCGCAGTAATGTGGTTTTGCCACAGCCACTGGGGCCCACGATACAGAGAAACTCTTGCTCCTCTGTCTGAAAACTCATATTCTCCAGGGCTAGAATATCCCCGTTTCTACTCTTGAATAGCTTGGAAACCTGGTGGCAATTGACTTTCATTGCATATTCCAAAGCTGCATCTTGATCTTATAAACCTCTGTAGCCCAAAAGCTCAGCAACCTTTAACTCAGGCATGAATCTGTAGTGAAGACCCTTTACTCTTGCGCGGACAACGGGATAGTAGAGTTTGGCTATGAGAGAGATAGCGGGAGAGACATCTGACGAGAATTGCTTTATTACTTTGTCCGAGGGCATGAAAACCCCACAGAAGGAGAGCATCCGAAGCAATCCCCTCATTTCTGCTGATAACCAGGGATAGCTCACTTTGCGGTTCATCCAGCTATAGGCTATCCAATCCTCCAATTTCTGCGGCACCTGGAGCCCGTGCTGCACCGACAGGTCGAATAATTCGGTGCCCGGATAAGGAACGTATGTCTGAACTCCATTGCGAGCATTTGGATTAGTATCCAGGAGCTTCAACATTAAAGCAGCGCTCTCAGCTACGTCAGCCCTTGTCTCTCCCGGTATACCCAGCATAAACAGGTATCTCACCATCATCTTATACTTCGCCAGCCTGCGGTTAAGGGGGATTGCCTGTGATATATCTATCCCTTTTCTCATCAAGTCGGCAACTCTCTGAGAACCGGATTCGATGCCGATAGCGAGGGAATGGCAGCCGCTTCTCTCAATCAGGTCCAGGAATTCGTCGTCCAGCCGCGACAACTGGTCGAGGCGTATGTCTCCCTTGCCCCATATGATGTTCAGCTTCTGCTTTACTATTCCCTCGAGAATGTTGTGGGCTCTGTCCAGGTCGGTGAAGAAATTATCATCTGAGAGAACAAACCCCCTTATGCCATATTGTTCTACAACTCGTTTTATTTGGAACAATATCTGTTCCGGCTCCAGAGCCCGCCATTTCCTCTGATTAAAAGAGGTGTTATAGCAAAAAGCACAGTTGAAGGGACAGCCTCTACTGGTCTCGAAAGCTAAAGCATCTACCCCAAAAGTGCTGGACATATGTGATTTCAGGTCGACGAGGTGATAGGAAAGAGGCGGTTGCCGGTTCAGGTCGATGAAGGGGCGCGGAGGAGTCTGCTTGATTTGTCCGCTATCCTTGAACCATATACCTTTTACCTTGTCCAAAGGTTGCCTGTTACCCAATGCTCCGACCAGCTCAAAGAAGGTCTCCTCTCCTTCTCCCTGCACCACGATGTCGATATAGGGATTCTCCAGAGTCTGTCGTGGCAGCAGGCTGGCATGTACGCCGCCCCAAACCAGCGGCACGTCACTGTTCCTTTTCACGAACTCGGAAGCCTTGAGAGCCCACCAGAGTTGCCCGCCGGTCATTGCAGTGACGCCGACACATATAGGCTTGGTCTTCAGCTCGGCCAGCAGGATTTGCTCCCAGTCAGGCTCTGTCCACTGGTCTATGATCCTCACTTTATATCCAGCTACGTCCAATGGTGTAGCCACCGATAGGAGCCCTGATGGTGGTGGAGCGTGACGAGTGATACGATTGGGAGCGCGGCTGAGCCTGCCCTTAGGTTGAATCAAGACGACATCCATTTATCATCCCCCCGTTGATGGTGCTGGGCCAATCACGTTGTTGGCATAGTCAACAAAACTGGTGTCTACAAGCTGCTCAACAGGGACTTCTTTATCCACCAGTCCATTCTTATGAGCCCAGTCCTGAAAAGCAAGGACATCCTGAGCACGCACTTTACCATCGGTGCTGACCGGTGACCAGGAGCTCTGAATCAGTGTTTCCCTATCCATCTCAAAGTACTTCTGAGCTATCTCGAGGTTCCTTTCAGTTTTGCCCTGCATATATTGTCTGGCTGCTTTGAGGTAGGCTACCATAAATTTCTTACCTGCTTCCGGGTTGTCTTTGAGTAAACTCGGGCCGAACATCACAAAGCCATATTGAAAATCAGGTAGCAATTCGCTAAAAGATTCCAAAGTAACCGCGTAGCCTCCGGTATTTAGCTGCCCAATCTGCAGTGAACCAACTGCGGCGGCCTCTATCGCTTTATTTGCGAAAGCGGCCACGATATCCTGGGGGCTCATCCTGACTGTATTTATGTCGCTAAGGGTTAAGCCTGCATTCTCCAGGATTTTCGACATGGCAAAATCGTAGATACATGCAGTGCAGGACATAGCAACTTGCCTTCCCTTGATTTCAGGCACGGTATCCAGCTCGCCACTATCGTAGACATCTTTTCTTACCATCAGAGCCACGTTGCCTTGCACAGGGTCGACATATTGACTGCCTGCCACAATCTTGATGTTGATGTTCTGGGCTATGGCATTGAAGATGCCGGCGCTGATGGAGCCGGCCGCCACATCCAGGTCTCCTGTAACAAGAAGCGGTAAGGCTTGCGTAACCGATGAGAAGTTGACAAATTCAACATCAAGCCCCTGTTCGGCGAAATAGCCTTCTTCCTGGGCGATGTAGAACGTCAGGTAGGGAATATATGGGAGGGTCACTACCTTTAGATGGACTGATTTAGCCTCCTCTTTAGTGCAGCCGGAGATAATAGTTGCGAGTAGCGCCAATATCAGGAGAGTGATGAGTGTCAGCTTTGCTGTCCTACCCCCTACCGCAGATACTAACTTTGTCTTCAGCATCCAGGACACCTCCTATTTGACGGAAATCAATTATTGCTTACTTATCAGGTGCAGGGTCTGAACCTTACCGGATGACGATATGGGATGCATACGCTTAATCCGAAGTGTGTTTACCTGGGACCAGAACCCGGAAGCCAGTTTGCCACCATAAGCGCTCCGACGGAGCTCCTCGAGGACGGTATCTATGATGCCCTTCTCATCTATAACCCCGACATGGGGGCTGATAATAAGGTCGAGGTGAGTTTGCCCCTGGCTGTCTTCTTCCTCGAGTAACTGGTAATCAGTCGAGGCGCCGCCGTATTTCTGAGGGAGGACCTCTTCCAGAATGCGAACGAAATCCGACCCTATGATAGTCATGCCGCTGCCCGTAAGCTTAGCAAAGCTCCTTATGTTATATAGGTGACGATTGAACCCCAGTTCCCCTAATAGACAGCCGCAGTTCCGGGTTTCCATGACACCGTAGTCATCGCTTTCCACATTGAGCATTATCTTTGGAGCTGATGTCAGGAGCGATGTGAAAAGAAGGGCATTGACGGATATATCGGTATGCTCCACCTTTCTCTGGTGTTGAATAGTAGCCACCGAGTCGCTGAATAAATGTACGTCGTCAACGGCAGAGGCTCCGGGGCAGCCACATCCGATGAAACCGATTTCCGTGATCCAGTACCTGGGGTTTGCAGTGGCCCCGGCGGCTTCAATCTGTCTACGTTTTGCCTCCGTAAGCGGCTCTCCGCCACCGAAAAAATGGGTGCCCGAGATATCGAGCCCGTTTTCAATAGCCGCCTGGCAAACCTTGACCATCAAACTGGGGAAGCAGGTTAGTGAACATCCTCCAAATCGCTTCTTGGTGTCTGCCATCCAATGAGCTACCTTGGCCGACTGTTCCAAACTCACATACTCCGGCTTGACCAGCTTCGCTCCCCAGAGCCTGCCAGCATAAATGATGTATCTCAAGGCTAATCTGTCTCTCAGCGATGCCTGCACCTGGTTTTCGTCTACGGGAGTAAACCATTTAGCAACGGGATTTCCTATATTCCAGTAGTGGAGCAGGCCGCTGATACCAGTCAGGGAAGGTAGCACAGGCATCCAGATCCCCATCGGTACATCCAAAGCATTTCTAACTGCCAGCGCAAGCATATAATAGTAGCTAATGTCCGATCTGTGTCGCAGGTCAAATTGCGTCCTTGTCCCAGCGCTTCTGGTGCCGCTGCTTCGTACCTGGTAATAGCTTTCGAGGAAAGGGTTGTCGAAATCAGTTTCCCGGAAACACAGATGGTTTCCACCTCTTACCACATCTTTTTTACCTTTGAACTCCTCCCAACTTATGTAGATACCTTCCGCGAGTAACTTGTGTAGTGTTGTCTCAACACCGTCGCGATTCACCATGGTTTCGATGTCTCCAAATTCGCAGCCGGCTATCTTGAATAACTTTGTATATGGATTCTTGGGATTCTCAAAGATCCCCTTCTGGACAAGGGTCAGGAAATTTGCTTCCCGGTTTCGTAGTCTCTGGGGGATAACCTGCTTAGTCTGTTCCAGCGATATGGTGTTGTGCAGGAAGCTACGCAGGTCTAAAGCAAGCCGAGCGTACTTTGTGGCATCTGACGGGCCCGGTATCTTCATAGGTCATACTGATTCGTGTCGGTAGGCGCCTGGGTCGAGGAACCTAGCTGGTAGCCAGGAAAAGAACAGCTACTTTTTGCCAGCACAAGTACACTCGAAAGGTTGTCACAATTATAACATCTTTGTATTGTTAACGTCTATTTCGGAGCATATAATAGTCTGAGATTGTCTATGGCAAATATGGATCGCAAAACCACATATTGGGATCAGGTCGCTGAAAATGTGGCGAAGCGGTACGAGTTTGACGAGCTTCTGGCCGAACAATATCGGCGCGTCCATTTGAATTTGATTGCACGATGGGCCGATGTTAAGACAAGTCCTAGAATTCTAAAGACCGACCTCTTCGCAGAGGCGCTGCAGCCATCGCGCGCGTTTTTGTGGGAGATGTTGAAAAGCAATGACAATATTGTGGGAATAGACATCTCGGCTGAAATCGCCTCCCGGGCAAAGAACAGTGCGACAAAATGCGCCCCGGGTTCATCGGCAGAATACGTGAACTGCGATGTCAGGCATCTGCCGTTTGTCAGCAATTCCTTTGACTTGATAGTATCGGATTCTACCCTGGACCACTTTCGCAGCGAGAATGAAATCGTTATTGCCTTGTCCGAGCTAAGTCGGGTTCTCAAGCCTGGCGGCATTCTCGTCATTACCATGGACAACAAAGGGAATCTTACCGAGCCGCTTTTTAGATTGTGGTTAACCCTGGGATTAAGCTATTTTTTCATTGGCCAAACCTATTCCATCAAGCAGCTTAAGCAGGCATTGGCCAGGGTAGGTCTTCGGGTAACTGACACCACGGCCATTATCCACAATCCCCGCTTCTTTACCCGGAAAATAATAACGCTGCTTCACAAGGGCAATCCCACGAGGTTTAATCGTGGGATCAGAAGGGGTTTGGACATTCTGGATAGTCTGGAGAGAAAAGGCACAAAGTACCTCACAGCACAATTTGTTGCCGCCAGGGCGGTGAAACCTTTAGAGTGAATATGGTCAGTTGCTGTCTGAGAAATAGCTTTCCATTGAATCTCAGACAGCCATGGTTCCGCCATCGACAAATATGGTCTGGCCTGTGATGTAGCTCGATGCGTCGGAGGCGAGGAACAACGCCGTCGAGAGTATGTCTTGAGGCTCGGCGATGCGTCCGAGCGGGATGGAGGCCTCTAAAGACTTACATGCATCGGGATCTGCCCACATCGGCTGGCTGAACGCGGTCTTGACCAGGTATGGGCCGATGGCATTGACGCGAATGTTATAGCTGGCCAGCTCGACAGCGAGAAGTTTGGTGAGCATGACCACACCGGCCTTGGCTATGCTGTAGGCGCCCAGCCCCGGGGCTGCCTTCGCAGCGCCGGTGGACACCATATTGATTATGTTGCCCCTCTGTTTCCCCATCATCACCTTCGCTGCTGCCTGACTGCACAGGAAATAGCCCTTGAGGTCGACGTTCATCACTTTATCCCAACCATCTTCTCGAAGGTCAACAAGAGGACGCATGATGTTGATGGCAGCGTCGTTCACCAGGATATCGATCGTGCCCAACTCCTCGACAGTCTTCGCTACCATATTGTCCACCTGACTTTTGATAGCGATATTGGTCTCAACCGCTAGAGCACGCCGATGCAGGGCTTTAATCTCCGCGACGGTCTTGTTTGCCTCCTCCAGGTTGATATCTGCAATCACCACGTCGGCACCGGCCTCAGCGAATCCCAGGGCAATCGCCTTGCCGATGCCCCTGCTTCCTCCGGTGACGATAGCCACCTTGCCCTTTAAGGAAAAGTTGGGGATGGTCATTTGCTGCCTCCTTTGGTTCTCAGTGATTAAATTGTGGGGCTCTCCAGCGTGACGCGTTCTCCAGGGAATATCCTTCGATGATAATCTACGGAATTATGTTGCATCTGTCAACATCTGCGCTATAAGAACTGAGGGTCAGGTTGCAGGAAAGAATCCTTTAATGATGTATCGGGGGAATGTGGATAGACAAAATGACTCAAAGCTGGCAGTTTATCTTTTAAGCACTACCAAGATGCTCTTTGCAGTCAGTTCGTCTCTCGTTTGAGCAGGATTGTGTACCTCGTTGGCCTTCTTGAGTTCACCTGAAACTTTCTCTACCTCCGGTATTGCCTCGAGAACATTAAGAAGCGAGATGCGGGTCCGCAAGAAGAGTCTGATCCTGATGCCTTGTGTCAAAGAGCCTTTCAGCCCAACTACTCTGATTTGCCGAGTATGCCTCAATTGCCTGCCAAATTTGAGCAATCGCGTTGGTGCTATGGGTGGAGGGAGCACCAGTTCTACTGTACCGTCGTAAAGCTCCGAGATTTCCTCTTTGTCCCCGTCTTCCTGGCCGGATGGCAGTAAGGCTTGCTTTACTTCCATGACTTCTGGGTTTGAATGTGATTTCTTTGGGTTGGCCTCAGAAGTTTCTTTTGGCTGACCTACTGACGGCGGCTTGGTTTTCAGTCGCAGTTGTTGTGCTTCTTGCCTGATAAGGAGCGCCTCTTTTTCGGCTCTTTCCTTTGCTGCATTCAGGATTTGTCGGGCTTGCCATTCAGCAGCTTCGGCTTTTTGCCTTGCTTCTGAGATAATTCTGCTGGCCTGTTCCTCTGCTGCTCTTATGATCTCCTGCGCCTTTTGCTGAGCTATCGAGGCCTTTTCCTGTGCGGTCTGTTCCGCCATTTGCTTAGCTTCAGCAATGATTCTCTCTGCCTCTGCTCTGGCTGTTCCTGACTGCTCCTCCGCAAGCTTCATGAGGGTATCTATTTGTTCGAGTTTGCCTGCGAGGTCGCTATTCTGGTCAATCAGACTGTTGATGAAAGAGAGGATGTCTGCGTCATCCGGGCCATTCGTGATCGATTCGGGGTTTTGGCCTGGAGCATTATTTGATCGGCCATTCGTTATAGTCACAATGATGGTCTCCCTGGTTGCTTCGATAGGTAATTCTACATGCTCTGCCCCCACGTAGTCAAACTCCCTCGTAGAAGCGGGCCAGCTTCAGCGGGTCGCAGGCTGACGGAGGAGAGCAGGGAAAGGTTGAGCGCTCAGATGTTTCGGACAAGCTCATGCACTGCGGTGCAGGTCAAAGCGATCTGCCGCCCGGCAAGGCTCAACTTTCCTGAGCCTGTGGAGAAATAGGATGTTACCGATGGTTTTGCCTTGAAAGTTCGGATTAACCATCTTACCACTGGATTGTAGTCAGCCAGGAGGTCTATTCGCTGAAAGACCTTCTCCAGGTGCAAATTCAACTCGAGGGATAAATCTCCATCCTGAGCCTTTACCAGATGTCTCACGGGAAGTGCCAGCTTTGTGTCGGGATCAAGCTTGATATCTGCCTTGTCAAGGCTCCACTTGCTTGATTCATTGGTGACGTAGATCAGCTTGGATGAATCATAAATCACCAAAGGTTTTATATGAGCGTTCCCCAGTCTTTTGGTTGTAACGATGTCCGCAAAGATAAAGGTGAATTCCTTATCATAGACTCTGCCCCAGTCCCAATACTCTATGGCGTTCAAGGGATAGAAATTCAGCCAGTTGTGGTCGCGGTAGCCCAAGCCGTCTATGCTGAAAGTCCCTTGCTTCGTTTGGAACTTTCCTCGGGCATGGCCCCGTGGCTGGGGGACGACCCAATACATGCACTTTGTCTCCTCTCCGAAGCAGGCATAGCTGGTGAAGCCTCTCATTCTAGAGTCGAGCTCCAAGTCGAGGGACTTTTCGCTGTCCTCGATATGGAGCGTGTAATGTGAAAGGTCTCCTTTAATGAAGTTCTTACCGATCTCTACCTCGCAGGATTCTGTGGAAGCCTTGAAGGAGGAATAGGGGAATTTCTTTTCTACAGCAATCTCTGTTCCATCAGGCTTAACATAGGTGGCGCGGATGCCGGTTATTACCCTGCGGGGCCGGGAAATATCGCCGGAGATGTAGAATTGGCCTCTGACGATGCTTCCATCTCCGTTCATCACATCGAAGTACCACCATTCGATATAGTTTCGGTCCTTCAATGGGTGCCATGCGTCGTCTACGGGTTTGATCATCATAGACTCGGGGATTTCCCTGTATGTCAGCGCAGGATAGATTACTCTCATCGCTCAGCCTCATAACGGTATTCTGGATGCAGCCCGGTTCAGGGACAGCTTAAGCACAGGGGCAGTCTTTGTCAATTCCACGAAATCAGTGAGAAGGGTGGTAGGGAAGTAGCTGAGACAGCGGCGTTCTTGATTTGCAGCATGATTGATAAGGATTAAGGCCAAAGCCTTTACTTCTTTTTCTTTATGGGAGCGCCTACCTGACGGTAGAGCCCTCCTCCAACGGCTATCACTAAATCGCTCATGCGACCTTGTTTTGCTCTTGCATTGACAATCTGGTCGAATTCAGCCAGAGTCCGCGCCAGGTCGTCAGTTTCAATCTCGTACATGGCCAGAAACCTTCCCTGTCCTTCCGCCGGGCTGGTGTTTTCATAACGTACAGCGCTGACAAACCCTGGCGTCTCCATGATATCCGGCAGGTGAATGTTGTCATACCAGTCGTTGAACTCATCTTCCCTTGACGGGTCACAGCAGTTGCTCTCCACGGTGAGAAGCCATCTCTCCATTTCATGCCTCCTTAAATCTTCAGCGTCTCTGTTTGCCAGGGGTCACATTACGAGCCCTCTTCGCTCCAAATCCGGCACTATATCGCTTAGCCCGAGTTCTTCGAGTTTAGCTCGCGTCTGTAAGCCTGTGCTGATATCCCAGCCTCTAAGGCTATAATATTCGTCCTTCAACCTCTCGAACTTCTCCCTGTCGAGCACGGCGCCCTTTTTGTTTACTACCTCGTTGCCTTTCCCGGGGGACAGCAATTCGGGATTGTGCAAATCGAACTTTAAGGGCTTGGTGAAGTTGTACCCGGAAATCCTATCGTAATCTCTCCCTCTATGGCCTTCCCGGGCAAGTATCGCCCTCTGCAAATTGAATATGCGCTCGCCTATCCTGTAAAGTCCACCCTCATCTATCTCATTCCCGGTGACGGCGGAGAGTATCTTGCTTTCCAGGCCGGGATCGCCCACATGGTCTTCGGTTTGCCTGGAAAACATGATGGGGAAGAGATAGCTGCACAGGATCAGGCTCTCCTTGGCACATTCGCGGTCCTGTATCATCTTCGCTGCCAGCGCTTTCCCCTCATAAGTTGTGAAATCTACCGCAGCCTCGCTCCCCAACAGCCTCTTGCCGATGGCGCGGAACACATCGTTGGAAACGAATGCGCCCTCCTGCTTATATACCCACAGAAGCCATAAGTTTAGAGAACCCATCTCATTCAACTGGTTCATGGGCTGCCTGGGCTCCATGGCGTACAACAGCCCCGTAGTGATATACATCCTGGGGTTCTCTATGAGGGCGAAGTGGCCGGTATCTGTAATGTAGTCAGTGAGCAACTCCTTTGCCCCGTGTCCTATGGCATCGGCAGCCCTCCAATGTCCTCGAGCTAAGATGTCTCCGATGCCATCCCGCAGCGCAATCTTCCTGACCAGGGTCTCGATGAACTCCAGGCTGCCCTGCTTGGAGAGAGGGATACCTGTATTCTCGTCGGTGAGGATGCCTGCCTGGTGGCACTTCGAGAGCCATTGCATCATGGTGTCCATCTGGTGAGTGTCGACGCCGTATTCGTTGCAGAGCCTGCTGGCAAGGAAAGGCACTTCGTTCCATTCACCATAGTAATTGCGCGCCCGCAGGATGTAGAAGGTCGCTGAGCCGCACATGAATTTGCCCGCTTTGCCATTGGATGCTTTGTAAATCCCCCTGAAGCAAAACCCGCCGGTGCAGCCCCAGCAATAGTCTTTCTTCAGTTTCATGCCCTGGTCGGTGCCGGGAGTTATGCCCATGCCGATCCCCTGCCTCAGTTTGCGGGCATATTGTGCCAGCTCTCGGTATCTTTGTGGGTCAGCTGCATTAACCTTGCCACTGCCTTTCACCGCCACAACTTTGAGTTTTTTGGAACCCATGACGGCTCCGAGGCCGCTCGAGCCGCTGGCATCGTTATCAGCAAGGACGGAGGCGAAGGTGACCAGATTCTCCCCGGCGGGGCCAATGGCTACAACGCTTAGCGAGCTTCCTAGCTGCTCTTTCAGGATTTCTCGTGCTTCGATGGTGCTTTTCCCCCAGAGAGCGGAGGCATCCCTGATTTGAACCTTCTCATCCTCTATGAGGATATAGACAGGTTTCTGCGACTTCCCCTGAATCACCAGCGCATCGTAGCCTGCGAGCTTGAGCTGGGCACCCCAATTTCCACCCAGATTGCAGTAGTTAAAGTATTCAGGGGCAGTGAGGGCGGACTTGCCGCAGATTTGCCATCTGGAGCCGCTCACGCCTTTGAATCCTGCCAGAGGCCCGGTGGCAAATATCAGCCGGTTCTCGGGATCGAAGGCCTTGACCTCAGGTGGTACCTCATCCCAGTAGATTTTGGCTGCTATACCCCTGCCGCCCAGAAACCTCTGGGCATAGTCCATAGTTGACATAAGGCTTATGCTTCCCGAGGATAAGTCGACCCTCAGGATTTTGCCGGCATAACCGTATTGCGCTGTCACTTCAGCATCCTTTATCAGCTATGAGAGGTTGCGCGGTGCTCACTCCACCAATATACCACACTTTATGATGTTTTGTGCTCTCCAAAGTCGTACACATATTTTCGTATGATATGTGTGGTGTGGTCTATTAATCTCTTTTCAACCCCCTCCATCCCCCAATCTTGGGGGAATTTTAATACTGGGGGATACCCCAGACCCCTGGCAGAGGGGTGAATCCCCTCTGCACTCCCCCGTCTGTAAACGGCCTCTATATGCTGCCTTGCCTCATCGGTGCGTTGACAGTATCATGTATTATCAATGTGACCATATATTTGCGAAGTATCACCAAAAGCGATAGAGTCAACGCAAAGAGCTAATGTCGCGGTATTCTTCTGGCAAGGAGTAAAGGGGATATGGCCACTCTTTTCCTGAATAAGAGCGATGTGCGAAATCTTCTGAATATGGCCGAGGTCATAAAAGCGGTAGAGCAGGCTCTGCGGGACTGTGCGCTGGGGAAAGCAAAGATGCCGCCTAAGGCATACCTTGTTCTGGAGCAGGGCGATTTTCGGGCTATGCCGGGGGCTATCCCGGGGGCTGCCGGAATGAAGTGGGTCAATGTACACCCGCAGAACCAGTCACTGGGGTTGCCTACGGTCATGGCTATCATTATCTACAACGATCCGGCCACGGGCTATCCCCTGGCGGTGCTGGACGGCACAGATATAACAGCCTATCGGACAGGGGCAGCGTCTGCTATCGCCTCGAAATACCTGGCGCGAAAGGATTCACACACACTGGGCATCGTGGGTGCTGGCCGCCAGTCCTACACACAGTTAATGGCGCATGGCGAGCTCTTCGACCTCCGACAAATCAAGGTGTTCGACCGGCGAGCCGCCGCTGTTGAGACGCTCATTAAGTCGTTCTCTGCATATTCGATAAAAGCAAGTTCACTGGAGGAAACAGTGGACTCGGACATCGTATGTACAGTCACCCCGGCCAGGGAACCGTTTCTGAAGAGCGAATGGGTACGTCCTGGTACGCATATAAATGCCATCGGTGCCGATGCAGAAGGGAAGGAGGAACTCGACCCTTCTTTACTGAAGAAAGCTATGGTGATGGTCGACGACCTGAGACAAGCAGCAGCGGCAGGAGAAATCAACGTTCCCGTGAGGAACGGGCTCTTCAAAGTTGAGGAGGTCTATGCCACCTTGAGCGAGATAGTCATCGGCAAGAAACAGGGCAGGAAGGACAAAAAGGCCATCACCATTTTCGATTCTACGGGACTGGCTATCGAGGATATAGCTGTGGCTAAACTGGTCTACGACAAAGCCAGCAAGGCGGGCGGCTATCTGTCTCTGGACTTTGTATAGGGGA
>Ga0209777_10004032_pt1 | contig 17655 bp, 27 predicted proteins | sample FrelakmetHBP12HB_FD_187147 | JGI IMG/M metagenome (GOLD analysis project Ga0209777, IMG submission 187147) | Freshwater lake sediment microbial communities from the University of Notre Dame, USA, for methane emissions studies -HBP12 HB (SPAdes)... | ecosystem: Environmental > Aquatic >...
CCCCCACGGCGAAGACGTTGGAGGCAGAGCTGCCCCAGATACCATAAAGCATTCCTGTGCCAATGCCGATGCTCATGGCACTCCAGGCGCTGCCGTTGTAGTGCAGGATAGTGCCATAATAAGTCGACGGATCCCATCCCACGGCGAAGACGTCGGAGGACGAGCTGCCCCAGACACCCGAAAGGTCATTGTCGCTGCCGCTGCTCATGGCGCTCCAGGCGGAGACTGGTGGGGCCGTAGGCGTGGGAGTCGACTCAGGTGTAGATGTGAGCGTAGGCGTAGGTGTTGGTATTGGCGTTGGCGTCGCCGTCACAGAGACCGTCTTACTGCACGAGCTCCCTGATATCAACAAAGTCAGTAATAGTACTACGACAAGTGCGCTCCACAGGACTTTTCTCATCTTGTTCTCCCGTGTTCAGATGAGCCAAAGCTGGCGGTATTCTAGCACAACAGATATTAAACCGTTGGCCCCAGCAGGTCTGGCCCCTCGATGGGAGCAGAGCAGAACGCCACCAGTTAGCGAGAGAAGGTCGTGGCGGAATACTTATAGCACCGACTGTTAGTTTAGTCAATATCGCTTTCCTGTTATTACGAAGGTCATACCAACCACAACCGAGGAGTACCCGAAAGCTCGCATGCACCGAGCGCGTCGAAATTTTGGCTTCGATACCTGGACGCACCAATAGCTCGGCCTTGTATTCTTGCCCAGTATGGTCCATGCCAGGCAATGGTCTCAAGCGTATCCAGATTCAGTATAAAATATATGAGGCAGACTTGTCGAATTTCAAATGCATACTCATAGGAAAATGCGTCGCATTCGCTTGTCTGGCTCGTCAGGTAACAATAGTCAGTTTTGTTCAGGTACCACGACACAATGATTCCCACCCTTTCACAGACCGATGTCTAGCTCAACCCAACCAACTATTCTCATATCGAACCACCAGGAGCAGAGGCTGGTGCGCTATCCGCTTAATGTTGATACAATTAATCAAGAACTTGGATGATGGGCGCTTCCGCTGATTAACAAGGGCAACTAGCCAGTTTAAGAGAGGGCTTGATTGAAGGACAAACACTTACTTTTGCGGGAAGCTCGTTTTGACGAGTTGGATAATGTTTCGCTGTTGATCAGAGATGCCTACCAGCAGTACGAAAATTTCCTTCCTCCGGAAGCCTGGAAATACTATGCAGAAGACATGATGGATGTGCGCAGGCGTTTAAATGAATCTCAATTGATCGTGGCCGAATTGGATGGACGGTTAGCCGGCACGGTCACATTGTATTTAGATGCCGAGCACTCATCCCAGGGAGGGTGGCCCAGCGGATGGGGAAGCATCCGTTTGCTAGCTGTTCATCCAGCCTATCGGGGCCGCGGTATTGGTCGTGCGTTGATGGAGGAATGTATTCGCCGGTGTCGCAGCCAGGGTATTGCCACTATTGGCTTACACACTACGGAAATGATGAATGTCGCACGCCGGATGTACGAAAGGATGGGTTTCGTTCGAGTACCGGAATTTGATTTTCATCCCAGACCTGGCGTGGTTGTGATGGCCTATCGGTTAGATTTGAAACCACCGGCTTAATGCAGCTCCGAAGCAGTGCACTTTCTGGCTTCTTGTTAAGTCAGTACAAACATCCCGAATGGGGTAACAATAACCGGCGTTGACAATAATGCTACAATTATTTGGGTTTGTCCTTTCTCTTTCAGCCAGAATATATGGGATGAGTTGATTCACTTTGATCGACGCTCGGAATCTTACAAAGAAGTTTGATGAGGTCAACGCGGTAGAGGGGCTAACCTTCCATATCGACGAAGGAGAGGTTTTCGGTTTCCTCGGGCCTAACGGTGCAGGAAAGACCACCACCGTTAGAATGCTTTGCTGCCTCATATCAAAGACTGGCGGAGAAGCCAGGATAGCAGATTACGAAGTTGGTAACGCCGCCGATTCTTTGAAGATCAGGAAGATGATTGGGTTGGTTCCCGATAATGTGGGTCTATATGACAAACTAAGCACCTTTGAGAACCTCGACTTCTACGGCAAGCTGTACGAATGCACTGAAAAGTTAAGGAAGAAAAATATCGAGCATTTCCTAAAGATGCTGGGACTATGGGAGAAAAAAGATGTCGCTGCCGGAACGCTATCCAAAGGGATGAAACAAAAATTGGCGATAGCGCGTGCTCTTATACATGAGCCCAAAGTTCTGTTCATGGACGAACCTACGGCCAACCTGGACCCGGAAGCATCTAAAGCAGTCAGGGATTTTATTCTCGAGCTTAAGAAGGAAAACAGGACTATTTTTCTCAATACCCACAACCTTGATGAAGCGCAAAGGATATGTGACCGAATCGGGATATTGAAGACCAGATTGTTGACCATAGGCACTCCGCAACAGCTAAAGGAATCTCTCGGGGGAGTCAAGACTGAAATCCAGCTTGTCCAAGTTAACGACGCTATTGTCAGCGCAGTCAAGAAGGTGACAACCCACAAGGTCGAGATATCAGACAACAAATTGATCATAGATGTGGGGAATATCGACACAGCCATTCCTACTATTATTGAGGCCATCGTCTCTGCTGGTGGTCGCATACAGTCGGTTACTGAGTTCACCCCAACTTTAGAGGATGTTTACCTGAAAACGGTGAAGTAGATAATATGAGGCTTTCAAAAGCGTGGATTATTGCCGCCAAAGACCTCCGGATATTCTGGAGGAACAAGACCGTCCTGCGTTCCGTCATCCTTTTCCCACTTATTGTTTCCATTGGTCTTCCCTTGGTGGTTCATTTTGGAGGACGTCAACACGGAGGCATTTCACCTTCTGTCTTGCCTAGAGTATTAGACGCATTCTCATTTTTCTTTATCATCGGGGCAGCATACCTGCCCACAGCCATAGCCTCTTACAGCTTGGTAGGCGAAAAAGTCGAGAAGAGCCTTGAGCCGCTTTTGGCAACACCCATAACGGACGGCGAGCTTCTTCTGGGCAAAAGCATTGCAGCCTTCTTGCCGCCCATTGTGGCAATCTATATTGGCGCCGGAGTTTTTATGGCGCTTATAAATCAGTTTACTCACCAGACGTTGGGCTATTCTTATTTCCCGAATTGGACCATGGGGATAATACTCCTACTGGTTGCGCCACTGTCGGCCATTCTTTCTGTCCAGGCTAGTGTTATCATATCGGCCAGAGCAAGCGACGTGCGTTCCGCCCAGCTTTTGGGAGGGCTCACGATACTTCCGTTTGCCGCAATTTACGTTGCAAGCGAGATAGGCTCAGTATCTCTTAACGCAAACAACCTTTTTATTATCTCTGCCGTTATCGTCCTGGTTGATGTGATTCTCTTCTTTACCAGCACGAAGACTTTCCAAAGGGAAGAGATACTCACGAAATGGACGTGATCCCCCAGGCTACCGCAAATGTAGCTACATCTACAACTGAATATTGATCCAGATATCAGACTGCAACATACGCATGAGAGTCAGTCGACTTAACAAAATGGCCTTTTGTGCAGCACGGGTGGGGCGGGTGGAGTTCGCTTGGGCGGGCGAACCCACCAATTCACTTCTAAGGCGGGTTGCATTTCATTTCACCCACCCTACCGGAATTTTCCATAACCTCACACTCAATTTCAATTCTGTAATTGCATTCTGCACGCACATCCGTGCAGAAAACTGTTCAAACTATTGAAAGGGAAGTAATTTTGGCTAAACATTAGTCTGTGTCTTCTTTACTTATCCAAAAGCCCGCTTTGAGAATATCGGCGGGCTTTTTTGTGGTATTCATTAATCTGTCGTTGCTCAGATTAAAAGGTAGGCTGTAAGACTTAGGGCCGTTCAGCAACTTTCGGGTTTACCGTCCGAAAAGCCTCTTTACAAGCGAGGCTATTCTTTCAATGAGGTTTTGGGGGCGCACCCAGTTGTCACCATCTCCGAGGTATCCTCCTGGCATTCTATTAAGCCGTAATCTACTGCAACGCCAGCAATTACAGTTTGGCGGATGTTTTTTGAGGTCTGACCTCAGAGAGCGCAACATGTCGTCATGTGAAACCTTTACAAGCCGTAATCTACTGCAACGCACACAATTACAAGATGCGGGATGTTCTCCTTCGGCTTCTCTGAGGTCACGTATCAGGTCATCATGTGAATCATGAGCCATTCTTTCTTACTCCAATCAGGCAAGGTTCTCCCTGTCCGCTCATTGGATAATTTGGCGATTAAGCAAAGGAACAGAATCTCAAAAATTCTCGGCATTGTTCTTCTTAGAGCGGATTGGTTGCATTCCTAAATCTTAATCCTATTTAATGAATTCTATATGAATCTCCCCCAATTACCATAATCTTGTAGTCATTCATGTAACTGAAGGATTGGTCATACTCACTCTCACTTACTACATCAATGAGTTGGATTCTGTCTGCCATATCTAACGTATGGGACCCTCCTGGATTTTGACTTTGATAAAGTATATACCTGTGTAAGTATGCAGACCCAGTTGGGGAAAGTCCGATACGCTCCCTAATATTCCAGTTTCTTTTGCTTGACAGTACATAGTAAATGTTGTCCCTTGAATAATAATATATCTACTTCCCAGATACCCATCAGATATATACTTACCAGGGGGAATTCCAGAACCAGTAGCTTTGGAAGGGGAACTGGGGGTGGCTGTTACATAGACTGTCTTAGTACATGATATCCCAGAAGCCAGCAATCCTAGTACAATCGTGCTCACCACGAGAATCGCCAAAGCTCTTTTCATTGTCTCCCCTTCCTGTGAGGTTGTTTGAAAATTGTAGACACCTCATGCACCTCAGAAACCACTTGTAGTATAGGGTCGTTACTCAATAAATCCAGTCTCCTCTAAACGTTTGAGTTGGTCGGCGGTCAATTTAGCCCCTCCCTGAAAGCTCTTCAGCATATGATATGTCTGCAACATATCTGCAACACTCATATTGAGGAAAAATTCACCCGCGTCAGTCAGTTGGTAATCAGATGCAATTTTGTCCTTTGAGAGTCCCGTGTCTGTCACTAATGGTTGTAGGGGACGTGTTTCGTCATTCAAAGGTTGGACCTCAAGCCGACCACTATCGTCGCTTTCACTACCCGAACCCCTCACTGTGCCACCATCTTTGTCAAACGGCGGCGGGACTCCGCCAAAGGTAGGTGTGCGTTTGTATTCAGTGTATTCGTCAGGCCGATAAGGGACATATCTACCAGCCTTCGCATCCCAATGCACAGAAGCACCATTTGCGAGCAGCTCCCATTCATCCAGACTAAAGCTGTCTCCCTGATACGTTCGACCAACTGGGGGAGTCTTATCGTGTACTTCAACAAGCTTGTATCTGCCCTGTGCCTGCGAGGCAAAAGCAGCACCACAGTTGGGACAGGTAAGTAGCTCTGTAGTGGCAAGCCCCAATAGCTTCTTTTCTTCTGTCTTTTCAAGGTTCCGTGCTTTGCATAGCGGACATAGCGATACACTCATTTTGAGTCTCCAGTTTTATGACTTTTTGCGGCGGTATATATACCATGCAAAAGCAGAATAAGCAGATAAATGATAGGGAGGGAAAGAATAATAGTCTCTGTAATCCAATGGGAATGGGGCAGAATTAGACCCCATGTGGTTAACCAGAAAGCAGCAAACACCAAAGGAACGAGCCAGGTATGCACATAGGGGGCGTGGTTTCTATCGCCCAAGGGCGCTACCACTAAGCATATCAAATCGCAGGAGAGTCTGCAAATTAAGTCACGCAGCGTTTTAGGTTCGTCTTCCTCCGTCTCGTAGGAGAGTCTGCGAATTAAGGCACACGCCCTTTTACGTCTGTCTTCCTCCGCCCGTATTCGACATGCACCAACGAAGTTGTCGAGGCCAAAGAATAGTGCAGTCCAAAAACCTGCGATGTTTATGGCATCGGCGAAATAGAGAAGTCTGCCGGAACCCAACTCTGCATCATGAGCAAAAATGAGTACTGTTGCAAACGCAGTTATAAGAAAGGTAGTCCCCAACAGGAAGAAATTGAATCTACTTTGCAGCAATTCCTTCTCTTCCTTTATCCATTCCTTTTTCTCTTCCGCGTTCATTATTTCCTCCAAAGCCCTGCCGGTTCAGGTGAGCGAAACCCACCATTTACATTTTGGGGATTGGTGGGTTCCATTTAATTTCATCCACCCTACGATATGAGTTCATTCGTGCTACGGGGGCATTGCCTTAACATATGGCGCCAGGATTCTAATTAATTCCTTCATGCCCTCAATCATATCATTTTGAATCTCACCCCACTTTTCAAAATCATCTAATCCATATTGACTGACTTGGGCTGTAATACTTGCCGTCTTACCACCCACTGTGGGCCATTGCAGCTTTCCTTGGAATTGTTGTTCTATTTCGAACCTCTTACTACGGAGGTAACTGTACCGCTTCTGATTACAGTCAATGAAAGCAGCCCTATACATTCGATGTAGCACTTCTCAGCAAGATGTTGAGAATCAGCGCCTTGCTTTGGAGAGGTGGGCTTCTGAGCGTGGTTTTGAGATAGTGGCAACCTACAGGGAGAACGAGTCAGCCTGGCGCGAGGGACACCAACGAGAACTGTCACGGCTCAGATGGGATGCAAGGCGTAGGAAGTTCGATATTGTCTTGGTTTGGGCATTAGATAGGCTCTCTCGTGAGGGGCCGTTAAAGGTGTTGCAACTGGTTCAGTCGCTTCAACTTCGTGGTGTCAAGCTCATGTCCTATCAAGAAGCCTGGACCTGGATGGATGGCCCAATGTCTGAGGTGCTTTATGCAATCACAGCCTGGGTAGCAAAGTATGAGTCTGAGCGCCGATCTGAGAGGACAAAGGCCGGGATGATCCGCAAGGCTCGTGAATATCCTGACGGTAGAATCCCGCCGAGGGGCAAGGATAAGCACAAGCGGAAGCGGAGAACACCCAGAGCCCCAATTTATGAGGGGGATTGATAGAGTTAAAAAGGTGCGCTAAAAGGTCGAAGCTAGGGATTAAATTCAGGCCGAGCAATTCAATAAGGGTTCCTTTTTTGGGAGATAGCTTATGAAGTCTATGCTGAGATGGCTCATTCTCCGGCTTATCCTGATTGTGATTGTGTATTTGATAGTCAGATATGGGCTGATACCAACTCTGAGGGGATAGATGATGGTTGAAAAGGCGACTACCGGGCAGACAGGCTCGTGTGGGGGTGGCGGGGGCGGCTTTCTCGCTTACACTTTTAGATTTATTCTACAAGTATTTCCCTTTTACTCTAGGGTTTCGCTAGGGGGCTGGTCGGTATAGTAGAACGCGGGCGGGCACCCGGGCCTGCGCCTGGGGCTCGCCAGAAGGGAGTCTAGCTTTGATAAGCTGCCGGGGAAAGCACAACAAGATCAAGACGCTCTCGTTCCTTGCCCTATACACGAGTCAGCCCTTTAGCTTGGATTCCAAGGCTCTAGCTGAGTTGGTTAACACTTCTCCAGCTTCGGAGCGTACTCTCCTGGCTCGCTGGCATGGCTGGGGCTATGTGTCCGAGCACGTTGACCATGAAGGTAACAGGACTTATGCACTCAATGCGAAGGGCCAGCATTGGCTCATTGATAAACATTGGACAGCAACGGAGATAGGCGCTGCAATCCGGCGCTGGCTTGCGGAGCTTCCAGAGGAAAAGCAGGCGTTCTTTTGGGCAACGCTCGAGCTGAAAGGGTAACTGTGGTAATGAAAGGACTAGCCAAACTGTTGCACATGAGGCATAATACCCCTGACGGTACAACCGAGACTAATAGCCAGGGGTATGCTATGGACAATGAGATAGACACAAAACAGGCTGCAGACAAGTATAAAGTCTCAGAGACTTATATCAGGCGCATGATCCGTGAGGGTAGGATAAAAGGTCATAAGCTAAGAAGAGACTGGTTAGTTGATGCTAATAGTTTAGACCAGTTTATGACTTCCGGTAGGAAATGGGTCAAGAAGCGCAAATAACCTATTGACAAGTTGTCGCATATATGATACAAGTAAAGCTAAAGTTAGTGAATATGAGGGAGGGGAAACATGGTAACAAAGACGATTCACTGGGACAGGAAAGACCGGGTAAGTCAAGCATTGGTAGATGCTATGGTGGACGATATCGGAATCGATGACGAGCGAGCTAAGAAGGCAAGCCGGACCTGGGCTTTGTCTTTACTGGACGATGAAGCGCTCGACATAGATATGGGCGAATGGGAGCACATTACAGGCTGCTTCGCTGAAGGTTATGAACAGGCATTGAAGGACATGGGACATTAAATGGGATAGGGGGCCTGACATGAAGGAATTGCACGTAGGGGCAGGACTGGAAGCATTGGATGGCTTAAATAAACTCGAGAGGGCTGGCAAAGCTAACAATGAATTTCATATGAGATACTTAGAAGCAATAAGCTTGCTGTCTAAAGAAATAAAGGAAAAATCAAGTAAAGTGAAAACTGGGGCAAGTGCCCAAAACGAACAAATATGGAAGGAAATAGAGGAAATTAACCTCACATTGGAAGAACTCGGCAAGGTAGCGGACTCTGTTATAGAAACCTTTAAAAAAAGTCCTGCTAACATGCCTGAGACTTCTGCGCGGGCTTGGCACATTTATTACCGTTGCTTACGTGGGAAAATGCAGAAGGAACAAGAAATGGCATTTGGCTTCGGATTGCGTGTGGGATACGCCTTCGGAGTCATGTATGGGAGATAGTATCTCATTGGAGGGGGGTAAGGCATAAGAGGACACATAGCCAAGAGAGGAAAAGGGGTTAAGAAGTGCTCATAACAGTGACCGTACAGGACACCAACAAGCTAGGCTCGGAGCGTGCTCAGGCTGCGGTAAATTGGGCGTTAGCATGGCGCGGTGAAGTTGTGAAGGTGAAATCCGGCAAGAATGACACCATATTGATTCAGGCCAAGCTAAGCGATTCTTGGCAAGCCACAGACGATGAAAAACTAGCATATCTCAAGGACTGGCTGGCAGCCAAAATGAGAATGTTTGCTGTCAAGAATGTACAGTGAGGCAATGATAGAGCACAATAAACATGACCCGAAGCCGTTCCTTCAAAAGTTTGCTATAGGAGAGCATGTCATATCCAAAAAGAGCATATACCGGGGAGACTTGGGTATCATTGTGGACATTGAAAAGATGGGTTATCGACATAGGGTGTATATAGTGATGTTCCCTGACTTCGCCATAAGGACATTCTACTCGGCAGACTTGACTAAAACTTAGGGGGTAGGGCATGAAAGCTGCAATCTATTGCCGAGTTTCATCAGACGCCCAGGAAACCGAAGGCACAAGTCTACAGACGCAGCTAGAGGCTTGCCAGAAGCATTGTCAGACTAAAGGTTATGACATAGCCTACCAATTCAGTGAGGTATACTCCGGGCTTTCCCTTGACCGTCCTAGGCTAAACGAATTGCGCAGCCTGATAAGAGACAGCGAGATAAACGTCTTGGTAGTTTACTGCCTGGACAGACTAAGCCGGGATCCGGTGCATGGGGTTATTCTCACCGAGGAACTTGAAAAGCACAAAGTAGCACTAGAAGCAGTTACCGAGAGCGTAGACACTACGGATTTGGGGAAACTGATTTCCTACATTCGTGGCTTTGCAGCAAAAGTTGAAGCTCTGAAGATAGTAGAGCGTACCATGCGTGGGGCCAGGAAAAGGGCTGAAATGGGTCGAATACCCTTTGGCGGGACTGGTCACCTATATGGTTACTGCTATGTTCGCGGCAAAGGACAGGGCCAGGGCGTCAGAATTGAGAACCCTGACGAATCTAAATGGGTAAAAGAGATGTTTAGATGGCTCGTAGAGGATAGGTTGTCGAGCGAAGCTATCACATATAAGCTTAGAGATCTGACTGTCCCTACACCTTCCGGCAAGGGATACTGGGTTAGCAGCACAGTAAAGAAGATTCTCAGGAACCCTGCTTATTCTGGTAAAACTTATTGCTTTAGCTACACAACCAGGGAGCCTAAAGTCAAGGTGAAAAGTAGCACCAAGAAAAAGAAAAGTAGCGTTGTACGCACACCGAGAGAAGAATGGATTGAATTACCAAATGCTACCCCGCCTATCATAAGCGAGAAGTTGTACATGGATGCCCAGGCCCAGCTTGCCGAAAACCGAAGATTGGCCGAGCGCAATTCAAAAGGTGAATACCTGCTGCATGGCCACATCTATTGTCAACGCTGCGGGCGTTCATATTGGGCGGCTGGCGGCATTAGATACCGAGAGGGTCAGAAACTTGCTTACCCATTCTATAGATGCTCAGGCACAATGAAGAAAGTCACCCCGGAGAAATGTAGAAACAAGAATCAGAACGCCAAACGCCTGGAATCCTTGGTTTGGGAACAGGTGGAGAAGATACTAGGCAAGCCGGAGGTCGTGTTTAGAGAGCTGGAGAACCAAACCGCAAAGGATCAGTCAGCCCTATGGCAAGAAGAGCTAGATACGGTATTGCTTCAGCTTGCAAACAGAGAAAAGCAAAAGGCTAGAGTCTGGAAAGCCTTTGAGTTGACCGGCGATGAGGCGACTTTCCGTAGTGACATTGGGGCAATAACGAAAGATACTGAGGAACTAACCCAAAAGAAAGCAACGCTAGAGAGCCAAATAGAGGCAAGCAAGCAATTTAACCCGGATATACCAGATATCAAGAAGGCTTGTGAATTAGTCGCAATGAACGCTCATAGCCTGAACTATGAGGGAAAACGCTTAGCCCTCAGAGCCCTCAGAATCAAGGTTTTGGTTGATGGTGACAACATCACTTTGAGAGGGATAATACCTATACCAAGTGATGTATTGCAGACACCACACTGTGTTGTCGTCGCCGTAGGAGAGTGCGTCGATAGCATTCCCTGTTGGGTCTACAAGGCTGAGGCGATCCCCGGTATTGCTTAATCCGTTGCCTATGCTGCCATCAGCCATGAATACTATGTTGCCGCTGAAGTCTGGGAAATTGGTGTAGAAATCAGCCCTTGCGGCGACCACGGCGAAACCGCCAGGCGGCAGAGACAGAGAGGGGATAGGGTCAGACTCATGGTTATCGCTGATCCTCCAACCAGTCAAATCGATTGTCTGGCTTGAGCGGTTCATGAGTTCTACCCACTCGAAAGAAGAGTCCACACCAGTTTGAGGGGGATCATATTGGACCTCGTTGATTATGACATCACCTTTGTCTGCCGGAGTAGCGGTTGGTGAAGGCGTTGGCGCAGGGGTAGGAGTTGAAGTAAGAGTTGAATTTGGCGTTGGTCCAGGCGTACGCGTGGGGGTCGGTCTTGGCGTATGCGTGGGCGCAGGAGTGAGCGTTGAGGTATATGTGGGAGTGCGAGTCGGCGTAGGCGTTGGAGTAGGGGTTGGGGTGGGTGTGGGCGATGGTGTAGATGTAAGGGTTGATGTTGGTGTGGGGGTCTGCGTTGGTGTCGGTGTAGGTGTAGATGTTGGCAATGGTGTCGGTGTAGGAGTGGGGGTGGGCACAGGGGCCGGGCCAGTGAAGATGAAGTCATCGAAGTAAACGGTGGCAGGAGTTGCGGAATGAGGAACTACTATAGCCTTGACTCTGGCCGAGCGTGCGTTTAATGGTGCAGTGACCTCGTTGGTGGTCAGAAGACGGTACTCAGGCTGGACATCTGTCAAGGCAGCTAAGGAATCATTATGAGATATTTCGGTTCCGAAGCCGTTCTCGCTCTCGTACCAGGAAATTCGCAGAAAAACGTTTTCAATATTTGGGTCGTTTTTCAGTACATAACCGCAAAATGTATAGTTTTCTCTCCCTTGTATCGAGACGGTTTGATAAACCCAAATTGTGCTTATAGTATCGGAGTTTAGAGCAACGGCATGAGCCCCACTCCGGACTGGAGATTCGACCAGAGAAAGATAGCCTCCGTATATTGACCAGTTAGCAGTGCCTTCCTCGAAGCCCGGGTTCTGCAGCAGATTATTCGAGTCTTCAGCGTGGAGAATGCCTCCTAGAGATAGGATGGTAATTATAAGGGTGGTAAGGATTACTATTCGGGAAATTTTCAATTTATGGTGTACTTTCTTAGAAGATACTCATATATTAGCAGGATGGGATAATTAGTCAAGTTTTCAAGATATGCTCAGAGTCTTACATTCTGAGAGGATTTTGTTGAACATGATGACAGGCGTGCTATAATAGGGCCAACGAAAGAGCGGGGAGGTCAATTCTGGAATCTGCGGAGATAGCCAAGAAGGCTATGGAGGCTGCCCTTGATAAACAGGCTGTTGATATCCTGATGCTGGATATCAGACAGGTGACTTCCTTTGCTGACTACTTCGTTATCTGCAGTGCTGACAGTGACCGCCAGATCAACGCTATCTGCGATGAAATCGATGGGGCATTGAGCGAGGAAGGCATAAACATCTACCGCCGCGAAGGCAGTGCAGATTCAGGGTGGGTGCTCCTTGATTTCGGTGCGGTTATAGTGCATGTCTTCGACCAGACCCAACGAGAATATTACGACCTGGAGCAGTTGTGGGGCAAGGCCACCCCTGTAATCAGGATTCTCTAATCCACGGCTCAACCTGTCGCTCATAGCTGACTATATCTTTGGGAGAAAAGAACAGATTTATCTCTTTTTGAGCGTTCTCTATTGAGTCTGAGCCGTGCACCACGTTACGGCCTATATCCACTGCTAAATCGCCTCTGATTGTGCCCGGTGCTGCCTTGACGGGGTCAGTCGCTCCCATCGTCTTGCGTACGACTTCAACGGCACTCTTGCCCTCGAATACGGCTGCGATAAGCGGGCTTGAGGTGATAAAGCTCACTAACCCATCGAAGAAGGGCTTGCCCTGATGAATAGCATAATGTTTTCCTGCCATCTGCTTATCCATCTGGAGCATCTTCAGGGCCACAAGCTTGAGCCCGGTCCTCTCGAATCGAGAGATTATCTCCCCCACCAGCCCCCGCTGCACACCGTCAGGTTTGACCAAGACGAGAGTTCTTTCCATCTTTTCCATCCTTTAATAGATTTGGTAATTCTTTCAGGTTCCCAGCCAGTCCAGCACCTGTTTGATTACTTCGTCGCGATTGGCTCTGGTTACCTTTATTACCTCTACCTCGGGCCGTTCCTTTATTTTATCAGCCCAGGGATGGGAGGCAAGCATAATAGTGCCTAAAATCTTCTTTTTGCTTTCCAGTGCCTCTATCACTGCATCCTTGAAGGAAGCTGAGAACAGCTCCATCTTACCGATCTCGTCGATTACTATGATATCCTTGCTTTGTATAGCCTGCTTTAAAGCTGGTTCTGCCACCTTATCCATGCTGTCTGTATCGACCCCATACTTGCTGACTCGATATGGGCTGCGGACACTGGTGTGGGCTAGTACGGCACTTTTGCCATCGAGGGTGATTATCTGGAATCCCTGCCGCACACCCTGGCTGCGTATCTCCTCGGTGTAGAAGCCGCCGGCACTTTTGTTCACCTTGCTCAGCACTTCCTTAATAATAGTGGTCTTGCCGCTGCCAGGCTCGCCGCTGAGGAGATAGGCTCTTTTCATGACTAATCAACTTTACATAACATAAAGCTCTGTATTTGTACCTTTATAAACGAAGTAACTCACCGTCCGGGCAGCAAATTATTATTTGTTAATGTTTCAACTTATGGCTAACTGTAATCGATGGCCTTCTCAGATATAGAGGCTCCAGAGTAGGGGAGCGGTCGAAATCACCAGCCTCGAGCCTTCTCCAGCCCAGTTCAGCGAGGTAACCACTTCGACGCAATCCGGCCGCGCCCTTGATAATCAGGGCTTTACGCCCCAGCCTTTCCTCGAGTTGCAACGCTGCTTCTTGGGGAATTTCGCCGCAGAAAATGGTGCGGCACTTTAGCTCAGGGAGCAGAGCTTCCACCGTTGTTATATATTCCTCGACCAGTCGGCACCACTTTCCTCTTTGGGTCTGGAAAAGGGCAGTGGCGATCTCGCCGCGGCCCGCGTTCTGTATCGGGCATACGGGTAAAGCCGTGAAGGCGTAGGGAAAAGCCTCAACCTCAAGGGTGCTGATGCCCACTACGGGGATATTCAGAGAGAGGGCAAGCCCTTTAGCAAAGCTCATCCCCACTCTTAAACCGTTGAAGCTGCCAGGCCCTTTTGCTACGATAACGCCATTTACATCTTTGAGATTCAGCTTGGTTTGTTCCAGAATGCAGATGAGGTTTGGTACTAGCTGAGTGGTATGGTTCTGTCCGGCGTGCCAGGTAAGCTCGGCAATTATCTCGCCTTGTGAGGATAGGGCGATGCTGGCAGTCTCAGTTGAGGTGTCGATAGCTAGCTCCATCGCTTACTTCCTGGCTCCACGACGTACATTCTTTAGCTTCGATAGTATCTCCAAATATCTTGTGCCTCCAGGAGTGAAGCTGAGCTTGCGTTTCATCGGGGAGACAATCTGCATTTCGATGAGCAGGTGCTCATCGGGAAGCACACCCAACCCCTTATCTGCCCATTCGACCACACATACCCCGTTGCCGTAGAGATAATCATCGAGACCCAATTGTGTCACCTCTTCAATCTTGTCGAGGCGATAAAGGTCTATATGATACAAAGGCAGCTTGCCCTGATACTCTCTGACCAGCACGAAGGAGGGGCTTGCGGTGTATTCATGTATGCCCAGTCCACGGGCGATGCCCTGGGTGAGACATGTTTTGCCTGCACCGAGCGGGCCCACCAGAAGTATGACATCGCCTGGGGCCGCCAATTTTCCCAGCTTCATCCCCATGTTTCGGGTTTGCCCGGCGCTGTTGCTGACCATCTCCAAAGATTTCACCGTTTCCCTCGTCCGGGTGACTTGAAGTGGTCCCATCCTGTTTCGTCCCACTCAACTGCTTTACCTTGCTCGTCCAGAAGGGTAACTTGTCCCGGGGCATCACTTACTGTCTCGCCGATAACCGTCACTGGGCTTGACATAATGTCTTTAAGCTTAGCCATAACCTCGCCTCTAGCTGTGAAGAGGAGCTCGTAATCCTCTCCTCCGGAAAGCGCCAGCCTCAACGATTCTTTCTTAAAAGCCGACCTCAACAGTGCGTGTATGGGCAGCTTGTTTATCCATAATTTAGCTCCAACGCGGCTTGCTTTGCAGATATGGGTCAGGTCGCTGAGCAAACCGTCGCTGATGTCTATGGCTGCTCTCACGCCTTGCTGCACCAGGATTTGCCCCTCGGCTACCCTGGGGCGCGGTCTCAAGTGGGCTTCTCTGAAAAAGGCGGTTGTCTTCGCGTCAAGCTTGCGCCCTGATTTCAGCAGCTTGAGGCCGGCTGCTGACAGCCCCAGATAACCGGTTACAGCGATCTGGTCTCCGGGCGCTGCGGCCGAGCGGGTGAGCAGGGCATCGGATGCTTTTCCTATCAAACTTACGTCTATGATGACCACAGGGGCTCTGCTGATATTCCCGCCGACGATATCTACGTCGAATTTCGAAGCTAGCTCCTTCATGCCGCGATAAAGGTCGACAACATTGTCCACCTCGGTCTCCGGCGGCAAGCCCAGCGAGACCATTGCGAAACTGGGCGTCCCGCCCATGGCAGCGATGTCGCTGATGTTCACCGCAAGTGCTTTCCAGCCCAGCTCTCTCCAGGTAGCAATGTCCAGGGTGAAATGCACGTTCTGTATCAGAATATCTGTGGTGCCGAGCTGGATGGACTTATCGGTGCGCCAGGCAGCAGTGTCGTCGCCAATACCCAAGATAAGGTCATGTCTTGTAGCTTTGCCCACAGTCTCGGCAATAAGCTCGATTAAGCCGAACTCACCCAACTCCCAGACTTTCATGAGTGAGATTATAGCTGCTTTGGCTTAAGTCCACAATAATAGCCAAACGAGATGAAACCTGATATAGTAGCTCGGGACTAGAATGCGCTACGCAGTCATCTCGGACATCCACAGCAACCTCACCGCTTTCCAGGCCGTGCTCCAGGACATTGAGGCGAGGGGAGGATTCGAGCGTATCTGGTGCCTGGGGGACATTGTCGGCTACGGCCCTGACCCTAAAGAGTGCATCGCGCTGCTTCGCCAATACGACCATATCTGTGTGGCTGGAAACCATGACTGGGGCGTGATAGGAAAGATAGGTATTGACGATTTCAACCCTGAGGCTGCCGCCGCCTGTCGCTGGACGGGTCAGCAGTTGGACCAGCAGGATGTAGATTACCTAGCTAACCTCCCGCTTACAATAAGCGAAGGAGATTTCACGCTGGCGCACGGCAGCCCCCGTGAGCCGATATGGGAATACCTGGTCTCCATACACGTTGCTAAGGTTAGTTTCAATTACTTCCAGACCAAGTTCTGCCTGGTGGGACACAGCCACGTACCGTTAGTTTTTGAGTTGCTTGCCCCTGATGGTGATTGTTTGGTCCATGAGTTTCCCATAGACACCCCTCTCACTCTTGACGGCAACCGTCTAATCATCAATCCCGGAGGAGTGGGGCAGCCCCGGGACAGCGACCCTCGAGCCAGCTACGCTATCTACGATAGCGACCACAAGGTAGTCTGGCATCACCGCGTGCCCTACGATATTGCCAGCACTCAGCAAAGGATGAGAGAATACGGGCTACCTTACGGGCTCGCGTCAAGGCTGAGCCACGGCTGGTAAGTCTTGGGGCGAGGTTTTCCAAGAGGTATTCCGTTGTTGGCTCAGCGGTTGTGCCAGCTTGACTGAACTGCTTCCAGTTGGTATATTTGAACAGGCTAAAATTACGCGCGAAGAAGGAGTTTAAATGGCAATCAAGAAAGTCGGTGTAGTAGGCTGCGGCATAATGGGCGGGGGCATCGCCCAGGTCTGCGCTCAATCTGGCTATCATGTTACAGTGTCGGAGATTAACGATGACCTATTGAACAAAGGCCTGAAGGTTATCAAGGGCAATCTTGCCAAGAGCGTGGAAAAAGGCAAGCTATCGAAAGAGGAAGAGGCGGCGATCGTGGGCCGGCTCAGGGGCACCACCAAGGTCGAGGATTTCGGCGATTGCGACTTGGTAATCGAGGCTGCCACAGAGAATATGAATTTGAAGAAGAAGATTTTCGGCGACCTCGACAAAGTCTGTGCCCCCAATGCGGTTATGGGTACCAATACTTCGTGCCTATGTGTAACCGAGGTAGCGATGGCGACCAAAAGACCGGACAAAGTAATCGGGACTCACTTCTTCAACCCTGTGCCGATAATGAAATTGCTTGAGATTGTGACTACCATTGTATCCAGCGAGGAGAGCCTCAACACGGTGAAGGTTTTCGGTCAATCGCTGGGCAAGGTAATCGTCATAGCCAAGGACACACCTGCTTTCATAGCAAACCGCATTGCAGTGCCAATGTTCATAGAGGCGATGAAAGTGTACGAGGCGGGCCTGGCCACGAAGGAAGACATAGACAATGCTATGGTTCACGGCTACAATCACCCCATGGGACCCCTAGCGCTGGCTGACCTGGTGGGGCTGGATACTCTGCTCTACGTATATGAGTCAATGTACGCTGAGTTTAAGGACCCCAGATGGGCACCTCCGCTGCTGCTGAAGCGAATGGTCACGGCAGGTCAACTGGGACGGAAGTCTGGGAAAGGGTTCTACGACTACACCAAGAAGTAAGCTGGTATTTAGTTGACATAAAGTTAGACGGGGCCTGAGAATAGCTTCAAGGCGTGCTGCCAGTGTGGTCTAGGTGCCGCGTTTCTTGTACTCG
>Ga0209777_10004033_pt1 | contig 17651 bp, 14 predicted proteins | sample FrelakmetHBP12HB_FD_187147 | JGI IMG/M metagenome (GOLD analysis project Ga0209777, IMG submission 187147) | Freshwater lake sediment microbial communities from the University of Notre Dame, USA, for methane emissions studies -HBP12 HB (SPAdes)... | ecosystem: Environmental > Aquatic >...
TCTTGCAATGGGTTTTGAATTATGCCTCGGTGGCGGTTGTCATGGTGGCTGTGGCTCGGCTCGATAATGACGAGAGGCGATGGGTACTGGGGGCATTGCTTATATCCGCCCTCTTTGAAGCGGTCTGGGGAATAAACGATTACCTTGGAGACCTCGAGCCACGCTCAAAAGGCACATTTTTTAACGCCAATTACTATGGCGATTATATTGCGGCGTTGGCGGTGTGGTACTGGGGTCAGGTGATTTTTCATCCCTTTCGGCGAGGAAAAATATCCACAGCGGCGCGGCGAGGCGAGGCGCCCCGGCTGTCATTTTGGCCCAAGCTCTTGATTTTATTGGTTTTATTGATCGGGGTGATAGTATCCCGGTCTCGTGGCGCCGTTATTGCTCTTTTTCTGGGGTTAGTGGTGGTTGGCATGGCCAGGTGGGGTTTGAAAGTAGTGCCTGTGCTGGTTGTAGCGGCGCTATTAGGTTTACTTGTCCCAAACCCATTTGTGGAAAGACTCGAATCGCTTGGCGAAAAGGATATTTACGCATGGTCGCGGTTTGATATGTGGCAGAGGGCCATTGTGATGATAAGGGATCATCCCATGGGCCTTGGCGCCGGAATGTACCAGTATTACAGCTACTTATATGCATTCCCGGTGGAAAAAGCCTATGGCAGGTATGCCCAGGTGGCGGAGTCTGCCCATAATGCGCTGCTGGACATAGCCACAGAATTGGGGCCTTTGAGCCTTGCCATTGTTTTAGCGGTGGCGATTTTTCTCGTCTTGCGCGGTTTCAGGTCGGCCCGTAACGGCGATGTGGAGGCGGCAGGCGCCACAGGGGCGCTGGCCGTTATCCTGGCCCATGCCGCAATGGATTCTATCCAGAAAAGCCCCCCCGCAGGGTATGCCGCGGCGATATTCGCCGGAGCGCTCATGAAGGATTCGTTGGGAAGCGCAAAACGCATTTTCATCCCGGCGCCGCGCGGCATGAGGCTAATTGCCGTTATCTTCGGGCTTTTATCGCTGATGCCCATTGCTTCAACTTTCCTGGGGTGGGAATTCAAAATGCTTGCCAGAAAGTGCAACGCAATGAGGGACCCGGCGGGCGCCGAAAAATGGCTTGAGCGGGCTGTAAAGGTCAATCCCGGATATGCGGACCTTTGGCGGAGGCTGGGCGACTTCGAGGCGGCTCACTGGATGAATAACCGCCCGGATGAATATTTCAGGCGGGCCGAGCAATCTTATCGCCTGGCCATCATGTTGAACCCGATGGATGCCGAGTTTAAAATTCTCCTGGCCGATCTGCTGCTTCGGTCGGAGGAACGGGAAAAGTATCAGCAGACGGCGATTGATCTCCTTGAAAAGGCCATAGCCGCCGAACCCTATAATCCGTTCTTTCGCACCAGAACGGGCACGATTCTCGCTCAAATGGGAAAAGCCGCAGAGGCGGAAAAGCAATTTCGAAATGCAATCGAGCTTGAGCCGCGCTACGCCGCCGCTTATGTCATGCTGGCCGATCTGTTGGCTAGCAAAGGACGCAGGGGCGAGGCGGCTTTATACTATCGGACAGCGCTCCAGATAGTGGCAAATCCACCTCCCCCTCCTGTATCCTATTATGTAAGAGCCATGGTGGACATAAAAGAGGATGAGGTGAAAAAAAAGCTCTTGGTATTTGGTCCTTAACCCTCATTTTGGGAGGGACTAAAGTATCAGGGTAAAACGGCAAAACCCATAAGGATTATAATTATGAAGCACAAGAAATATCTACATACACCAATAGCCAGCGTGCCCGTCAATAAAAGGGCCAATATACGGGATGTACTCCTCTCCATGAGCAAGGCCAGTTTTCAGGGGCGCCAGTTGGGCGAGGCCCTCCTCGTCTGGGAAGAAATGCTCGATAAGGGCTGCTATGTTTTCATGGGTCTCGCAGGCGCCATGGTCCCCGCGGGCATGCGGGGCGTTATAGAATGGCTTATCCGTGAGGAGAAAATCCACTGCCTCGTCAGCACCGGCGCCAACCTGTTCCACGAGCTGCACGAGTGCATAGGTCGCCATCATTACAAGGGCCACCCGGACATGGACGACGTCGAGCTGCGCGAGTGCGGCATTGATCGCATTTACGACACCCTCGCCCACGACAAGGAATTCCTCGATGACGACCGATTCATCCTGGATTTCAGCCGGCGAAATTTCGAGAAAGGGGAAAACGTCACCACAGCCGAATTTTTCCGGAGGCTCGGCAAGTACCTGAAAAACAAGGGGAAAAAGGGATTCATCGTAACGGCTTACGAAAAGGCCGTCCCCATATATTGCTCGGCGCTCGGAGATTCCTCATACGGCATCGCCCTTGCCGCATACACAGACGAGCGAATCATTAATTTCGACATCATACAGGACGCGCGCGACCTCGGAAAGCTTATTATCGAGCATCCCAAAACGGGCGTGATTTACCTGGGCGGTGGCCACCCCAAGAATTTTATCCAGCAGGCCGAGATCATTGCGGCGCAAATATTAGAGACCAGCCCTCGCAAAAAACGAAAGCGAGATGAAATAAATGAAGGGCATCTTTACGCCGTTCAGATAAGCACCGACGCCCCGCACTGGGGCGGACTCTCAGGCTGCCCGCTCCAGGAAGGCCAATCGTGGGGCAAGGAACACCCAAACGCCGCCATGGTAAACCTCTATTGCGACGCCACCATCGCCCTGCCACTCCTGGCCAACGCCCTAGCGCAGAAAAGAGGTTAAACACAGAGGCACAGAGACACTGAGTTATTTAATTTTGGATTTTTGATTGCGGATTTTGGATTGAAGAAGACGCGCATTAAATCCAAAATCCAAAATCTAAAATCCAAAATGCTCTGTGTCTCTGTGTTGAATTCTTCTATATTTTAAGGTGAAATTCTTATGAAAAAACCGTATTTCGATATTCCAGCCGGATATGCGGATTTGCAAAAGGCCAGGGTGGTGATACTGCCGCTGCCGTACGAGCGGACAACGACGTTTATCAAGGGAACGGCGCGTGGGCCGGAAGCGCTTCGTCGTGTCAGCGCGCAGGTGGAGTTGTTCGATGAGGAGACGGGGGCGGAGCCGTATCTCGAGGGGATTTATTCCGCGCCTCCGGTCGAATTCGGGAAATCTCAGGGAGAGGATGCGCTCCGGAGGATTCGCAAGGCCCTCGAGCGGTACGTGGCGGTGGGGAAATTCGTAGCGGCCCTCGGCGGCGAGCATACGGTCACGGCGGGCATCGTGCCAGTCTATGCGGGCAAACATGGCGACCTGAGCGTTCTTCAGATAGACGCTCACCCCGACTTGCGGGATGTTTATGAGGGCAGCCGATACAACCATGCATGCGTTATGAGGCGCCTTTTAGACTATGCGCCCGTAACGCAAGTCGGCGCGAGGGCATGGTGCGCCGAGGAGGACGCCTTCATGAAAGAGGCGACCAGGCGGAAAATCGGCCGTCGAAGCGCGCTCTCAGTTTTCCCGGCTCACGTGATCGCAAAATCAGAAGGCTGGATCGGAAAAGTGGTTCAATCGCTCTCTTCCCACGTTTATTTAACGCTCGATCTCGACGGCCTCGACCCGTCGGTGATCCCGGCCGTCGGCACGCCCGAGCCGGGCGGGCTGGCGTGGCGCGAGACACTCGACCTGCTTCGGGAAGTGATAAAGAGAAAAACGCTGGTCGGTATGGACATTGTCGAGCTGTGCCCGCGTAAAGGAGACATCTTGGGCGAATTCGCAGCCGCAAGGCTCCTTTATAAAATATTAGCTCTCTATCTTTCAAAGTAAATGATGTGATACCCCTTTCTTAAGCGGGTGTCGAGCCATTCTTAATTGTGAATCGGGGGGGGAACGAGGGAGGACCTTCGACCCTACTTGCCATAAATTAGCATTGATATTAACATGTAACATTCTTACATAACATAACTTTTTCTTCTGGAGACAATTATCATGATGGAGGTTCGTTTTCACGGTCGCGGGGGCCAGGGGGCGGTCACTAGTGCGGAGATGGTTGCGGTGGCGGCTATCGGGAAGGGCAAGTATGCGCAGGCGATGCCAAGTTTTGGGGCGGAGAGGCGCGGGGCGCCGGTGCAGGCTTTCGTCCGCGTTGACGATCACCCGATAACGATCCGGCAGGAGATTCTCGAGCCGGACGCCGTCGTGGTTCTCGACCCGACCCTTTTGGCCACGATTCCGGTGACTTCCGGCCTGAAAGCCGGCGGGCAGCTCATTATAAATACCCATCGCTCGATTGAGGAAATGAAGGAAAACCTCAAGACGACGGCCTGCATATCGGTGGTGGACGCGAGCGCCATCGCCCGCGAGACGCTCGGGCGGCCAATAACCAACACCACCATGCTTGGCGCGCTGCTCAAGGTCACCGGCATGCTCGAGCCGGAAGACCTCATCGAGGCCCTCAAGGAGCGTTTCGGGAAGATTGCCGGTAAAAACATCGAGGCCATGAAGCGCGCCTTCAATGAGACGAAAATAGGCAGTAGGCCTTAGGCTCGAAGAAAACGCCTTTCTTTTCTGCCGACTACAGCCTAAAAGGAGCGATACTACGTGAACGAACAGAAAAAGGAACCCGGGTGGCAGGACCTGCCTATCGGCTGTGTGATGATGGAGGCGCGCAGCACGCGCCATTACCACACGGGCGACTGGCGCAGCCAGATACCCGTGACCGACGCTGAGATATGTTGCAGTTGCGGCCTGTGTTGGGTGTACTGCCCCGACTGCTCGAGGTACCGCGACCTGCGCACCGGCAAATACGACGTGAATAACTTCTTCTGCAAGGGCTGCGGCATTTGCGCGCGCGAGTGCCCGACAGGCGCTATAAAGATGGCGGAGGAGGAGACCTGATGGCAAGGCGAGTGGGAATAGAAGTGAGCCTCGCCGTCAGCGAGGCGGTCAGGGTCTGCGACGTGGACGTGATAAGCGCTTACCCCATCACGCCGCAAACGCACATAGTGGAAAAGCTCAGCGAGATGGTGGCCGAGGGTGAGCTGGACGCCGAGTTTATCATGGTGGAGAGCGAGCAGACGGCCATGGCGGCCTGCTGCGGGGCGTCCGCGACCGGAGCGAGATGCTTCACGTCAACCGCGTCCCAAGGTCTTCAGCTCATGAGCGAGATCGTGTTCATCACGAGCGCCATGCGCCTGCCCATTGTTATGGCCGTGGCCAACCGGGCGCTCAGCGGCCCCCTGAACATCTGGGGCGATCATTCGGACGTCATGGCCAACCGGGACTGCGGCTGGATTCAGATTTTCGTCGAGAACGGCCAGGAGGCGCACGATAACATCTTCGTGGCCTTCCGCGCAGCGGAAGACCCCCGCGTGATTTTGCCCGTCATGGTCAACCTCGACGGATTCTCCCTTACCCACGTCATCGAGCCGATCATCCTGCTCGATAAGGAAGACCTAGGCGATTACCTGCCTCCTTATAAGCCCGTTGTGCGGCTGGACCCCGCAAACCCCGTCAGCATGGGGCCGGCAAGCACCCCCGGGATGTACACCGAAGCTAAAAAGGCGCTTGAGGATAAATTGCGGGGAAGTAAAAAGGTTCTTGAAGAGGCGTGGTCGGATTTTGGAAAGCGCTTCGGCCGCCATTACCGCGCCATCGAGACATACAAAACGGACGACGCTGACACGATCCTGATCACCATGGGCGGCCTGAGCGGGAGCGCGCAGGCGGCCGTTGACCAGATGCGCGCGAAAGGCGAAAAGGCCGGACTCGTTAAAATCCGCCTCTTCCGCCCCTTCCCGCTGGACGATTTCCTGGAAGCCGTTCGCAACGCCCGGATACTTGCGGTTTGTGACCGCGCTATCTCCACCGGCGGAATGGGCGGGCCGGTCTATGTGGAGATAAAGGCCGCGCTTTATGGCCGACCGGACGCCCCTTACGTGGCCGGCTTCATCTACGGCCTGGGCGGCCGTGACGTCCGCGTTAACGATTTCGAGAAAATTGTCCAGAAGGCGCGAGTTCAGGCAAACACTGAAATCCCGCAACCTTACGAAATTATAGGATTGAAGGAATGACCATGAACCCCAACCTCGATGTATATGCCGCAAGGATGTTGCCGGAGGAGGAGTATTTTGCTCCGGGCCATCGCGCATGCCTCGGCTGCGGCCCGGTCATCACTCTGAAGCTTGTTATGAAGGCGCTCGGCCCACGAACCATCGTTTCGGAGGCCACCGGCTGCATGGAGATCGTCTCAAGCACTTACCCGCAAACGGCGTGGGGAGTCCCATGGATTCACGTGGCCTTCGAGACGGCCGCCAGCGTCGCGGCGGGTGTTGAAGCGGGCATTAAGGCCCTCCAGCGAAAGGGCAGATACCCCGATAGCGGCAGAATCACCATTATCGCCATCGCGGGCGACGGCGGCACCGCTGACATCGGCATCCAGGCCCTTTCCGGCGCCCTCGAACGCGGACACGACTTCATCTACCTGTGTTACGACAACGAGGCATACATGAACACGGGCGTTCAGCGCTCCAGCCAGACCCCCTACGGAAGCTGGACCACCACCAGCCCATTCGGCGCTAAATCCATCGGCCAGAAAACCAGAAAGAAAAACATGCCCTCCATCGCCGCCGCACACAACATACCTTATGTCGCCACCGCGTGCCCCAGCTACCCCTTCGACCTGTTCGAAAAAGTTCGCAAAGCAAAAGCCATCATAGGCCCTAAATACCTCCACATCTACAGCCCCTGTCCCACCGGGTGGCGCATCGAGCCGAACCAGACCATCCAGATCGGAAGGCTGGCCGTAGAATCCAACATCTTCCCACTCTACGAAGTGGAAAATGGCGTCTGGCGCCTCACTCACAAGCCCCAGAACCCGCGACCCGTCTCCGAATATCTCAGGGCACAGCGCCGATTCTCCCACTTGAGCGAAGACGATTTAGCGGCCATCCAGCGGATGACCGACGATGATTACCAAAAGCTTCTTAATATGGAAAAAGCGACTCAACCTTCCGCCGTAAAAACCGCGTCGCCGAAAAAAGCGACGGCTAAAATCGCACGGTCTTCCGGGAAAGGAGGGCGCAAGTGAGCACCATGAAAACGGCGTCAGCCGGCGCGCCCTCGCCCGTCAGGCAGATAGTCAAGTCGCATAATCACGACGAGGGAGACCTGATCGCCATCCTACAGGACTTGCAGGCCCAATATCGCTATCTCCCTCACGATCAACTCCTGGAAGTTGCCGAAGAGCTGAAAGTCCCAATCAACCGCGTCTATTCCGTGGCCACCTTCTTCCGCGCCTTCACCCTTACCCCGAAGGGCAAACACGACCTGAACGTCTGCACGGGCACGGCGTGCCACGTGCGGGGGGCGGCGCGGCTGGTTGACGACCTGAAACGCCTGCTTAAAACCGAGCTGCGCGGCGCCAGCCCCGATAAAAACTTCACCCTCGACACGGTGAATTGCGTTGGAAGCTGCGCACTGGGCCCCGTGATCATTGTTGATGGCGAAGTGTACGGAAAAGTGCGGTCAAAGGACGTCAAGAAAATCCTGAAGACATACCAATCCAAGGAAAGCAAGACAGATGAAACTCTCGAGCGTAGCGGACCTGGAAAAAAGAAGAGCCAGGGCAAAAAACCGAAGAAATCCTGAACAGACCTGGATTTCCTTCTGCAAGGGCACCGGCTGTCTGGCGTGCGGCTGCCTGAAGGTCTATGAGGCGCTGACCGGCGAAATTGAAAAGGCCGGCCTTGCGCGCAAAATCGAAATCCGCAGCACCGGCTGCCCGGGACTGTGCGAAAACGGCCCTCTCCTGACCATTTACCCCAAGAAAATCTTCTACCAGAACATCGCCCCGGAAGATACGGCTGAAATCGTTCAAAAGACGCTTCTCAGGGGAGAGATAGTCGAAAGGCTGCTTTACAAAGACTCGGAGACGGGAAAGACCTTCGAGATAGAGGATGACGTTCCCTTCTATAAGAAGCAGACCCGATGGCTTTTGAGCATAAACGGCCTCATCGAACCCGATTCCCTGGATGATTACCTGAGCATCGGCGGCTATCGCTCTCTGTCAAAGGCGCTATTCGACATGAAACCCGAGCAGATCATTGACGAAGTGAAGCGCTCGGGCTTGAGGGGCCGCGGAGGAGGCGGGTTCCCGACCGGCCGCAAGTGGGAAAGCTGCGCCCATGCAAAGGGCGATAGTCATTACGTCATCTGCAACGGAGACGAGGGCGACCCGGGCGCCTTCATGGACCGCTCCCTGATGGAAGGCAATCCCCACGCGGTCCTCGAAGGAATGATCGTAGGCGCGCGCGCCATCGGCGGCAACCCGAAGGGCATAATCTACGTCCGGAACGAATACCCCCTCGCCGTTAAAAATCTCACTATCGCCATCGAGGCGCTGAGAGAAATCGGCCTGCTAGGCAAAAACATTCTGGGATCGGGCCTTGACTTCGACGTCCAGATACGGCGGGGCGGCGGGGCGTTTGTGTGCGGCGAGTCCACCGCTCTCATGGCGAGCCTCGAGGGGCGCATCGGGGAGCCGCGGGCTAAACACATCCACACCGTCGAGCAGGGACTTTACGATCAGCCCAGCAACCTCAACAACGTTGAAACATGGTCAACCGTCCCGCTTATCATCAACAACGGCGCCGACTGGTTCGCAAAGGTCGGCACGGAGGGAAGCAAGGGCACAAAGGTCTTCAGCCTGGTCGGCAAGATCAACAACACGGGGCTGGTCGAGGTGCCGATGGGCATCACCTTACGCGAGATAGTCTACGGGATCGGCGGAGGCATCCGCGGAGGCAAAAAATTCAAGGGCGTACAGACGGGGGGGCCGAGCGGGGGCGTGTTGGCGGAGCAACACCTCGATCTGCCCGTTGATTTCGAGTCGCTGACCGAAGCAGGCTCGATGATGGGTTCCGGCGGCATGATCGTCATGGACGAAGACACCTGCATGGTGGACATCTCGAAATACTTCCTCCATTTCCTCGAGGAGGAATCATGCGGGAAATGCTCGACGTGCCGCGACGGCATCAAGCGCATGGCGGAGGTCCTCGACCGCATGTCCTCCGGACTAGGCCAGGAATCTGACCTGGACCTTCTGGAATCGCTCTGTGATATGGTGCAAAATACCACATTATGCCAGCTCGGAAGCACTGCGCCAAACCCCGTCAAGACCACCATGCGTTACTTCAGGGCGGAATACGAGGCTCACATACGGAACAAGGCGTGCCCCGCGCGGGTCTGCAAGGGCCTCATTGCTTATAACATACTCAAGGACGCTTGCACCGGCTGCCAGGTCTGCGCGCGCAACTGCCCCGCCGAATGCATTTCGGGCGCAAAGAAAAAACCGCACAAGATCAACCAGTCAAAATGCATCCAGTGCGGCTTGTGCCTCGATTCGTGCAAATTCGACGCGATCGAATTGCTACCGTCTCGCAAGAAGTTTGCAAAGGTTCACTGAATTTCGAATATGATCCCTAAAGGAGAAAAGGCAAAATTCAACAGAATCCACATTGGGGGATATCGGTGTTTGAAAGACATTGATATCCCACTGAGGGATTTGAATGTCGTTATCGGCCCAAACGGTGCCGGGAAAACGGCTTTTTTGGACTCATTTATTCTTTTGAGGGAATCTACAAAAGGAGCACTTTCCGAGGCTATTTCGGACCGCGGCGGCATGAAAGATATTTTATGTAAAAGCAATTGCGATAAATTAGGCATTGGCATTTATATGCCACAAATTAAAAAATTTTCCTTGAAGTACGACATAAATATCAAAATCAAAACTATTGGTTATGAAATTGCTGGGGAGAGTTTTACGCTAATAAATGCAAAAGAAATAAAAGTAAAGAGATATTTTAGTAATGATGGCTTTGCTATTCATGACAATCTCCCATTTATAGACGACAATTTGGAACATATATTGCCGAAGTTAAATCCTCAGGAATCACTGTTTTCTCAAGCTCCCCAAACTCACCCCGAACTAAACAATTTTCGTGTTCCGTTGTCCTCCAGCATTCTTTTTTATCCCATCGATGTATCAAAACGTGCGCCGTGTAGATTGCCTCAAGAACTCAGACCGACTAAATTGCCCGGTTCAAATGGAGAGTTTTTATTTTCTGTACTCTACAATCTGCAAAATGAAAATGCGCCTTATTATGATTTAATAATTGACACATTAAGGGCGGCGTTTCCCGGATTTGACCATTTAACTTTCCCTCTTGTGGCGACGGGGCACACGATAATCGCATGGAATGATAAAAACTTCAATGCGCCCTTTTATCCGCACCAGCTTTCCGAGGGAACGTTGCGTTTCCTGTGGCTGGCGACAATTCTTCTCTCTCCCGATCTGCCGCCGATCACGTTGATTGACGAACCTGAGGTGAGCTTGCATCCTGATTTGATCCATCATCTAGCGCTCTTGTTTCAGGATGCGTCCCTTCGCACCCAGTTGATTGTGGCAACCCATTCCGACAGGCTTATACGTTGGCTGAAACCTGAAAATGTCTTGGTAGCCGATAAAAATGAAGGCGTTGCCACGTTGACATGGGCCGACAAGATGGATTTAGACAAGTGGCTCGATGAATACACCCTGGATCAGTTATGGCATATGGGCGAAATGGGAGGACGCTCGTGAGCCCGGCCATTTATCTTATAGTCGAAGGGGACACCGAAAACGCCTTCAAAGATCGAATTAAAAAATTTATGGACGAGATGGCGGGAAATATGCGCAAAGTGGGATTGAAGATAAAAAGAGTTGATGGATCATTATCGGAAAAAGCTTTGAAATCGAGATGCCCCAAATACCTCGATAAGGAAGACTGCGTCGGGGTTGTGGCTTTAAGTGATGTTTATCCAAATTTCAAATCCGCGGGGGATGCAAAAAAAATAGTGCAAAAATGGATGCCTGAAGACAGCAGATGCCATGCTCATGCGGCTCAGTACGATGTCGAGGCGTGGCTTCTAACGGATTGGCCTGCCATCATGGAACGCGCTCGAATACAAAACAAGCAACCATGGGGAAGCAACCCTGAAGAGATCAATGACAAGAAGCCGCCGGCTCATAGGTTGGGAGAGCTTTTCCTAAAAGAAGGGAATCCCCAAAGACACTACGACAAGATCAGAGATGGCAAGCATCTGATGGACAAGCTCAACCTTATTGCCGCGGCTCAAAAGTGCATGGAACTGAAGGCTTTTCTAAACACTCTATTGGTATTGGCAGGCTACGCTAAACTAAAATAAAGAGAGATTCAAAATGGCAACGATAAATTTCACCGTTGACGGAAGGCCCGCAAGGGCGGAGAGAGGGAAAGAACTGTTGCCCATCATCAGGGATATGGGCATTGAAGTTCCCACTCTATGTTACATGGATCACATATCGCCGTATGGCTCGTGCAGGCTGTGCCTTGTCGAAGTGCGGATAAGGGGACGATCGAAGATCACTACATCCTGCAATTACAACATAAACACCGACGGCACAGAGGTCTTGACAGCCTCCGAAAGAGTGCGCAAGCTTCGCCGCGACGTCATCGAGCTGATATGGGCGCGCAACCCGGAGGCGAAGCAGGTCGAGGAGCTTGCGAAGAAGCTCGGCGTGACGCAGCCGCGCTATCCCTTCGAGAAGGACAACGGGCGCTGCATTTTGTGCGGCGTTTGCGTGCGCGTTTGCGATGAGATCGTGGGGGTTCACGCGCTCACATTCTCGAGCCGCGGCTCATTACGCCAGTTGGGAACGCCGTTCGACGAGCCGTCTTCAACCTGCATCGGCTGCGGCGCATGCTATTTCTCCTGCCCGACCGACGCCATCGAGATGAAGGAATCGAAGGGCGTGCGCGAGATATGGGGCCGCAAATTCGAGATGGAAAAATGCCCCTCCTGCGGCAATTACTTCGCGCCCAAATTCCAGCTTGATTATCTGGCCGGCAAATTCAAAACGCCCCGCGAAAAGATCAGCGTCTGCATGACGTGCCGCGGCAAATAAGCATTGCACTGGGGGTTCAGTGAACAGATGGGGACGTGAATTAGCCGTAAAAATATCGGAGCTGGTCGTCAGGGACAAGGAAGAGCTTGGCCGCATAGTTCAGGCGCGAAACGAATTTGCAAAAATAGACGCCGGCTTCGGCTACGATGTCTTCGGAGCGGAATATGAATCCGCATTGCTGGCCTACTGTTTAATGCGGTTTTTTTACGACTGGTATTTCAGGGTGGACAGTTACGGCCATGAAAACGTCCCGCCAAGTGGCCCCCTGATACTCGCCGCCAACCACAGCGGAATCGTCCCGCTGGACGGCGCAATGATAGCAATTGATCTCTTCAGAAAGTTTGACCCGCCGCGCATCGTCAGGGCGGTGATCGAAAAATTATTCACCAAATTCCCATACTCGAAGGACCTCATGAGCCGCGTCGGACAGGTCATCGGGTTGAAAAGAAATTTCAATGAGCTGCTGAAAAGCGAGCAGGGGGTACTGGTCTTTCCCGAAGGCGCGCGGGGCATGGGAAAGCCATTCAGCAGGCGCTACCGCCTAACCCGCTTCAACGTCGGTCATGTCGAGCTGAGCATCTCCAACAAAGCGCCCATTGTTCCCGTCGCCGTGATCGGCGGCGAGGAACAGGCGCCGATCCTCTTCAATTGGAAACGTATCGGGAAACTGATTGATATCAATGCCTTCCCGATAACGCTAACCTGGCCGTGGCTCGGCCCCATCGGCCTGTGGCCATTACCTACGAAATATTATATTTATTACGGAAAACCCTTCCGGTTCTGGGAAGAAGACCCTGAGGCGTTGTCGAAGTCCGAAGTCATCAGGGACATGGCGGACCGTGTTCAGGCGTCTGTCCAGGAAATGCTGGACAAAGGCGTTGAAATACGGCCGAGCATATTTTTCAGGAATTAATTGCCTGCCGACAGGATCGTCTTTATAGCATTTCAAAATATCCCCCGGATGCGCCATTTCATGATTGTGTATATAATATGCCAGTGGAGCGGAAGTAATGAAGAAAAGCAGGAGAGAATGGGCTTTATGGCTGGCGGAAAATATTCTTGAAAAGGACGAGTACGACCGCATATTGCGGTTGCGCGCCGAATGGCAGAAGCGGGATACTGGCTTTGGCTACGATATCTTCGGGGCGGAGTTCGAATCCATAATCCTGGCATATTGCCTCATGAGGTTTTTCTACCTCAAGTATTTCAGAGTTGACAGTTACGGCCACGAAAATATCCCCACCGAAGGCTGCGCAATTATCGCCAGCAACCACAGTGGCATCGTCCCCATGGACGGCGCCATGATCTCCATTGATTGCATAAGAAAACTTGATCCTCCCCGTATTCCCCGCGCAATCCTCGAAAAAATGTACGCAAACGGCCCGTTTTCCAAGGACCTCATGAACCGCCTGGGCCAGGTGATGGGGCTTAGGAAAAATTTCAACTTGCTCCTGAAAACGGGTGAAATGGCGCTTGTCTTTCCCGAGGGAGGGCACGGCAACGGGAAGCCCTTCACGCGCCGTTATAAGCTCATGCCGTTCAACGTCGGACACGTCGAGCTAAGCATTGAGAATCGCGCGCCTATCGTTCCGGCCGGCGTCATCGGCGGCGAAGAGCAGGCGCCGATCCTCTACAACTCGGAATGGCTCGGCAAGAAGCTCAAGACAACGGCCTTCCCTATCACCCTGACATGGCCGTGGCTCGGCCCCCTCGGTCTTTGGCCGTTGCCCACTAAATATTATATTTATTACGGAAAGCCGCTCCGTTTCTGGGAAGAAGACCCAGAAGCGCTGTCAAAACCCGAAGTGATACGCGACATGGCGGGCCGCGTGCGCGCCGCCGTGCAGAACCTGCTCGAAGAAGGACTTGCGCGAAGGCCAAGCATCTTCTTCCGCGCATGATTCATTTGTGTGGGCAGGCCCCCGCGCCCGCCAATTCCTGTAGGGGCGAACCACGGTGTTCGCCCGAAAGAAAGGTAAAAAATAGATGAGAACAATCAGACAATTTGCCATTTTAGCCCTCCTGTCGCTGGCGCTGTCTCTCACGGCGTGCAAGGGCGTTACAAAGCGCTATCTCGACCTTCCGCCTCCTCAATCAAAAAAAATCATCTCGGAAAAAAACGTGATGGTTCCGATGCGGGACGGAATAAAACTGGCAACCGACATCTACCGGCCCGCCTCCGACGGAAAATTCCCCGTTATTCTTGTCAGGATTCCTTATGACAAGAAAACAATGGAAATGGTGGGACAGGTGTTCGCCCAGCAGGGATATGTCTGCGTTATCCAGGACTGCCGGGGCACCTTCCACAGCGAGGGCGTCATCTTCTTCCCGCTGTTCAAGGAGGCCGACGACGGCATGGACACCACAGAATGGGTCGCAAAGCAGCCGTGGTTCAGCGGAAAGATGGGGGCGTGGGGCGGCTCATACTTCGGCTACACACAATGGGCCATGGCGCCGGATAACCGGTACCTGAAGGCATTTTATCCTCTCATCACCACCCCGAACATGGCCGACATGATGTACGTTGGCGGCGCGCTTCAATACGAGCTTGCCGCTGGCTGGTCCAGCGCCGTCGGCCATCAGTCGGGCACAAGGCGCACTCCCACCAAGGAATACCAGAAGCTGGCTATATTAAACTTGCCCCTCCAGCCCCCTGCCTTGGACCTGAAACGCCTCGCTCTCAATATTGACAACCCCGCCATTTTCAAGGAGATGATGGGCGTAGACGTCCCCTCTCCCCTCAACCCGAAGAAAATTCCGGCCAACCTCGTTAAGACGCTGAATACTAAAGTTGTGGAGGCCTTCAATTACCCCAAGCTTATCCTTGCGCAACAGGCGTGGACGTTCGGCGACGATTATAAGCGGGTCAGCGCCCCCGCAATGAGCGTCGGGGGCTGGTATGATTTGTTCATAAAAACGCAACTCGCGGATTTCAACAAGCTCATCACCGTGGGCAGGGGCGACGCGAAAAAATCAAAGCTGGTCATCGGCCCGTGGGGGCACGGCACCGCCAAGAACTTCCTGACCAAGGGCGACGAGAGCGTCTCGATGAAGGGGATGGTGCGGGAGTTTGCGCGCATCCAATGGTTCGATTACTGGCTGAAGGGAAAACAGAATGGCGTCCTTGATGGCCCGCCGATTCGCATATACGTCATGGGCCGCAATGAATGGCGGAACGAAAACGAATGGCCCCTCGCCCGCACTAAATATGTTAAATATTACATACACAGCAAGGGCAAGGCGCGCAGCGCCACGGGGGACGGCTCGCTTGACGCCAACGCGCCGACCGACGCCGAGCCGACCGACTTGTTCGATTACGATCCAAAGAACCCCGTTCCCACGACCGGAGGCTCGAACCTGCTGGAAAGCGTCGGCCCGGCGCATCAGGGCAAGGTCGAGAGTCGCCCGGACGTGACGGTCTATACCTCCGCCGCGCTTGACGACGACACGGAGGTCACCGGCCCGATCACCGCCACTCTTTACGCGGCATCGAGCGCCGTAGACACCGACTTCACGGTAAAGCTCGTGGACGTTTTCCCGAACGGTGACGCCGTCAACATCCAGGACGGCATTGTCCGCGCCCGATTCCGCGATAGCCTCACCGAGCCGTCGCTCATCGCGCCGGGAAAAATGTACAAATACACAATGGACTTGTGGGCCACCAGTTACGTCTTCCTGAAAGGCCATCGCATTCGCGTGGACATATCGTCAAGCAACTTCCCCCGCTTCGAGGCAAACTCCAACATGGGAGGACAGGGCGGCGAGTTCGCATCCATCATCGCGCACCAGACCATCTACCACGACGCCGAACACCCGACGTTCATCATCTTGCCCGTTATCCCTAACAAAAAATGACGCGGCGATGATCGAGGAGATTGAGAATCATGTCTTTAATTGATCCATCCAGGCAGCCGCGAAAGGGCGAGGAGCTTGATACCCGTATTGTTGGAGAATACCTGAAGAAGGCCGTGCCCGGCCTTGAGGGGGAGCTTGTCATCGAGCAGTTCCCCAGCGGCTACTCGAACCTGAGCTACCTCGTCCGCATGGGAAACAGGGAGATGGTGCTGAGGCGTCCGCCGGGCGGGGCCAAGAAGATCAAGGCCGGCCATGACATGCGCCGGGAATTCAACGTCCTCAGCGCCCTTCATAAGGTTTATCCACCCGCGCCGGAGCCGCTCGCTTATTGCGAAGATGAATCTGTGCTCGGCGCGAAATTCTACGTCATGGATAGAATCCGCGGCGTCATTTTGAGAAAGCAACCGCCCGAGGGGATGATCATCTCCTCTGACATGGCGAGGAAACTCAGCGAATCCCTAGTGGACAACCTCGTTGCAATTCATAATATAGATTACAAAGCCATCGGACTCGCCGACTTCGGGAAGCCGGAGGGATTCCTCGAGCGGCAGGTCAGCGGCTGGACAGAACGTTACGAAAACGCCAAAACGGACGATATTCCGGAGGTCGAGCCGGTCATCAAGTGGTGCAAGGCCAACATCCCCAAGTCGCCCCCCGCAACGCTCATCCACAACGATTACAAATTCGACAACCTCGTGCTCGACCCGAACAACCTCACCCGGATAATCGGCGTCCTCGATTGGGAGATGAGCACCATCGGCGACCCGCTTTTCGACCTGGGCGTCACTTTGAGCTACTGGGTCGAAAAGAACGACCCGCCGGATATGCAGGCTGCGGGCACCAATTGCACCAACATCGAAGGCAACCTCTCCCGCCGCGAAGTGCTCGACCGCTACGCCTCGAAAACAGGCCGTGATGTATCCAACATTTACTTCTACTACGCGTTCGCGCTGTTCAAGCTCGCCGTCATCGTCCAGCAGATTTACTTCCGCTTTGCCAAGGGCTTCACAAAAGACGAGCGATTCGCGCTCCTACTGGCCGGGGTCAAGGTGTTCATGAAATACTCGCTGAAAGCCATCGAAACGCGGAGCATATAAGAAAGGGGCGATTCAAGTGGCGAAAATGGAGATCAACAGGTTGGGGGTGATCGGCGCCGGATTCATGGGCGGAGGCATCGCGCAGGTCGCCGCAATGGCGGGCCTCGACGTGGTGATATATGACACAAAGCCAGGAGCGACGGCAAAGACCGTCGAAAACGTCAAGTGGTCGCTTAACAAGCTGAAAAGCAAAGGCAAATTCGCGGGCGAGCCGGATGAGGTCCTCAAGAGGTTGCGCCCGGTTGATAAGCTCGATTCGATGGCGGACCGGGAGATGGTAATCGAGGCGATTTATGAGCATATTCCCTCGAAACTGGAGCTATTACAGGCACTTGCGCAAATTGTTTCACGTGAAACAATCGTCGCCTCAAACACCTCCAGCATTCCGATGAACCTTCTCTCCGAAAAAGTCCCGAACCCCGCAAGATTTATCGGGACTCACTTCTTCGGCCCCGTGCCTCTTATGGGGTTGGTCGAAATCGTGATGGGGCCCCAGACGTCGGAAGAGACGCTTGAAGCGGCGAAATCGCTTGTGGCAAAACTAGGCAAAACCCCCGTCGTAGTTCGCAAGCCCAGTCCCGGATTCCTCGTCAACCGCATATTCAACGCCGCCGCAGGGGAAGCCATCCGCTGCTGGCTCGAAGGCGTCGCATCCCCCCAGGACATTGACACCGGCATGAGACTCGGCTACGGCTGGCCCGCCGGCCCCTTCGAGGTCTTCGACAACGCCGGCCTCGACGTCATGGCGGGCATATTCACCGTCAT
>Ga0209777_10004034_pt1 | contig 17650 bp, 9 predicted proteins | sample FrelakmetHBP12HB_FD_187147 | JGI IMG/M metagenome (GOLD analysis project Ga0209777, IMG submission 187147) | Freshwater lake sediment microbial communities from the University of Notre Dame, USA, for methane emissions studies -HBP12 HB (SPAdes)... | ecosystem: Environmental > Aquatic >...
GCAGTATTCGTTCGCGACTCGGTTCGAGAGCGGCAAAGGCACGAACCCGGAAGAACTGATCGCGGCGGCGCATGCCGGGTGTTTTACCATGGCGCTGTCCGCCCAGCTTAGCACCGCGGGTTTGACGCCGGAAAAACTGGAGACGATGGCGACGCTCACCTTTGAGAAACTCGAAGCCGGGTGGACGGTGACGCACATTCATCTGGAAGTCAGAGGCAAGGTGCCGGGGACGGATGCGGCGGGGTTCGACAAGGCGGCCCAGGCCGCCAAGACCGGCTGCCCCATCTCCCGCCTCCTCAATACCACCATTACCATGGACGCGGCACTGGAGGCCTGACAAGCGTATGGAGCCATTCCGCTATCACGTCTTCGTTTGCGATCAACAGAAGCCGGAGGGTATCCCCTGCTGCGCGGCGCGAGGCTCGGGAAGAACCCTGGAGGCGCTGCGACGGGAAATTGCAGCACGCGGGCTATCCGACGAAGTGCAAGTCACCGCCTGCGGCTCGCTGGGCCTGTGCGAGCGGGGCCCCAACCTGGTGGTCTATCCGGAGGGCGTCTGGTACTCGGGGGTCACACCCGAAGACGTGCCGGAGTTGGTGCAGGCGCATTTCAAGGAAGGCCGCCAAGTCGAACGCCTCGTCAATCGTGACGCGGCGGCGCTGGCTGCCGAAGTCCGCACGAACCGGGACAAGATGCTGGCGGCCCGGCGCGCCCAGGAGGCCGCCGGGGCGCTCCCTGACGACTTGGCGCAATCCTTGCGCGCCTTCCAGGAAAGCCGCGTCCTGCTGAGCGCGGTTGAACTGGACGTGTTCACGGCGGTAGGCGGCGGCGCCAGCGCCGCGGAGGTCGCTGCCAAAGTCGGCGGCCACCCGCGCTCCACCGAGATGTTGATGAACGCGCTGACGGCGATGGGAGCACTCACCAAGCAGCAGGGAGTCTTCCACAATACGCCCGTGACGGCGCGCTTCTTCGTGTCGGGCTCGCCGGACGACGCTCGCGTTGCAACCCTGCATACCGTCCATTTGTGGGACCACTGGTCCGCACTCACTGCCTGCGTGCGTGCGGGCACTTCCGTTGTAGCTCGGGAGAGCGCGAAGCGTCCCGATGATTGGACGGAGCCTTTCATCGCCGCCATGCACCGCAACGCCCTACAGCGCGCGCCCCTAATTGTCCAATCCGTGGGGACGCAAGGCGTGGAACGCATGCTGGACGTCGGCGGCGGCTCGGCAGCCTATTCCATTGCCTTCGCCCAGGCGAATGGACTGCTGCGCGCGGAAGTGCTCGACCTGGCGGCCGTGCTTCCCATTGCGGAAGGCCATATCGCCCGAGCAGGCTTGACGGGCCGCATCAGGACCCGCGTGGGCGACCTGCGCAGAGACAAGCTGGGGGAAGGATACAACCTGGTGCTGCTCTCAGCGATTTGCCACATGCTGAATGCCGAGGAGAACCTCGACCTCGTGAAGCGATGCCACGCGGCCCTGGCACCGCAAGGCCGCCTGGTGGTTCAAGACTTCATCCTTGAACCCGACAAGACCGCGCCGAGATTTGCCGCCTTGTTCTCGCTCAATATGCTGACTGGGACCGCGGAGGGAAGCAGCTACAGCGAGCCGGAATACGCCGCCTGGCTGAAAAGCGCAGGATTCCAGGAAGTCCGGCACATCCACTTGCCCGGGCCCTCCGGCTTGGTAGTCGGGACGCGCAGTTGACAGTAGAGGCGGCTTTACGCCGCCACAGGGCCAGAGACTTGCGACCCCGGCCATTGAAGTGTTCCCCGCCAAATTGCTTGGAAATTGCTGGTGCAACGGAGTTTATGAAGTGCCAGCGAGCCAGGGGTCACCTTCAAGTCGTGCTTGACAGTCACACGCCTTGAGATTAATGTAGGTGCTTCAACTATGGATTCTCACCTGACACTTCGCCAAGCGTACTTCTTTAGCTTTTGGCAGAGGTGTCAGCGTGCGCCCGCATAAGTTTTAAGCAAGATTAGGAAGACCAAGGGCCCGCTGATCGAAAGAGGTCAGCGGGCCTTTTGTTTTTTATGCAAATTGCGTCACAGAACCGACTCGATTACACTGGTCAATCTCTAAGTCTGCCAGCGGGCGGGGTGGAGAGAGGGCCGAAGGAAGGCGCCATGCTCATCGTGATGAAGCCGCAGGCGAGCGAAGAAGACATTCGTCGCGTCTGCCAGAGAATCGAAGCGCTGGGCTACCGCGCTCATGCCATGCCGGGGGCGCAACGAACGGCTATCGGCATCACCGGAAACAAAGGCCCCCTGGAGCCGGAAGAGTTCGAATCCCTCGCCGGCGTGGCGGAAGCCATTCCAGTCTCCAAGCCCTACAAGTTGGTGAGCCGAGAGGTCAAGAACGAGGACTCGCAGGTGCGCGTGGGCCCGGCCGAGGGCGGGGTAACGATCGGAGGCCGGCAACTGGCAATTATTGCCGGGCCGTGCGCCGTTGAGAGCCGCGAGCAGGCCTTGGCCGCGGCCGAACACGTCCGCAAGGCCGGGGCGCGACTCTTCCGCGCCGGCGCTTTCAAGCCTCGCACCTCGCCGTACAGCTTCCAGGGTATGGGCGAAGAGGGCTTGAAGATTCTCGCCGAAGTGCGCCGCCAGTTCGGCCTCTTCATCGTGACCGAGACCATCGACCCGGAGAACTGTGACCTGGTGGAAGAGTACGCTGACGTGCTGCAAGTGGGCGCGCGCAATATGCAGAATTTCTCCTTGCTCAAGCGCGTGGGGCGGTCGAAGAAGCCCGTGCTCCTGAAGCGCGGCATGTCTGCGACGCTGGAGGAATTCCTGATGGCGGCGGAGTACGTCCTCTCCGAGGGCAACTACAACGTCATCCTGTGCGAGCGGGGCGTGCGGACCTTCGCCGATCACACCCGCAATACGCTGGACCTGAGCGTGATTCCCGCCGTCAAGCTCCTTTCCCATCTGCCCATCATCGTCGACCCCAGCCACGGGACAGGAAAGCGCGACAAAGTGATCCCGCTGGCGCGGGCCGCAATTGCCGTGGGCGCCGACGGGCTAATCGTCGAGGTCCATCCGGAGCCCGAGCGCGCGCTCTCCGATGGCTATCAGTCCCTTTACCCCGAACAGTTTGAATCGCTGATGGAGCAGGTCACGGCCATCGCCGGGGTACTAGGAAGAACAGTCGAGGGAAAAAGGAAGGAAGTAGGGAGTAGGAAGTAGGGAGTAGGGAGTAGGAAGTAGGGAGTAGGAAGTAGGGAGTAGAAAACAGGAATTACAGAGCCGCAAGCTCATCGGATTTTCAGAATATGGTGACTTCTCTTGCTGTAGCGCCGCTCTATGAGCGGCGAAAGCCGCCGGTCGCAGACCGGCGCTACAGCGGTTCTCCTTGTAATTAGCATTCTGGCGGGCACGACAGCCGGCTGCCATCGTCGCCCTGCCCCGCCCACACCCTACCTCGCCTTCGTCGTCAACAACCAGAGCTCGACCCTGGCCGCGGTCGACTTGGCCGACTTCCGAGTGGTGGCGGCCATTCCGGTAGCGCCCGGCCCTGAGCGCGTCGTGGCGAGACCGCAAAGCCGGCAACTCTGGATTGTCTCGGCGTCGGGCACCTTGAGCATCGTGGCGTTTCCAGACCTGAAGGTGGTCGGGACCCTGCCGGCCGCCCGCGACGCTCGAGATCTGATCTTCTCCTCCGACGGGCGTCAAGCTTTCCTCGTTGAGGCCCAAGAAGGTCAGATTGTTTTCCTGGATTGCGAAGCCGCCAAGGCGGTGGGGCGGGTCGCCCTGGGAACTCCGCTCTCCTCACTGGCCTTGACCGCGGACGGAACGACCCTGGTTGTTGCTGCCCCGTCCGCCAACCGGATTTATCTCGTCGGGGTGCCCTCGCAAAAGGTTCTGGGTACCGTGCCGGTCGGCAAAGACCCGGGCGCAATCGTAGCCTTGCCGTATGGCTCGAAGATGTTTGTCGCGGATAGCGGCGAGGAAAAAATCTCGGCGGTCGATGTGAGCACCCGAAGCCTGCTTTTCCATCTCGAAATCGGAGCCCGACCCAGCGCCCTGGCCCTCAAGCCGGATGGTGGCGAATTGTTTGTCCTGAGTGGCCAGTCAAATTCCCTCACCATCGTGGACACATTCCATGACCAGGTGGAACAGACGTTCCCGACCGGCCGCCAGCCAGAGGTCGGGTTGTTCCGGCGAGACGGCAGCGTGCTCTACATCGCTAACACCGGAGACGGCTCGGTGATGGCTCTGGATGTGCGCAACCGCGCGGTCCTCGCTTCCATACCCGTCGGCACGGAGCCGAGAGCGCTTGCCCTGACCCCCGACGAGCGCTTCCTGGTGGTGGCGGACACTGCCTCCTCTGCCTTGGCGGTCTTGCGCGCCGACCTCACCAGCCTGGCCTCGGGACGCTCGCCCCTTTTGACCACCGTCCCCGTGGGCGCACGGCCGGTGGATGTGGTTGTGCCTGGATGGACTTTGAAAAAGTAAGGCAAGAACAAATCAAAAGTCAAAAGGCAAAGATCAAAAGGCAAGAATCAACAAGACTCGCCCCCGACCGCAATCCGTCAATAAAGTCCAACGACCCCTCCGGAAGTAGGAGCTCGCGCTCCCAAGCAGCACACGGACGAAAGCTGGGGGATAGATCCCGCATTCGGGTTTTTGATCTATGACCTTTGACATTTGACCTTTGACTTTTTCTTTGCTCTTCTACCAGTTCGCGAGGTCTTCCATCAGTTCCAGCGTGAGCCACCCTTCCTGGGGGACGATCTGGAGGGGCAATTCATTTGCCCAAACGGAAACCTGCATGCGGATTTTCTCGTGTGGGACCACGCCCAGCAGGGTGTAGTCGAAGCGCATCTCGAGCACCCGGGTGAACGCGACTTGCACTTGATTCCCCGTCTGCAGCGGCACGAGTAGTGGCTCCAGACCTTTCCAAAACTCCACCGAGCGCACGCCGTTGGCGCCGATCACCGTGTGCAGGCGGGCGCGACTATCGCCGTCCACATTGACCCGCACCTCAACCTCCGGGTGGTCATTTAAGAAGCCTGGGCCGAAATCCAGGCGCAGGAAAACGGCCTTATCGCTGTAGCCGTAGTAGAGCGCCTCCAAAAGCTGGGCGGCGCCGTGCATCGAGCCGGAGCGGTAATCCGGCATGTATATGCCGGCGCCCAGCCATTCGAAGTAAGTCGTCACCAGTCCGTCGATTCGGGGCTCGATGCGGGCCGTGGGGCCCACGGTAACTGCGTGCGCATGAGGCCGCTTGATGGGAACCGCCAGTTCGTCGGTGGGAGAGCCTCCAAGCAAGCGATAGATGTTGCTCAGATGCTTGCGGTAAAGGAGATCGAACTCCTCGTCGTTGGCAGTCGAATGCTCCGGCCCGTACCACCAGCACCAGTCGCTGCCTTCCGCGACCCATAGTTCCTGCTGTGCCAGTTGTCGGCCCTCCGGAGTGGCCTCAGAGTTCTGACCCTGACGGCTAACGAAATCCCGCGCCTCGGACAGGAGATCCCAGGCTTGATTGTCCTCGTCAGCCCCGATCCAGATATCGAAATTCGCATTGATCCAGGAGCCCGGAACAACGTGATTCAGGGCCCCCGGTTCGACCACCTGCAGGGCTTCGCTGGCCGTGACGGCGCGGATCTCCGGGTCAGCCGCAATACGGCCATAGAAGCTCCGGAGGAACTCCCGGCCGTTCCCGGGGTAGTACTCCCAGGCATTCTCGCCGTCCAGGATCACCGACACCACCGCGGGGCGGTTTCCGGTGCTCCGCCCGGCAGCCCGAATGCGGTTGTGAAGGTCGGCGGCCGCCGCCTGCGGGTCCATCCGGGAATAGACAAAGCCAATCAAGTCGGAAAGCTGGTGGTCGCGGAAGAAGAGAGAAATGGCGCGACCATCGGCGGAGAAACGGTGGGGGCGATAGAGCTCGTCGGCGTTCTGCAGGCTTCCATCGCTCTGCCTAAAGAAGCCCAACTGGCGGCTGCGTCCCAGCACTCCTTCATCCGTGGCCGCCCACTGGAAACCCTCCTCAGCGGCCAGCCGGAGAACCTCGTCGGAGACGCTCCCCTCGCTCGGCCAAAGCCCCTGCGGCCTGCGGCCAAAAACCCTCTGGTGGAGGTCAACCGCAGTCCGCAACTGCTCCCGGGCGTCCTCGGGATGGCGGAAGCGGTGGCGGGGCAGCTTGACGCCTGGGTGAGACTCCGCTGCGATCTCGGTGTCGCACAAAAGGGGCAAAATAGGATGATAAAAGGGGGAAGTCGAAATCTCGATCTGACCGCGCTCCGCAGCCTTCCGATATTCTTCAAGTACTGCATTAAATAATGCGATCTCTTTGTTGCGGACCAGCGACTTATCCTCTTCGGAATAGCCCCGTTCCTTCCCCACCAACCGCTTGATGTCCGGGTCGCGGGCCAGGTAGATTTCGTCAAACCAAGCCAGTTGGGACACCACCTGGAGGTCCAGCAAGTCTTGGGGAGTAAACAACCGCGCCGCAGCTGCCAGCTCCGCAGCGCAGGACTTTTCCCTCAGCTCGCGGAAACGCGGGTAGCGATTCAGCAGGTTATCGCGGTTGAGTTGGAAGGCCGAGACCAGGAGAAGTTCCCTCTCGGCGGGGGTCAATTTCCGGACTGGCTTGAAGGCTACCTCGTAGGCACGTTCGTGAGCCGCTTGGCGCGCATAGTCCTCGATTTGGGCGACCAGCGAAGGAACCAGGTTGAAGGTGACGTGTACGGGAGGGAACTCCTCGAGCATGGCCACCATCCCGTAATAGTCCTTCAAGGCGTGAAGGCGGACCCACGGCATGGTGTAGAGCCCCTCCACCAAGTCCTTGTAGAAGGGCTGGTGCATGTGCCAGAGGAGCATCAAATAGGTCTGCCGCATGGACTTCGAAGCCGATCGCGCTCCCTCCCGACCGATGGGCGTCACCCTGGGAGCGGAGTCGTTGCGAGTTCCCGACTTCCTCAGGACAGGTCCCGATAGAAGTCATCAGGACAGGTCATCTTGGTCTCCGTCCGCTGACGGAGAGCGAAATGCCGTCTATACATCAAGCTCAACTGCCACCCGGCGAGCGCCCAGTTGACAGTAAACCGTTAAGAGTTCAACATCGGGAATGGAGAGGACCGACTTCTTGCCGGCATGCGCATACTCACCCGCTATATCCTGACCGAAATAATCTCCCATTCCCTGCTGGGGCTGCTGGTTTTTACCTTCGTGCTCTTTATACCTTTCTTGGGCCACTTGCTGGAACTGGTGGTGCGGCATGACCTTCCCCCGGCAAGCGTGTTGACGCTGTTTGTTCTCCCGATTCCCAGAATTCTGGTGTTCACAGTTCCGATGGCGGTCCTGGTGGGGACGCTCATCGGGCTTAGCCGCATGGCTGCGGACGGTGAAGTCATTGCCGTACGCGCCTCGGGAATCGGCCTGGGGCAGTTTGTGCGCCCCGTAATGATGCTCGCTGCGGCGGGCTGGGGCATCGCCCTGTGGACGAGCCTGATTCTCTCTCCCCAGGCGGCTCGCAAGCTTGACCGCATGGAAACAGGGCTCAAGGCCAGCCAAGTCCCCTACGAAATCCAGCCCCGGGTGTTTATCGAGCAGTTTCCTAACCGGCTGTTCTACCTGGAGGATGTGACCGGCTCCCGTTCCCGCTGGCGGGGCGTGTTTTACGCGGACACCACCAAGCACGATCAAGTCCAGGTAACGTTAGCGGAAAGCGGAGTGCTTGTCAATGAACCGGAGCAGAACCGCCTGCTGCTTCACCTCTTCCACGGCACGACACACGAAATCGACCCGCATCACCCCGAGCGGGACTCGGTGGGGTCTTTCACCGAAAACGACGTTCCCATTCCTTTGGAAGAAGCGGGCGGGCCGGTCGTGGAGCGTTCTTCCCCTCCTTTGCTCTCCCTACAACAGCTTTTCGCACAGGTCCGCAACCCTCCGCAACGCCAAGCAGCGCTGGTCGAGTTGCATTACCGCTTTGCCCTGCCCCTGGCCGCGCTGGTCCTGGCCATGGTGGGCATTCCTTTGGGAATCTCCACGCGCAAGGGCGGCAAAGCGGTAGGGCTGTTGCTGACCATCTTGTTGGTCTTCGTGTACTACATTCTGATGGCGTTCGGGCGAAGCTTCGCCCTGCAGGGCCGGCTCCCGCCTGCGGTGGGGCTTTGGATGGCCAACTTGGTGTTTGGCGTTGCGGGCCTCTTCATGATCACTAACCTGCGGCGCGTGCGCGTGCGCCTGCAATTCCTTCAGGACTGGGTTGAGGAACTGGGGCGCCGGTGGAAGCTTGCCGCGGAAAGGCGGGCGCGCCGTTCCCGCGCCGCGGCCGCCGACCCCTTGCTGAAGCCGCGCCCCCTGGGCGGGCGCTTTATTCTGATTCTCGACCTTTACATTATCCGCAGTTGGCTGTTCTATTGCGCTCTCCTGCTGGTCACGTTCTGCGGCATTTATGTGATCTTTGATTTCTTCCAACTGCTGGGCGATGTGGTCAGGAACCACATTCCGGTGAGGGTGGTATTCAACTACTATCGCTACCTCCTGCCGCAGGTCGCTTACTTGATGCTCCCGCTCAGCGTGCTGGTGGCCACCCTGGTCAACTTCGGCTTGCTGACCAAAAGCAACCAAGTCACGGCGATGAAATCGGTGGGGATCAGCCTCTATCGAATGTCCTTCCCCATCCTGCTGGCAGCAGCCTTGTTGAGCGTCGGGATGTTCGTCATGGGCGACCGCTTCCTGCCGGAAACCAACCAGCGCCAGAACGCCCTGCGCAACCAGATCAAGGGGAAACCCGCGCAGACTTTCTACCGCCCGGAACGAGAATGGATTCGAGGGCAGTCCAACCGGATCTACAACTATCAATTCTTCGATCCCGACCAGAACGTGTTTGCCAGCCTCTCCGTCTTCGAGTTCGATCCCCAAGCGTTCCGAATTACCAAGAGGGTTTACGCCGAGCGGGCCTTCTGGGAAAGGCCCATCCATGGGTGGGTGCTGGAGAACGGCTGGGAGCGGGAATACTCGGGCGAGCACGTGAGCAGCTATATGCCCTTCTCCGTGGCCACCTTTCGGGAATTGAACGAAGAGCCCTCCTATTTCAAGAAGGAGGTCAAGCCCTCCGAACAGATGAGCGCCCTTGAACTGCGCCACTACATCAACGAACTTCGGCAAAGCGGATTCGATGTGGTGCGGCTTTCGGTGCAGTTCTGGCGGAAATTCTCTTATCCCCTGATCGCCTTTGTGATCACCCTGCTGGCCATTCCCTTTTCCTTTACCGTGGGCAGCAAAGGGGCGCTGTCGGGCGTGGCGTTAAGCATTGGCATCGCCATCGTGTATTGGTCCGCCTCCAGCCTGTTCGAAGCCATCGGGAATCTGAGTCAACTCCCCCCGACCATGGCCGCCTGGTCACCCGATATCCTTTTTGGCTTGGCGGGCATCTACCTCCTGCTGCGCGTTAGAACCTGAAAAGCCGGAATTCGGAAATCGTGATTCGTGACTCGTGGTCCGTAGGTGCGAATCACGCTCTGACCACACAGTCCCAAATCACGAGTCCCGGCTTTGCGCTGTCGGCGCGTCGACATGGGAAAAGCAGTGGCGAGTGGCTAGTGCCTAGTGGCTAGTAACGAGCAAAGAAAAAGGCCGCAAACCCTTTGGGGATTTGCGGCCCATAGCAAAACTTAAAGTATTACTTTAATAATCGGGACGGCGAGTACCCTGCCCGAATTGACGCTCCCCTGCCGTTCGAGGCTCGGCGTGCGGCCGCTCACCGGACTGTCAAAGTGAGCGGAACGGTATGGGACAGGGTGGCCGGGCCGTTGGCGGCGATGCCGGTGAGGGCCAGCGTGTAGGTGCCCGAAGGCGTGTGCGGGCCTTGAGGAGTCGAGCTCCCCCCGCACGCCGTCCAACACGCCGCGAGGAACAAGAGCGAAACCAGGCTCAGTCTGACGAGCAAGGCTCTCCGGCGTTTGCCGGCGGCGAGGGTCAAGCAGAGTAGCAGAAGGCCCAGCACGAGCACTCGCTCCCGTCCGCGCGGATCGAGAGGAAATTGCAAGCGGCCGGGGGCGCTGGAACTTCCCGTCGTCTGAATCGTCACCGTGACGGTCACCGGCGAAGTGCCGTTCATGGCCGCGGAACTGGGATTGATCGTGCAAGTGGAGAGCGCGGGCGCGCCGCTGCAAGTGAGAATGACGGGAACGTTGAACCCGCCGGCGGGATTGAGCGTAACCGGGTCGGTGACTTCCACTCCAGCCGGGGTGACAAGCGTGGTTGATTGGGGAGCCATCGAGAAGTCTTCGCCCGTCCCGGAGAGCGCGACGGTCTGCGGGCTGCCGGGAGCGTTGTCCGTAACGGTCAGCGTCCCTGTGCGGTCGCCTGTCGCGGAGGGGTCGAAAAAGACGCCGATCGTGCAGTTCACGCCCGGCGCCACACTGCTGGTGCAGCCGTTAACCGCCGCGAAGTCGCCCGTGGCTTGAACCGCCGTGATGGTGAGCGGAACGGTTCCGGCATTGGTCAGAGTCACGTCTTGGGGCAGGCCGGTGGTGCCTACAAACTGGTTGGGGAACGCAATCGAGGCAGGCGTTGCGCTGGCCGCCGCACCCAGCCCCGTGCCGCTCAGCGTGAAGGATTGCGGGCTGTCGAGCGCGTTGTCCGTCACCACCAGGAAACCGGTCAAGGCTTGCGGCCCGCTGGGCGAAAATGTGAGCTTGACAGAGCAGTTGCCCCCCACGGCGATAGTCGAGGGGCAGGTGTTGCTTTCCGTAAAGTCTCCCGTCGCGGCAATGTTCGTGATATTCAGAGGCAGGCTCCCCACGTTCTTTAAGGTCGCAAACTGCGCCGCGCTCGTTGTGCCCACATTTTGATTGGGAAAGCTCACGGCGGTCGGGAGCAGCGTCGCGCCGGGGGCAGCAATGGGCGAGATGATGGCAAGAAATGCGTCCGGGTCTCCACCCATGGAACTCTGGAAGGGTCTCACTAAAGGAAAATCATACGAGCCGGTTACCCCGACAACGACTGCATCGCCCGATGGCGTTATAGCTATCGCATAGCCCGAGTCCAACCACTGAGTATTGCCCACGAAGGACCCGGAACCGCCAAGTAGCGTGGAATAGACAAGCCCGGAGCCAGAACTGTTGAGGGCGGTTACAAACGCACAGAATTGTCCAGGGCAAGCTGGTTCAAAGGCATTGAGGGTCGGGGTGCCTGCGCCACCGTAGGCAGACCCAATGACGTACGCTTGACCAGCAGAATCGATCGCTAAACCCTGTTCGGCAACTTCGCTGGCGCTCCCGCCGATGTATGTCCCGTAAACCAGCGACGACCCCGTCGGGTCGAATTTAGCCAGAAACCCGCTCTCAGACCCGGGGAAGATACTTTGAAAGGCGCCCGGAGTGGCCGGGAAAATAGGCTTGCTTACAGTTCCCGTCACATAGGCGCTGCCCGAGGAGTCAACGGCAACCGCGCCAGAAAATGCGCCATTGTTCTGGTCAGCGCAAAGGTAGGTCGAAAAAGCGAGGGCGGAGAAATCTGGCTTCAGCTTAGCCACTACAACGTTGCACCCTGTCGAAGGAGCCGTGTCGAAGGCGCCAGGAGTAGTGGGGAATGTGATCCCGGTCGTCACCCCCGTCACGTAAGGACTACCGCCGCTGTCAACCGCGATTGCCGAGCCGCTTACATATTCCGCGCCTCCCAAGAATGTCGAGTAAATCAATGGAGAGCCGTCAGGGCGGAGCTTGGAGACGAATATTTCGCCATTGCCGTTATATGTAGTTTGGAACGCCCCCGTGGTTACAGGAAAGTTCGAGGTGTTCGCCGAACCAACCAAGTAAACGTCCTCTGCTGAGTCGACGACGATTCCCCTGACGTAGGCTCCAGTAAAACAACTCGAGTAGAGCAGATGGTCGCCGCTCGAGTCGAGTTCACCCACGAATCCGTCGCAAGTCCCGCCCGTATAATTCGTCGGCGTTGGATTCACGATGGGAAAATTCGTTGACCTCGAGCTGCCCGCTACAAATGCGTTACCAGCAGAGTCCACAGCGACTGTGCCCACCGAGTCGCTCGCCGAGCCGCCCAAAAAGGTGGAGTAAATGAGAGAGGCTCCGGATGGGTCAAACTTGCTGATGAAGCCATGACCGCAAGGTTGAGTGGTGCTCAAGCATCCAAAGTCAGCAGTCGGCTGGTAACTCCCGGAAGTCGTCGGGAAATCGGGCGAGTACGTGAACCCTGCCACGACGATGTTCCCCGTCGAGTCCACGGTGACTGCATTGGCATAATCCACTCCCGATCCGCCGAGGTAGCTTGAGTAAACGAGCACGGGGTCTATTACCAGGGTCTTTCCACGATCGTACGGCCCCACTTCAAATCCAACCTCGTAAGTTTCGTTGCCTGACTGCACCGTCGATTTCCGAACGGCATAGCGGCCATCCACTGGCCTTCTGCCGCCCGGGCGCGTCAGGTCAGGCTGATAGACCACGGGCCGATGAAACACGACCGTGCCGTCCCCGGCTCCCATCACCAAGTCACCGTCAGCCGAGATTTGGTAGGGGCGGCCTCCGGCCGCCCGCGGGAGGGCGGAGCCCTCCCCTACCACATCCAGCACAATCGCGCGCGGATCCGCGTGGGGAGCCAGGAGGAAGTCATACTCAAGCTGGCCTTGGTTGCCGTAGCAAGCCAAGTCAACCCCGGGGTAGACTCCTTTCACCTTCACCTTCGCGAAATTCGGCACATTGCTGCGCCACTTCTTCGGATCCCGTCCGATGAAGTAATTGCTCTTGCCTGGCAGTTCGTCCAGTCCCACCGCTTTGGCCCGCGCGTTCGCCCCCACAAGCTGCAAGCGGACGACGGAAGGCGGCGTAGTCTGAGGTTTCGGAGTGGACGTTACAGGAACCGGAAGTAGGAAGTTGGAAGTCGGAAGTAGGGACCCGAATCCGGGGGCTCCCGGGCGATCACCAAAGTCTGGCCAGTTTCCAGTTTCCAATTTCCAGTTTCTGCTCACTGACGGCTGACCACTGGCAACTGGCAACCGGCGGCTGCCCTTCTGACTCCTGACTCCTGCCTTCTGACTTCTGAGAGAAAGCGCCACCTCGTTACCGGTCACCAGCACGGTGTAGCCGGAACCTCGCGCCACGAAGCCGCCTGGGGTCGGGGACGGACCCGCAGTGGGTTCAAATGCCAGCGGGATTCTGAGGGACCTGACGCGCCCGGGCGAAGTCCGGCCACCATAGTTTGAATCGGCACCTGGCATGGCGCGCGGAGTGTCGGCCGCACGCACAGTTCCCAGTTGTTTGGCCGTTCCCGCGTGTGCCGTAGTCACCTTGTAAGGAGGTACGGCGCGCTCGGCGGCGACGAACAGTAGGGCGGCGATTGCGGAGGCGGCCGCAATGGTTCGCAGACGTGGGCGGTCTTTAGGCATGGCGTCACCTGTGGCGGTAAGATTGGCGCGATTATACGCCCATTTGGTGGGCCGTGCCCAACTCATAACACACTGGAGTTTTCTTAACGGCAGGCGCCAATCCCCCTCCCTGCCGCAATCCAGTGTCGACGCCACCCGCGGCTTGACATTCCCCCATCCACAGTTTAGTGTCAGGCTTATGGATTACCAGAAATATATCACGATCGAGCCGGGCAAGCGCGGGGGGAAACCCTGTATTCGCGGCATGCGCATTACGGTTTACGAAGTCCTCGACTATCTGGCTTCGGGCATGACCGAAGCGGAAATTCTGGCCGATTTCCCCGACCTTACGGGGGAAGACCTTAAGGCCTGCCTGGCCTTCGCGGCCGACCGCGAACGCAAACTGGTCACGATTCCTTAGTGAAACTTCTCCTCGATCAGAACCTATCGCCGCGCCTGGTGCGAACACTGGAGGCTGTCTACCCCGGTTCTTCCCATGTGCGACTGCTGGGTCTGCTGGACGTAGATGACGCAGTCGTTTGGGAATTTGCCCGGAATCACGACTTCATCATCGTGTCGAAGGATTCCGATTTTCATCAGCGCAGTTTCGTTCTCGGATTTCCACCTAAGGTCATCTGGATCCGCCGCGGCAATTGCCCCACAACAGATATCGAAAAGATCCTTAGGGAGCGTCAATCCAGTATCCTGGAGTTTTCTGAGGATGACGTCCACGCATTCCTGGCCCTTTCTTAGCGGCGCCTTCACCCACCATGGCTTCAATGGGTGACACCGTCCGAAGTGCCTCGCCGTGGGTGCTGAACGGCGCGTCCCTATTCTTAGCGTAAGGCATAGTACAGGTGTCGGCGCGTCGACATGGGAAGAGCAGTGAGAAGTGACGAGTGACAAGTGGCGAGTGACGAGCAAAGAAAAAGGCCGCAAGCCCTTAAAGGACTTGCGGCCCATGGCAACACTTAAAGTGTTACTTTAGATTTCTCAACGTAGCGCCGACCTTCAGGTCGGCATCTCGGAACATGCCGAACTAAAGTTCGGCGCTACAGCTAAGGTTCTTCCCTGTCCCCTGTAACCTGTCACCTACGCCGTGCTGTACGCTTTCCCCGCCTGCTTCTTCACCGCCGCCTGCGCTGCCATCTCCTATAGCCCCAGCTCCTTCTTTGCCTCCGCCCAGGGAGTTCCTGGCTTCCCCTTGTTGCGGGCAATCGCCTCGTCGAGGTCCCGCAAATCCTCGAGGTCTTCGACCCGCTCTCTTAGGCGGCGTAACTCCGTCGCGACGTGACGGAGCGTAATCCTTTTCGGCCGGGCTTGGCTCGACGTCTTATTCATAGGCGTCACTGAAAAATCCGCGCTCGATGGCGAGTGAGGTAGCGCCGACCTTCAGGTCGGCATCTCGGAACATGCCGAACTAAAGTTCGGCGCTACAGCTAAGGCATCTCGGAACATGCCGAACTAAAGTTCGGCGCTACAGCTAAGGTTCTTCCCTGTCCCCTGTAACCTCTCCCCTGTAACCTCTCCCCCGTAACCTGTCCCCTACGCCGTCGTGTACGCCTTCCCTGCCTGCTTCTTCACCGCCGCCTGCGCCGCGGCCAGGCGAGCGATGGGGACGCGGTAGGGCGAGCAGCTGACGTAATTCAGCCCCGCTTCGGCACAGATTTCGATGGAAGACGGGTCGCCTCCATGCTCCCCGCAGATGCCAACTTTCAGGTCCTTGCGGGTAGTCCTCCCTTCCTGAGTAGCCAGCTTCATCAGCCGGCCCACGCGCTTGGGGTCCATCACCGCGAACGGGTCCGCGGGCCAGATCTTCGCCTTCACGTAAGCGTTGATGATCTTGGCGCAGTCGTCGCGCGAAATGCCGAAGGTGGTCTGCGTCAGGTCGTTGGTCCCGAAGCTGAAGAACTCCGCCTCCTGGGCGATTTCCCCGGCCGAGAGCGCCGCGGCGGGCAACTCGATCATGGTCCCCACCAGGTATTCAACTTTCACGCCCTTCTTCTTGAAGACTTCCTGGGCGACGCGGTTGACGATCTCCTTCTGCAATTGGAGCTCTCTCACATCGCCTACCAGCGGGATCATGACTTCGGGCTTGGCCTTGATCTTCTGCTTCGCGCAGTCGCAGGCCGCTTCGAAAATCGCCCGCGCCTGCATCTCGGTAATCTCGGGATACATGATTCCCAATCGGCACCCGCGCAGGCCGAGCATGGGATTAAATTCATGTAGTCCTTCAACTACTTCCAGCAATTTCTTGAGCTGATTGAGCTTAGCGCCTTTCTTCCGCTTCGACTCCAGGACCGCAATCTCCACCATCAACTCCTCGCGCTTGGGCAGGAATTCGTGGAGCGGCGGGTCGAGCGTGCGGATGGTCACCGGCAGGCCGTCCATGGCCTTGAACAGGCCGAAGAAGTCCTTGCGCTGCATGGGAAGCAGTTTGGCCAGCGCCGTCCGGCGTGCCTTCTCGTACTTCACCGCCTCTTTGGGATCCTGCGTGTCCTTGCAGGCCATGATCATTTGCTGCACGTGAGGCAGCCGATCTTTGGCGAAGAACATGTGCTCCGTCCGGCAAAGGCCGATGCCCTCCGCGCCGAACTCACGCGCCGCCAGAGCGTCGCGCGGAATGTCGGCATTGGCCCGCACACCCAGTTGGCGTGCTTCATCGGCCCACTTCATGAAGTCGGCGAAGTAGCCGCTATGCGGGTCGGGCTCCACCAGATTGGCTTTGCCCAGGATCACGCGCCCCGTGGAGCCATCGAGCGTAATCCAGTCGCCTTCCTTGATGACCAGGCTGCCGATTTTTATTTGCCGGTTTCTCTCATCCACCTCAACCTCGCCGCAGCCCGCCACGCAGGGCTTGCCCATGCCGCGGGTCACTACCGCTGCGTGCGAAGTCATACCGCCGCGCGAGGTCAGAATCCCCACCGCCACTTCCATTCCGTGGATGTCGTCGGGAACCGTCTCCGCGCGCACCAGCACCACGGGCTGGCCCTTCCCTTTGGCCACCGCGTCGTCCGCGGTGAACACTACGCGTCCCACGGCCGCGCCGGGTGATGCCGGCAGGCCCTTGGCCAGGACTTTCAGCGGCTTCTTCTCATCCAGAACCGGATGGAGCAACTGGTTCAACTGGTCAGGCTCCACGCGCAGCAGCGCCTCGTTGGGGGTGAAGATGCCCTCCTTCACCATGTCCACGGCGATCCGGACGGCTGCGGGCCCGGTGCGCTTGCCGTTGCGCGTTTGCAGCATGTAGAGCTTGCCTTCCTGAATGGTGAACTCGAAGTCCTGAACGTCCTTGTAGTGCTGCTCGAGCTTGGTGGTCATTTCGCGAAGCTGGTTGTAAGCCTCAGGGTTGATTTTCTCCAGCTCGGTGATGGGGACGGGGGTGCGCACGCCGGACACCACGTCCTCCCCCTGCGCGTTCATCAGGAACTCGCCATAGAATTTCTTTTCACCCGTTGCCGGATTGCGGGTGAAGCCCACGCCGGTGCCCGAGGTCTCGCCCATATTCCCAAAGACCATCGTCTGGACGTTCACGGCGGTCCCCAGGTCGTCGGAGATCTTGTTCATGCGCCGGTAGGTCTGGGCGCGGGGATTGTACCAGGAGCGGAAGACGGCCTCGATGGCCATCTCGAGCTGCACGCGGGGGTCCTGCGGAAAGTCCTTGCCCGTCTTCTTGCGGACCAGCTTCTTGTACTGGACGATGACTTCCTGGAGGTCCTCAGCGGACAAGTCGGTGTCCAGCTTGACGCCGCGCCGCTTCTTCTGGCCGTCAAAGACGTGCTCGAATTCGGCCTTGGGGATTTCCTGCACCACATTGCCGAACATCTGGATGAAGCGGCGATAGCTGTCGTAGGCAAAGCGGGGGTTGCCGCTCTGGCTGGCGATCGCCAGCACCACCATATCGTTCATGCCCAGGTTCAGGATGGTGTCCATCATGCCGGGCATGGAGAATTTGGCGCCGGAACGCACCGAGACCAGCAGCGGCCCTTCGGCGTCGCCGAGTTTCCGGTCGAGGAGTTGTTCGAGTCTCTCGAGGGCTTGTTTGGTCTGCTGACGGACCTGCTCCGGCAGCTTGTTGCCGTTTTCGAAGTAGACGCGACAGGCGGAAGTCGCGATGGTAAAGCCGGGGGGAACGGGCAGGCCGGCGTTGGTCATCTCCGCCAAGCCGGAGCCCTTCCCTCCCAGCACGTCCTTCATCGCGCCGTGGCCTTCGGCTTTACCGCCGCCAAAAAAATAGACGTAATTTTCCATAGAATAATGCTCCTTTTTGAAAAGCAGTTGTCAGTTGCCAGTGGCCACTACTGTCCGGTCAT
>Ga0209777_10004035_pt1 | contig 17650 bp, 18 predicted proteins | sample FrelakmetHBP12HB_FD_187147 | JGI IMG/M metagenome (GOLD analysis project Ga0209777, IMG submission 187147) | Freshwater lake sediment microbial communities from the University of Notre Dame, USA, for methane emissions studies -HBP12 HB (SPAdes)... | ecosystem: Environmental > Aquatic >...
GAAGATTGGTGGTACGAGCGCGGCATGCAGGCGACAGAATAATAAACGCCATGGAATAAAAGGGAGAGGGGAGTGCGTGGGGGAATTTGCTACAACGGTTTCTTGGCCGGGATGCCCGGTTTGCGCGGGTACTGCGGGGGTGTCGCAGCCACCTTCTCTACTACCACTAGGAAACGTTCGTCGGCTACCCCGGGTAATGCCACTGGGAGCAGTTGACGCGTCTGCCCGCCGAGGATTTTAAACGCTTTTTCGGCTTTGTGAATCTCCGCTGGTCCGCTTTGGCCTTTCTGGGCCAGCATAGCCCCGCCCACCTGCACCAGCGGTAGGAGATATTCGGCCAGCACCGGCAGGTTCGCCACGGAACGCGCCACGGCCCAATCATAACCTTCGCGGTGAGCGGGCATCTGTCCCACCTCTTCGGCGCGGGCGGTGACCACTTCCGTGGCCTCCAGTTTCAAGGTCTCGACCATGTGCCGGCAGAAATTGGCCTTCTTGCCCACCGATTCGACCAGAGTCAGCCGCATGGACGGGTAGAGGATCTTGAGCGGGATGCCTGGGAAGCCGGCGCCGGTGCCGATGTCAATCAGTCGCCGGGGCGGGTTTTCCTTCCAGGCCAGCACGCAGGAGAAGGAGTCCAGGAAGTGTTTGGTGCGGATTCCTTCCGGGTCCCGGATGGCGGTCAGATTTAATTTCTCATTCCACGCCAGTAGTTCACGCTCAAAGGTCATCAATGCCATCACCTGGCGCCCGGTCAGCTGGACACCAAAGAGCTGCCGGGCCTCTTGGACAAGTTTCTCCATGGGCAAAATTATACCCCTCTCCTTTTGGGAGAGGGGTATTGGAGCGACCGGGGTTGCTTATACCTTATTGGCCTGAGCCTTCTTCCTTTTTTGCCGTCTTACCAGGGCTATGATACCCCAGATCACAAGCGCGATTGGACCAAAGATGGTGATTAAAACCGGCAGGATGAGCAGGACCAATTTGATCAGGAAGTCCACGAATCCCTGCCAGAACCTGATTAACGACTGGATGGCGTCCCGGGCCACCCCTACGGGTTTCCATCCGCCAATCTCGATCGGCTGGATGGTCTTCTCGGCGATCAGGGTCACATTGATGAGTGAGTAGGTGGAGGACTGTTCGTAATACTGCATCTGGCCTTTGATCGACTCGATCTGCCCACGCACAGAGATGATTTGATTGTAGACATCCAGCACATCCTGCGTCTTGGATGTGGTGGTGCTGTTGGGGTTATTCTTGGCTTCGTCCATGATCGCCTGGAGGTCCTTCTCAGCCATTTCCAGGTTGGTCAATTGGCTTTGCAGGTCCACATAGGTGGCAGTGACGTCCTGACCGGAACGAGTCTCGTTACGCACTTCGACTGCGTCGGATTTGATCTGGCTCAAAGCGTCATCCAGTTTATTCGCCGGGACGCGGATGGAGATGGTGCCTTCCGGGGCGGTTTGGCCGTTTGGGGTGGTGGTCTGATCCATATTCATGGAAATAACAAAGCCAGCCATGCTATTTGCCATCTGACTTATAGCTTCGATCTTGGCCTGTGGATCGGGGATGACGATGGTCAGGTCGGCGTTCATGATGACCAGCCGGTCCTGTTGGGGCGCGCTGCTGGCGCTTACCACTCCGGTCGCTTTGCTGGTATCGGATGGAAGCATATAAGCTGCGGTGGGGACTGGAGCAGCTTCATTGGATGGTGCCCCACCTCCATTTACACCCGGAGAGACCAGTTGCGCCGAAGGTGTAGCGGCAGCTTTTGCACCGCAGGCAGCCAGCACCAGGGCCAGGACAGCAAAAACGAAGACGATTCTCTTTTTCATAGCGTTCTTCTCCTTCAATGGGCTGAATAGATCAGGTTGCCTCGTAGACGCCCGGGCGGTAGAATATGTTCCAACGTCTTTTAAGAAAAAAGGCACCAGCAGCATCTTTATCTGCTGGTGCCTTTGCTATTGCGCTTACCAGCCTCCGGCAAGGCGCTCGGCATGCCGCGACGGTAAGCCCGCATCCCAAATCATCTTTTGTACCGACTTGATATCATATTCGACGCGGCGCGGCTCCCAGGTATGAGCCTCCGGCGAGTAGAGGGCGTAAGCGGCGCGCGGGTTCCGGTCGCGCGGTTGGCCGACCGAACCGGGGTTCAGAATGGCGCGTTCCTTGAGTTCATATGGCTCGCCTGGAGGCGGTACCACAATGGACAGGTCATCAGTCTTGGCAGTGAACTGGAAAACAGCTTGAAAATGCGAGTGCCCCACGAAACACCAGGGTGTATCAAAGAAACCCAGGTTGATGCGCGCGACCAGTGTATTCATTATGTATTCCCAAATTGGGTCGCGCGGGCTGCCGTGCGCCAGAGAAACCTCTTCGCGCACGACTAACTCGTCAGGCAGGGAGCTTAAGAAACTGCGGCTCGGATCACTGAGCTGGGTGCGCTGCCAGAGCAGGGCCTTTTTTGCATCGGAATTAAAAGCCTCCAGCGCCAAATCGCCGATGGCGGCGAAATCATGGTTGCCCATCATGCAAGTCAAATTAGGCAGGGAACGGATGCGCTCGATGCACTCGTTTGGCTGCGGGCCGTAGCCGGCCACGTCGCCCAAGCACCAGGTCTCGTCCACATTCCCGGCATCCGTCAGGACGGCTTCCAGCGCGACGGCGTTGGCATGTACGTCGGAAATCACCAGAACTTTCGTCATCTATTCTCCAGGAGCACCCCTAAGTGTGCGATGATGGTCTCTGCCACTTCTGACTTGCTCATCAGCGGCAATGTTTCTTCCTTCGTATTCGGGAATAAAAGTGTGACGCGGTTTGTGTCAACACCGAACCCGGCGTTGGGAGCGGAAATGTCGTTGGCGACAAGCATATCCAGATTCTTGGACTTTAATTTGTACACGGCATTTTCAAGCAGGTCTTGGCTCTCGGCGGCGAACGCGATGACGACCCGCGGCTTTCTGGATCCCATGCCGGCTACCGCCAAAAGAACATCCGAGGTGACCTCCAGTTCGACTTGCGGAATCCCATCCCGTTTCTTGAGTTTGTTTTCTTCGACCGTTTTTGGGCGGAAGTCGGCCACTGCAGCGGCCATCACTAGCGCATCAGCCCCGGCTGACTCGGCCATTACGGCAGATTCCATCTCTTGGGCGGTACGGACCGGGACGACTTTTGCACCCACAGGCGGGTTCAAACATGTCGGCGCGGTGACCAGCACCACGCTACCACCTGCGTCAAGGGCGGCCTGGGCTATGGCATAGCCCTGTTTGCCCGAGGACTTGTTCGTCAGCACCCGTACCGGATCAAGCGGTTCCTGTGTGCCTCCTGCGGTGACGACGATCTTCTTCCCTGCCAGCTTCCCGCTGAATCCCAAAGCCAGGCGGATGTGGCCGAGCATTTCTGCGGGTTCAACCATCCGCCCGCGTCCGGTCAGCCCGGAGGCCATGTGGCCCTCGTCCGGTCCGGCAAAGCGGACACCGCGTCCGCACAGGATGTGGACATTTTCCTGCGTGGCCGGGTGCTCGAACATGCCCGCGTCCATTGCGGGTGCAATGAGAATGGCCGAACGCATCGCCAGAGCGGTGATGGTGAGCAGGTTATCGGCAAGACCGTGAGCCAGTTTGGCGATTGTATTGGCGGTGCAGGGGGCGATGACTAGTAAGTCGGCGCTGGAACCGAGGCCGACGTGAAGCACGTGCGCTTCACCGCCCCATAGTTCGGCGTCTGTGAAGGCTTTCCGACCGGTGACGGATTGGAAGGTGAGCGGGGTGATGAATTTCTCCGCGGCTGGTGTGAGAATGACATCCACCTGCGCCCCGGCCTGGGTCAGTTTTGAGGCCAGGTCGGCGGCCTTATAGGCAGCGATGGAACCGGTAACTCCGAGGAGGATGTGTTTGGAGGGGAAGATGGACATAATGGGCTAATTATAATGCCATCTGGCAATGCATGGATGTGAGTGGCCCTTGTTACCCGGAGTTGATGCCGTGGACCTACGGGTAGAAGCTCACTTCGTTTCTAAGATATTTCTCCCCCTCATAGATAAACTTTGCCGAAAAGAACATCTCCTCCTGCAGCCAGGGAAGAAAAATGTGGTCACTGGGCCAAAGTGGCAGGGACTCCAGTTCCTCATCAGGAATCCACTTTAGATAACCTTCGTCGTTTTCTATCAGTTCCCCATTGAATTTCTCCGCGGTAAAGACAAATACGTACCAATCATTGCCTTTGAAGCCGGGGAACATCAGCAGCCCATGCAGGCGGGGATCCTTGATTTCCGACCCGGACTCTTCGCTCACCTCACGGACCACACACTGCTCTGGTGATTCAGCCAGCTCGAACTTACCTCCCAGTCCGTTCCACTTGCCAGCATGGATGTCATCAGTCCGCTTGACGCGATGGTGCATCAACGTATGTCCGTCATGATGGATGTAGCAAAGAGTTGCGAGGATCATAAGATCATCGAAATAATGCTTCCAGCCCTCGCCAGATATCATCGCGCCATGAGGTGTGATTGTGCCCCCCGGAATACTCGTGATATTTCACTTTGTAATGCTTCTCTTTCAGTAGGGCATACATCTGCCGATTGCTGTCCAGCAGCCATTCGTAACGACCGGCGTTCATCCAGATGTCAATTTCTGGAGGCGGGGCGTAGCGTACCAGGTCCACCACTACAAACTCGTGTTCCGGTAGGATGAAGGCTCCCGATTGGCTCAATACTTTGCCAAAGACCTGCGGTAGACGCATACCGGTATACATTGCCATCAGTCCGCCCAGCGAAGCGCCTAATACACCATATGGTTCACCGCCGGGAGGTGTCAATGTGAGGTGCTCCTGCGCCAGAGGGATGACGCATTCGAACACGAATCCCAGCGTGGACTCGGAACAGGAATATTCCAGGTTGCGCGCCGGCCCGCCATTCTGAACCAATGCCATCGCAAACGGGCGGACGCGTTTCGCCGCGATTAAATTATCCACAATAATATTCAGTTTGCCTCGTTTCAGAAAATCAGCGCCGTCGTAGACAACCACAAGCGGGACGGGTGTCTTGACCGGCGGCTCGTACAGGTACACTATCCGGTTCGCGCCGACAACGTATTCATTTGTCGGTACCTTGTGCCGGGTCACTATTCCCGTGGCAACTCCTTCGACCGGTTGAATAAGCGGAGTCGGCCCGCCGCGTGGCATGTAGAAATAGTGATTGAAGGCGTCGATCCCGTTCCAGATGCTATTCGGGTTGAATGGGTCGGGGACACGTTTGCGAGTCTTTGGATCGAGGAAGGCATATTCGAGGTAGGTGTCGGGGGCAAGGGCCATCGAGTAGGACCACAGTTCCGCCCCGACGCGTTGCATGGTCTGGGGGTTCTCATCCCAGTTGTGGAGATCGTCAATTAGGTGTGGGGCGGTTTTTCCCTGCCAGAGAAAAGTGACTGTTTCGGATTCGATGACGGGGTTGCCTGTCGTGCGGGCTATGGCAAGCAATGGGTGGGTAGGCATATCAGTGTTCCTTTTTCGTGGTAGTCCCGGTTCCAGCATGGGGTTGGGTTTCAAGCCACTTCTGGATATCTGTACGGTGTTCCTTGTAGTGCCAGTTCGTGTTGGCGGCTATACCGGTCCAGAGGGGTCCCATCGGCCAGGTGTCGGCGTGGACGGTTTGAAGCTGTTCCTCGCTCAGGCTTTCAGCGAGGGCCAGGGAATCCCAGTATGACTGGCGGTATTCCTCCAGCACTTCCGCCAGCGGTATTTCCTTGACCCGTGCGTACGTTCCAGCGTTCATATGCTCAACGTCCCATGGTTCGGGAGTGTCCGGTTTTTCGCCTCGCAGCAGACTGCTCGTCCAGCGGATCATCCAACGTTCCCAGGTGGAGATATGGGCCAGCGCGTCCTTGACGTTCCAATCACCGTCCACACCGGGGAGGAGCATTTGTGAGTGGGATAGGCGGGCGAGTGTTTCTTGCAATCGTCCGTGTTCGAGGCGGATCTGGTCGAGAAGTTCGGGCTTGTTCATTTTTTTAATTTGGTCGTTCATGGTTGTTCTCCAAAAGTAAAACACCGGCTACTTAAATTGCCTTCATTAGCTTCCTGCCAAAAGACGCCGGTTCGCTGTGCTCGATGACCAGTTCCCTGGCTTCGTGAAAGGCCATGAAATCACGCAAAGCGCCGGCAATATCGTGAACGAGTTCCTCGCCTGCTTTGATGCCCGGCTCCAAATACAGTGCGCGCAAGATTAATGTGCCGGTCTTTCGTACGAGTTTTGGATCGAAGCGGCCCACCAGACGGTCATTGTGCAGGATGGGCAGGCAGAAATAGCCATATACACGTTTTGATGCAGGAAGGTAACATTCAAGGGCCTTGTGAAATCCCCAGAACATCTCGTCACGCCGCGCGGCCCAAAACAGGTTGTCGAATGGACTGAGGAAGGTGGTCCGCCCGGCCTCGAGTGCTCCGTCAGCGGCTTGTTCCAGCAGCGGCAGGTTATCACGATGGATGATTAGATCGGCTGTCTTCCCGTCTGCAAGTTTACCTTTGACAGGGAGCAGAATGCCTTCTTTCAAAAGTATTTCCACCTGCGGGCGCGATTTGGTCACTTTCATCCACGTGTAGTCACCAGCTTGCCGCGCAGTGCAAATTCCCAACGCCTTCGCTCCGCGCTCGACCCAGAACCGGTCGCGCTCCTCGACGGTTGGCTCGCGCCTATCCACCCATTTTGGCAGGAGGCGTTCGGTCAGATCGTAAACACGCTGGAATTTATCCCGGTTGGCGATCATCAGTTCGCCAAAGGCATACAGCAATTCCAATGCAGCCTTGGCTGGGCGCCAGTTCCACCATGTGCCGCCTTTGTGCCCGTCCGACTCGAAATTGCTGACTTTTAACGCGCCCTCACGGCGGATTCGTTCCCGCACCTGCGGGACGAAGTCCTTCTGAACAAGGTCATTCAACCAGCGGTTATACCAGTTGGAGGGATGTTCACGCAGGTCGCGCTGGCGCGGCATCTGGAAGCGATATTCCGCCAGCGGTATGATGGTTGCGGCGTGCTCCCAGCCCTCGAAGAGATGGCGCTCCGGCCCAAAGATGAGGTCATCGAAAAGCTCCGGGGCGTAGGTTCCGATCCGGCTCCACGGTACCAGGTACTGGCTGCGGCGCACCATGTGGAGCGTGTCAATCTGAACACACCCAATCTGGTTGATGACGTGGTAAAGGGCATCCGGCGTCGGTGTAGACTCGTTGCCATTGGCGGAATGTAGATGCTGAGCGCGGAGTGCTACTGCCCGTAGCGCGGAATTGGGGTAGATTGTCATTGTCCCCGGATGGAGATGCGCATGGGATGAAGCTCTGCTACCATGAGGTTTTTCTTCACGCTCGGGTCGGCGAACATAAAAGCATTGGCGGCCTCGTCGTTTTCGGCCTGGAAGATCACGAGTCCGAAAGTATCGTCTGTGCATGGTCCGGCCAGCAGGACAATCCCCGCTTCGGCGGCTTTTTTGAGATAGGTGAAATGCTCGTCCAGGATGGCTTCTTCTTCCACTGTAGGGTCGTCAAAGAAGCCGTGGCGGTAGGGATGAATGAGGTAGTTGTATTCGGGCATGTTCACTCCGAGAATGACCCCGACCAGGTTTCAAAACGTCGCCCCAATCGTTCGTCATTTTCATAGAAGGAAAGGTATGTCAGCACCTGGTAAGGGATAAATTTCTGCTCTTCCGGCTTGTTGATTGCCAGGTCATAGTAGGGATGCCAGGTGCCGGAGTTGATGTACATCTGGTTGGTTGGGTGCAAGGCACCCGGGAATGAATCCAGTGGGATCACCTCGTAGTGGTGGGTGTGCCCGTAAACCACAAATTGGGCCTCTCGGTCCAGGAAGGCTTCTTCCTTCAAGGCATGGCGGGCGAAGGTGATTTCTTCAGAACCGAATTTCTTGCGGATCCAGACCACCAGGCTGTCAATCGTCTTGAACGAGACGCGATCAGTCAAACGGATGGCCATTTCCAAGCCATCCACGGCATCCAGTTTGAAAGGGATATTGCCTTCCTGCACGAATTTCATTTTCAAGAACTCGTTGCTCATATCATCCCATAAATCTTTGAGTTTCTTCTGTTCGGCCGCGGGTACGTTGTTTTGGCGCATCTGGCTGTTGATCCATAACGGCGTGGCGAGCACCGGGCGAATGTTGACCAACTCGCGCAGGCTTTCCACGAACCTGGGTGGGAGTTCATTCCCCATCTGCCGCTCCACCTCGACTGGGAACCGGTTCAGGATCTCGATGGCGAACGCATCCCCCAGGCTGGATGCATTGCGGCCTTTTTCCTTGCAGTAGTTGAACGAGTCGTACAAGTCACCGTGCTGGGCGTACACCTTATAGCGGTTGAGCAAAGTGGAGAGCTTGGCCGATTCCTTTAATTCGTGAGGAAAAGGTTTCGGTGAATTGGATAGCCCGAAAGCATCCACGATCACTGCCCGTATGTTGTCGAAAGCCGGACCGGGCAAGTGATAGTACCAATCGTGGTTGCCGACCATGTAATGAAGGTGCACTTTTACAGGGATTTCATGAGCATTCTTGTCCACCTTTCCGCGCACGCTGGCGGACGGCAGGGTAATGTTTTCCTGCGTCAAACCTTTGAGGATCGCAATGGATTCCTGGTTGTGTTTAAGGATGGCGTTGGTAATATCACCGAGTTTGGCGGCATATTCAGGAGCGCGGAAGTCGGTCCATGGGCGGACGTAGCCAGATTCACCGGGACCCTTCTCCAGCCACAAGGTGGATTGCAAGGGATCGAGGATATCACCCAGCATCAGGATATCCATGGTTTTTACCGGGCGGTATTTTCCGTCCACGCGCTGCGAAGCGTTGCGGGCCAGCTCTTTCAACCGGTCGGTAAAGAGTTGGAATGCAGCGGTAGTGATCGGCTTTCCGCAGGTCCCGTCTCCGAGATGAATATCGCTGATAATAATCAGCAAGGCAAACCTCCAGCAGGGATAATAATTAATACAGTTTATTATAGCCCGAATGTTTGCAAGCCGGAGCCGGGTCTTTGGGAATTCCCGCAATAGGGAAGGTTTATGGGGGTGCCAGGCGGGTGAATCACCATAAAAAACCCTGCCTTTTTGAACCAAATTAAGGTACTATTGCGTTAAATATGACTGCTCCAACAAAACCCAACACTTTCACCTCAAATAGAGGCGCCAGCACTGGGCGCATTTTGCAAACCACCTTTAGTGTTGCTTTCCTGTTGGCGACTCTGTTCACAGGTTTCTCCCCGAAAATGTTTTCGGGCAATTTCGGGGCATTTTTTTCCGGGATGATGACTCCTCAGGCGGGTAGCGGAGCGGCTATCCCTACCACTCAGAAGCCGGTCCGTATCGGCATTGTATCTGGTCATTGGGGGAACGGTGATGACCCGGGTGCAGTCTGCCCGGATGGCACAAATGAGCATGATATCAACTTGGCGATCTCATCTCTCGTCCAACAGAAGCTCGAAGCGCAGGGCTATACGGTAGACCTGCTCCAGGAATTCGATCCGCGCTTGGACGGCTACCAGGCTGCACTGCTGCTATCCATCCATGCCGATACCTGTGATGTCATTGATGCCCAGGCCACTGGTTTTAAACTGGCTGCCTCCAGTTACACCCGCGATAAGAACCTCACCGACCGTCTGTCTGCCTGTTTGTACGATCATTATGGGAGCGTTACTGGTTTACCGTACCGTTCAAACAATGTTACGATCAACATGACCGATTATCATGCTTTCAGGGTTATCGACCCTTCCACTCCTGCCGCGATCATCGAGACCGGTTTTCTATACCTTGACCGCAGCCTCCTGGTGGATCACCCCGATGTGGTCGCAGACGGATTAGTGGCGGGTGTGCTTTGTTTTGTCAGGAATGAAAGCGTCCAGCCGATGCCGACGCCATGAAAACTGATCCTGAGTCTGCACAGCAAGCACTTTTGAATGCCCGGCGAGCCATACAGCAGGGTGACCGTCAGGCCGCCCGCCGTTGGGCTGAGACGGCTGCCACCTCGAGCCCGGACCTCGAAGAACCCTGGCTTATTTTGGCAGCTGTCGGCAGCCCGCGGGCCAGTGTGGCGTATCTTGAACGGGCGCTGCGGATCAATCCACATAGTGAACGCGCCCGCAAGGGGATGCACTGGGCGGTGGACCGTCTGCGGAAAGAGACTGGACAGCGCAAAGGCGGAAGCATCCCGTCCGCAAAGCTGGGGCCGGGAGGGGGTTCTCGACCAGATTCTGTTATCGAACCGGGCACCCCCTCCCAGGTCGAGAAGGAAATTCCGGTGACGGTTGCACGGTCTGCGCCTGCGTCCGGTCCCGATCTGTTCAAATCCCTGACGAAGTATCGCTGGTCGTTCCTGACCTTGCTAGTCCTGGCCATCTGTGTGACAGCAGTCTGGGCATTCTGGCCTGGCAATGCTTCGCCGGTGCTGGCTTTCCTGCATATCCCGCAGTCCACCCCGGTTTTCAGCGCGCCGATCGAAGTGGACAAACCCACTTATACACCTTCCTTTACTCCCACCTTCACACCAACCAACACATTTACTCCCACAGCGACTTTTACTTCTACACCCTCACCGACTGCGACCTTCACCCCCACGGAAACGTTCACGCCCACTCTGACGCCTCTTCCGACTAATACACCCAAACCCCGGCCGACGGCCACCCCGTACATAAACCCCGATAACGGTGGGGTGCGCTGGATAGACGTAAACCTGTCCCAACAGAGGTTGTATGCCTACGAAGGCAATACTGTTGTGGCAAGTTTCCTGGTCTCCACCGGGGTGCGGCAGTTTCCTACTGTGACCGGCCAGTTTCATATATATATAAAACTCGTTTCCACTCTCATGGCCGGGGATGGCTATTACCTGCCAAACGTACCTTATACGATGTATTTCTACAAAGGCTATGGGATCCATGGCACATACTGGCATCATAATTTTGGGCATCGCATGAGTCATGGCTGCGTAAATATGTATACACCCGATGCGAAATGGATGTTCTACTGGGCATCGGTAGGTACGTTGGTCAATATCCACTATTAGGTCTTAATATATAGGAGAAAGGAACTTGACGGGGCATACTCCCGTTAAAGTATTATTGTTATGTCTACCGGTATCCTCTCCAGACGCGATTTTCTGAAACTGAGCGGTGCAGCATTGCTCGGTCTTTTGCTTTCCGAGCTCCGCCTCGATCAAGTCCGGGCTGCCTCAGCCCCTATGCAGGGACGGGTGGTTAACCTCAACCAGGTCGTCCGCGCTGCTCCCGCCTTCAGCGGGGCCCGGGTGAAAACCTATCCACGCGATAGTATATTGGAAATCACCGGGCAGGTATTTGGCGGGGCGGATGGCGATTACAACCGCATCTGGTACCACCTCGGGAATGAAGGCTATATCTACTCGGGTGGCGTCCAGCCGGTCGGCACGGTTTTGAATAACCTTGTGACCGGGATTCCCGAAACGGGCATACTGGGTGAAATTACCATCCCATATGCCGATTCAGTCTGGGCGGTCAACCGCAGCCCTTCCCCGGGTCCGCGACTGTACTATGGCACCACGCACTGGATCGACGCCGTGGTTGTGGACCAGCGTGATGGCAGCTTGTGGTATAAGGCTTACGATAATCTATATAATTCTTATTACTATACCCGCCCGGAATGGATGCATGTTTTTTCACCTGAAGAGCTCACCCCACTCTCGCCAAAGGTACCGGAGGATAAAAAACATGTCGAGATCTATCTGGACCGTCAACTGCTGATGGCTTTCGAGTGGGATGTACCTGTCTATGCAGCGCGGGTGGCCACCGGCCAGAAGAATTATGAATCTCCTTCCGGTTGGTTCCATACCTTCCACAAGCGTCCCACCTACCACATGACCGGAGGTGCTGACGAATGGTCGGTATTCGATCTGCCCGGCGTACCTTGGGATTCGTATATCACCGATACCGGGGTTGCCCTCCACGGCACTTACTGGCATAATGATTTTGGGCACCCGCACAGTCATGGTTGTATCAATATGGCGCCCCAGGACGCAAAGTGGATTTACCGCTGGACACTCCCATCTGTACCTCCGGGCGAACGCCTGATTCTCGAACCCGGCGTGGGCACCAGGGTCCTGATTGCGCATAGCTAGCCATATCAATCATCCATTGGAGTTAACTCATCATGCCACGTCAACCCATTTTTGCTGGTCTCGTCGTGGACGAGGCTGACCGTCCTGCAGGAACCGCTTACGTCGGTGATGAGCCATGCTACGTGGTGGACGATGCAGGGTTTCTCCGGCACATACCGTCCGAGCAGGTGGATCGCCAGGTATTGGAGATGATGCGCCAGCAGATCAGTGGCAACGAAGCTTTGCTCAGCGAGCAGGCTGCCAAAATGCTTGGTATGGATGATATTTTCTCGAAGGCAATGCTTCAAAACCAGTTGAAGAATATTGAACAACAATTTGAGGCTTTGTTGCAGATGGGCATCCCCGAAGAGAGCCGCGCTTTCATGGGAATGTCAGGTTTCAAGGTGGTGATCAACGTTCATGGCGATGTGGTCCGCCTGGACCAGCCCTCCGCAACAGATGAAGGCGGCGATGGGGAAGAATGAAACGCAGGGCTTTCTCAAAGTCTCTGTTTTCTCAATCTTCCCCTTTCCTTGGGAAGGGGGTAAGGGGGATAGGGCTTCAGAACAACGACTTTAAGAAAGTCGTAGAATGAAACGATTACCTGCTTGACTCCAGGCGAGGGGAATTGTATGATAATGGCATGGATGAACAACTGACTCCTGAAGAAAAACAGACCTTGCTCCGGCTGGCACGGCAGGCGCTCGAAACCGGAGTGCGCGGCGAACCGTTGCCGCCTCTTGATGAAGCCTCCCTTACCCCGGCCCTGCGCCTCCAGGGCGCCTCTTTTGTCACACTGACAGTGCACGGCAACCTGCGCGGCTGCATCGGCGCACTGGAACCGTACCAGCCGCTGGTTGAAGATGTGCGCGAACACGCAGTGGCCGCTGCGCTGGAGGATTATCGTTTTCCCACAGTACAGGCAAGCGAACTGGCCGGTATAGAGATCGAGGTCTCACGCTTGACGGTGCCGGAGCCGTTGGAATACACGAATGCCGACGATTTACTTGCCAGGCTACGCCCCGGTGTGGATGGAGTCATCCTGCGCGATACCTTCCACCGGGCTACCTTCCTGCCGCAAGTGTGGGAGAAGATCCCTGACCCAGCCGAGTTTCTGGCGAACCTTTGCTACAAGATGGGTGCTGCACCCGACACCTGGAGGCGCAAGCATCTGGAAGTGTTGGTTTACCAGGTGGAGGAGTTCCACGAATAAAAACCTGTACGAATTTCAATAGTACCCAATGAGGAGATAATGATGGACATCGGTTTCCCGCCTTCCCCGCCTGCACCTGAACTGCGTAAGCATTCTCGGCTTGGGATGGCGTCTTTTATTATTTCGATTGTTGCCGCGCTGATTATTTGCATCGATATCGTCTTGGCTTTTGGGAATGGCAGTGGCTTTTCTGTGTCCTCCAGTTACGCTTGGGTGGACACCGCCCTTACCTGTGCTTCTGCCGTGGCCGCTGTGGTTGGGCTGGTACTGGGGATTATTGCTGTTAACCGGAAAAATACAAAAAAAGTTTTTGGCATTCTTGGCCTTGTCTTTAATGCTCTCATTGTGCTTGGTATTTGCGCTTTGATCAGGATAAATATCATGTCCATAACAGGGACTTCATAAGAGTGTGTTTTGAAATTCTAATTCACCAGAGACACTTGCACCAGCACGCACACCTGCCCTGGCGGGCGGTGACAGGGAGTGCAGGTGTAAACGGTGATAAACGGGATTTCAAACCCTGAAACGCCGGTTTTTACACCGTTTATCAGGCCATATTACGTTCATCTCTGTTCATCCCGGTTAAATTTAGCACTTTCAAAACACTTTCTAAGTAGAACCGTCGCCCCGGCTTAATGTCCGGGGCGATTTATTTACAGGTGATCCATTTCGATCTCCTGCCAGGTTTCCTCTGGCAGGCGCATATACTTTGCCAGCAGGGGGTGGACGCCTCGGATCTCCCCGGCCACCCGTTGTGCCACCCGGCGCATCGAGAAGTGGGCATTGAGGGCTGAGCGCAACTGGCAGAAAGTAAATGCTTCCCGCAAATTCATCGTGAACAGTACCCGGCGGTTGAACCCGTTAGGAACAACGTAACTGGCGGCGTGCGGATTCCAGTCGGCCAGTTTTTCATAAGCATCCACTGCTGCGTCCATGGCCGAGCGGTATTGGATCTCGAATCTGGCTTCCACAATCTGGCGCGGGAGGGCATACCCGAGCCTGGTGGTCAGCGTTTGCGGTGTCTGTGTCATCATTCGGTGGCGCTTGAATTCTGCATATCCGCCTTGGTCGAGCAGCAGCTCGAAAGTGTAAGTGGTATGTTCTAATTCACGCAAAGGGGTATCGTGCTCGCCCAGGCGGCCGAGCAGGGTTTCGGCCATTTCAGCGCGCTCAGGCTCAGTGGCGGAACGCACCGCTGCCAGGGCGCGGGCATAGGGCATTTCCCCAAAGCGGAATAATGCTGCCGCCAGGACTTTCGTCTCGCCCTCGGGATCGAAATCGATCAGTGTGCACCAATCCGTTTTTTCTCCTCTGTGCTCTTGGTGTCTGTCTGCCCCCGTTCTTTGGGGGTTGTGTTCAAATTCTTTCCTCGTTTCTTCCAGGTATGGCACCACCTCGACATACTTCACCAGGGTTGGTATCTCTGCCAGCGCCGCCTCTTTGACCTCCTCTCCGATTTTCCTGACCTCTTCCAGCGGATGCGAAAGCATCTTGCCAATGGCGTGTTCCAGCACGCGCGCGTTGGCGGTCATGCCCAGGTTGGCAAGGCTGGCCGCCGGGAGCAGGAACCGGCACGAATCGACATACTGCGAACGGATGCGTCGGTCGTAGGCCGCGTCGGACTCGTTTTTCCGGCGCGGGTTCTGGCCCTCCACTGTTGCACGCACAGGTGCAAGAGCTTGCGCGTAGGTATCAAAGAGCAATTTACAGGTCCGGATGAACGTTTCCCGCAGTGGTTGGTCATCCAGCTCGGACGGGACGATGAAGTTGTCTGCGTCCCACTTTTGGTAGCGGGTCGATTTTTCAGTATACGATGCCAGCCGGTTGGACTCGATGCACTCCACCGCCAGCCGGGAAACGTTCTCGATGGCAATGTGCAGGACGGCGTGCTCGGCCACCGAGGCGTGGCCGTAACCGACCACCCAGCGCTCATGGAATCTTGCGCTGGATTCCTCGTTCAGCTCGTCAGCAATTTCACGGAAGGATTCTGGCGAGCGGCTGGTCTTGGCAAAGGCCACCGCGATGGTTTCGGGGCTGAGTTCCCTGGAGGAGAGCAGGTAAACCTGGCGTTTGGTCATGCTTCGTAATATAGACGAAAACGCCTTCCAAGTCAACCGGCCGGCAATTCTCATTATTTCATGCGAATCTTGTGTCATTGCAAGACCGGTGTTTTTGCCCGCTCGTGGCAATCTCCCCCGAAACCCGGTGTCGTTGCGAGGCGTTCTGTGCCGGAGCAATCTCCTCGCCTGTCTCCCGCGTTTATACCCGTCCTCCCCTAAATCCGAAGGACATGTCCCGTGCTTTTTGCGGGATTTGGGGGAGGTGCCCCGTAGGGACGGAGGGGGCTTTTTCGTTCGTACGTTTCTCCTATCGTGTGATTAGTACGTATGTTCTAAAATATCCTTGACAAGGGACGCCCGCAAGTATTGTCATTTGCTCCTTTTTCGTCACCTTCCAACAGATTTTCGGATATACTTGAGGCCGGGAGCGCATGCTCCCTGCTTTTTTATGATGAGGAGTTATGGCCAATATTGGTGAAATTGCAGCCCTCTTTACGTCTTTCTGCTGGACATTATCGGCGATCGGATTCACGAAGTCCACCCGGCAGGTCGGTTCCCAGGTCACCAACCGCGTGCGGGTATTCATCGCCATGTTGTTGCTGATCCTGATCAACGCCGTCCTGTATGGCCAGCCCATTCCGCTCCATGCGGGGGCCTCCCGCTGGGCCTGGCTGGGAGTTTCGGGCGTCATCGGGCTTTCCCTGGGCGATGCCTTCCTGTTCCAGGCCTATCGCGAGATCGGCGCGCGTCTCGGCCTGCTGTTGCTCAGCCTGGCGCCAGTCTTCGGAGCGGCCATCGCCTGGATCTTCTTCGGGCAGGCGCTCAACTTGCTGCAGATCGTCGGCATCCTCGTTACCCTGGGGGGAATTTCCTGGGTAGTCGTGGCCCGCCCGCAGGGAGGCGATGAAAATGGCCGCACAGTGACCGGGCGCGGCGTCCTGTTCGGAACGCTGGCTGCGCTCGGGCAGGCCACCGGCCTGGTCTTCTCCCAGCAGGGGATGACTGCTGGTTTTTCGCCCTTTGCGGGTACGCTTATCCGCATGCTCGCCGCGGTCGTCACTCTCTGGATCTTGGCTCTTTTCCAGCGCCAGGCCGGATCCACTGTCACAGCCATGCGTCAGCAGCCCGCCGCGCTCCGTTGGGTCGCTTTCGGTGCACTGTTCGGACCGGTCATCGGCGTCTCATCCTCGCTGCTGGCCGTCCAGCACACCGGGATCGGCGTGGCCAGCACGCTGATGGCGCTGCCACCCGTCTTCATGCTGCCCATCAGCTACTTTGTCTTCAAGGAACGTTTCGGTTGGCAGGCCGTCGCAGGGACGTTTATCGCCATGGCTGGTGTGGCGCTTTTATTCTCGTGAAGACACACAATCTTGTTAAAAGTCATGTCCGAACCCTCAGAATCTTCCTCTTGACTGTTTAGCACAAGTGTTCTATAATATCCTTGCAAGGGACGTCGGTGGGTATCCTTGCTACTTACTCTTTGGGACCTTAACATCTGAAAATGGTACTGCTTACCCTTGCGAAGGTTTTGCCGCACCCCGGCATTCCTTTCGAGCGAAAAGCCTGGTTTTATCCGTAGTTCTGCCAGAAATAGTACTTTCGCAAGGCTGGGAGAGGGGCCAGATTATTCGTTCCTCAGGAACGAATACAAAACGAATCCCCCTGCCGCCACTGGCATACTTTATAATGAAGAAGCCCTCGAAGAAAAACGGGATTCCAGGCGAAAATATTCGTTCCTCTTTTTTTTATTTTTTCCTCAAGACCCCGCAAATTCCGAGGCGCTGATCCCTGCTTTCCGCTTTTGTGCGGCGGGCGGTTCACAAACCGAGGCTCGGCTGAGCCGGCATCAGCCATATCGAGCCCGTGAGGGCTCGATGCTCCTTCCAGCCGCCATTTGCGGAGCACCTCGTCCCGATGTTTTTTCGGGACATCGTACCCGTAAGGGGATCCCCGTGGGACGGTTGCTCCGACGATTGCGCAGCACATCGTACCCGCAGGGTATTCCGGAGGGACTCGAGTCGGCGAATGACCCGCCTGCACTGCGACGACACCCTCCTCTTCTCTTCCTTCTTATCCTTTGTGACTACGTGCCTTTGAGCTTGCCCCGGTTTAATAGACACGGTTAATGTCCAGAAACCAGTTCGAAATCGGCAGGGCTTAGGTAGCCGAGTGTGGAATGCAGGCGCTGCCGATTGTACCAAACCTCAATATACTCAAAGATCGCTGTTCGTGCCAGTGCATGCGTGGAAAATTGGCCGGTCACACATTCAGCTT
>Ga0209777_10004036_pt1 | contig 17645 bp, 15 predicted proteins | sample FrelakmetHBP12HB_FD_187147 | JGI IMG/M metagenome (GOLD analysis project Ga0209777, IMG submission 187147) | Freshwater lake sediment microbial communities from the University of Notre Dame, USA, for methane emissions studies -HBP12 HB (SPAdes)... | ecosystem: Environmental > Aquatic >...
TGAAGAAGTTGGCTCTATAGGCCAGCTCGCCCCTCACGCTGACCCGGAAAAACGCCCCAAACAATCTAAGGTAGCTCATGCGCCCACCGCCGAGTACACCCTCAGGCCCGCACGCCATACCACCCGGACCAGCACGATGCTTACGATTAACCACGCCACCTGGGCTCCCAGACCCATCAACGCTTCGGCTGGCGTATGCTGGCCGAGCAGGACCTCCACCGGAAAGCTGATCAACCAGCGGAAGGGCAGGATCGCAGCCACAATCTGCACCGGATGCGGCAGAAGCGCCAGCGGGGCGATCTGCCCAGAGAGAAACAGCAGCAGCACAAAGTAGGTCTGATTGATAGCGCTGACGCGTGTCGTCCAGAACGCCGCCTGGGCCAGGGTCCATTCCAGGAGGAACCGGACCAGAAAGGCGAGCAGCAACGACGGGATGAATACTCCGATGGCCCACAGCGGGGGAGAAATGGAGGCATGGAAGGCTGCAGCCAGTCCTACCGCGATGACTATCATGATAGGCAGCGTTATCAGTTTCGAGGATACATTGTCGGCAATGTCCGAATGAATCGGGTGCACCGGCTTCAACAGCGCGAACGAAAGGATTCCCTCCCGGACACGGTACTCGAACTCGTACATTATCCAGGTGTAGGTGACCTGGTTGACCAGCATCAGCACGATGAAGTAAGCGGCGAACTCCTTTGTGGTGTAGCTGCCCACGCTTCCGCCGCTGCTGTTCGATACTATCGTCCACACGATGAGATAGACCAGCGGTTCCAGCACCTGCCCTATCATCCAGATGAACAGCGAGGCGCGGTACTGGAACATCGCCGCCATGGTGGTTCGGAACTGCTGTGCGTACAGCTCGACCAGACCTTTCATGGACTCTCCTGCGCAAACACCCGCTCGATCACTTCCTCGATCGGAGGGTCTTCCACCAGCAAGTCTATCACCGGCAGGTCCGCCAGCAGCCTCTCGGTGACGCGGGCTGTTTCGGCTTTGGGGACCCGAAGCGTAAAGTGGCCGTCTGCGCAGGATACGACTTCGCCATAGGAGTTCAAATCGGCCTGGCAGTCCCCTATCTGCACCTCGATGGTCTTGTGCGCCGTAAACCTCTGCACCAAAATCGAAAGGTCGCCATCGAAAAGCAGCCGCCCGTGGTGGATGACCACAACGCGCTTACACAGCGCCTCCACATCAGCCATGTAGTGGCTGGTCAGCAGGACGGTTGCCCCGAAGCGGCGGTTGTACTCCGTGATAAAGCCCCGTATGCGCCGTTGCATCGTTACGTCAAGACCGATGGTCGGTTCATCCAGAAACACCACACTCGGGCGATGCAGCAGCGCTGCTGCGATCTCGCACTTCATCCGTTCGCCGAGCGAGAGGTTGCGCACCGGCTTGTGCAGAAGCGGCCCCAGTTCCAGAAGCGCGGTCAACTCGTCGAGCATGCGGCGGTAGTCCTCCTGCGGGATGCGGTAGATGGCCCGGTTCAACTCGAATGAATGCAGGGCAGGGATATCCCAGACCAGCTGGTTGCGCTGCCCCATCACCAGTGTAATTTGCCGCAGGAACGATTTCTCACGCTTCCAGGGAACATAGCCGAGCACGGTCGCCTCGCCCGACGTGGGATGCAACACACCTGAAAGCATCTTGAGCGTGGTCGTCTTGCCCGCGCCGTTGGGGCCCAGAAAACCCACTATCTCGCCGGCAGCCAAGTCGAACGAGATGCCGTCCACGGCAGGGACTTCTACCTTGCGGCGGCGCACCAGGCTCCCCAATGCGGCCATCGCGCCGACTTCCTGCTCGCTGACGGTGTAGACCTTGCGCAGGTTCTGGACCTTAATTGCGGGCGATTTCATAGTGGTCATAGTAACGACTGTCTTCGCGAATACGAGCGGCCTGACCCGCCAGAGGCGGGCTATTTGAACCTGTTCTCTGAGCGTCTGGATTATAGGTTCAGAGAGAAGAGGTGTCAAGCAAAACCATCCTCTCTCCCCTGGAGGGAGAGAGTTAGAGTGAGGGGGAACATTCCATTCGCCCTAGCTTGTCTAAGAGCCTACAATATGCCATTCCTACTTGCGCAGGAATCCAAACTCCCCTTTTGTAAAGGGGGATACAGGGGGATTTTACGTAGGGGCGGGTTTGAAACCCGCCCCTACATCGTTTGAATCTACCTCGTCGATTTTTTCTTATTGTGCTGGTGCTGTTTCTGGCGTAGGGGCGTCCGCCTCTGGCAGATGGGGCTGTCCCCATTATTAAAAGTCCTCCAAGAATGGGGGACTTAGTGAGTTGATAGAGTGTTTCTAAACGCTCTAAATACTAATTATGGCTTCCCGCGGTCTGAAGCAGTTTCCTTTCATCAGCCTCTGTAATCTCAAAATGTACCGTGGGAGAACGCTTTACCAGAGCCCTCTGGAGCCGTGCCTGGTTCTCCAGCTTGCTGATGAGGTTCTCAGCCGCTGCTTCCCAGGTGAAGTAAGCGGCAGTACGCTGCGCCTCGCTTCTTATCCTTGTGCCCTCATCAGGACATTCTCTAAGGTACATAAGATAACCCTCTATCTCCCTGGGGTCGGAGGTCTCCAGGACGAAGGCATTGTGATACGGGATGGCATAGTCCTCACCGGTGCCGCCGGTGAAGGCAATACCTCCGGCTGCCATAGTCTCCAGTCCCACTATGCCGAAGGGCTCATGTCCGCTGTTTGCCAGGACTGCGTCCGAAGCCCGGTAGATGATGCGCAGGAAATCCTGGGGCAAGTGGAACTTGATGTCGATAACGTCTGCCTGGCAGCTATTACTCAGGGCATGGAAATAGGAATCGAGGCCCGCCTCTGGCGGGTCGCTGGTCCTGGCCTCGCATACAGTCAGTCCCAATGCCCTGGCCCTGCACAGCACCTCCACCCCGTGGGGCTCGATGCCACCCCTGGCCAGGAGCACTGCCCTCATGCCTCGCTGCTTTAACCTGGCTACAGACTCCACAGCCATGTGCCAGCACTTGTCAGGGTCCCAGCGAGCCACCTTGGCCAGAACCATGCCGCCATCAATGGATAAACATCGCCTTAGATGCTGGACCTTCTCCTCTTCCACCGGCTGGAGCAACCTCTTGGGGATACCGTTGGGGATGACTAGGGGGTTCAAGCCCATGCCCCACATGATGTGCTTCATGTAGCGGCTGACTGTGGTGATGGTGGTAGTATGGTTCAGATGCCCCCAGTCGATTCGGTTGAAAGACAGAGTATTATTGGCATTCCAGAATAATATAGCTTTATCCCTCAGGCCGCGCTGATGGAGGAGGTCGCTGATACGGCACATCGCCTCGGTGGTCTGCCACTCCTCGCCCAGGATTGCCACCAGCTTGCCCTGGGATATTGCCGGTGCTGCGATATGTTCCACTATATAGGTGGGGAGGGACTGGTTAAAGTCGCTAAGCTTGCCCTCCTCCCCATCGTAGACGCCGTTGGGGTGATACTGGCTTATCCACTGACACCAGCGGTGCAGGACCAACCTGCCACCCTGGCATACTTCCTCCCCCGGGAGTTTGGGATCGCCGATGAAGAAAACGTGGACAGGGAAGCCCATGTCTGCCAGTGCCTCAGATAGATTCGCCACCCTGACACCCAACCCGCCGGCCAAGGAGTAAGGGTCCCTGCCTTCGAAGGATACTATTACGAATACTGTGTTGTCGGTTGTGATACCTCGCGCTTTCATCTTGAATCTCCTTCCGGGAAAGTCCGGGCTATACCATCGCCATGCTCAGGCAGCCGATGACATAAGCTACCCCTATGGCGAAGAGTCCCGTGCCTATGGTTCTTACTTTCTGGCCTAGTTTTACTTGCTGGTCAGGGTGTTCCAAAATAGTGCCCTGGATGAAGACAATCAGTCCCAGCATCATCACAGCAAGGCCCATCCCCGCATATGTGAGTATCAGAGTTGATTCTTTCACTATAACCTCCGCTAACTGGCGAGAAATCCAGTCCCGGGATTGGAACCTAGCGACGCCCCTACCATCTGCTCAGCCTCATCTTCGACCACTACCTTCACCTTTCGGCCTGAGGGAGCCACATAATTATTATCCTGCTCACCTTGAGTGTTCTTCTGCTCGCAGCCAGCACAGATGGACTCCATAGCCTCAGCAGCAGTGCAGCACAATAAAATCCTGATCAAGGGTGTCATCTTAACCCTGGGGCAGTTGTATAACTCTGGACAAGACTCATGATTCATAGCAAGTCTCCTCGCAAAAGGCTTATCCGCGCACATTCTGCTGAGATGGGGCAAACATAGCAATCCCATTTATGTACCTTGTGAGGTAGTACTTTAGTCCCCCTTCTGCGGAGGCGAGCTATGGCTCTAGAGAAATGAAGCTGGGAAAAGGCAACAAAGAAGGCTATGCGCCTTTTGGCAGCCTAGCTGAAGCATATCTCAGAGAATGGGTTAATGAATATCAGCCTTCCTCAAATGAGACGATATGGGATATAGGTTTTTTGGGGGAATTAAGGAAATGCTGAATGACCTTGAGAAAGAAACAGGCCTACCTTGTAACCCCCACACCTTCAGGCGCACCTTCGCCTCCAACCTTCACCGCGCTGGTCTAGATGTAGAGCACATAATGAGGCTCGGAGGCTGGGAAAGCTTAGACATGGCGCTCAGGTACACCAGGTCAGTGAAGTTCGAGGATAGCCTGAAGCTGTATAAATCCATTATGAAGTAGCAGACTCAGGACAGCATGAAGCACTACGGCGCACCGTGGGTTAGCTTTTCTTGTTGGTAAGCCGAACGGGACATGAACTGGTCATATATATGAAATCAGAGATTGCTCGCATTATTAGAGGAAAAGTGGGGTAAAGAAAAGTAAAGTAATCTTGTTTTCTGCGAGTAGCTTCCATACCATTATCAGTGGCAGTACTAAAGTACCAGTACAATGGTTTCATTCATGGCCGAATCAACGAAGCGAAATCAAGATACATCGGACGAATCCTCAAGACACCCAGAAGCGAGTTCACTGTCGGTGCATCTGGATGCGTGGAGAGATGTCGTTAAAAGGCGTGTATTTGGTTCGAAGGAGGGCCATTGGAGTAGCTCCCTGACAGTGTGGCTCATATTGAATTGTCTCGATGCAGCGATTACCTGGCTCTGTCTGTCGGAGGGCATGACTGAGGCAAATCCGTTTCTGACATTAGCCATACAAACCGGCGGGCTGAGATTTATGATAGCGGTGAAGATTAGCCTGGCTTTGCTTCTTGGGATACTAATTTGGAAACGAGGAAATCATCTCTTAAATAATGTCCTGAACGGGGGTATGACTTCGATAGTTATCCTGAATTGTCTTCTAGTGGCGATCCCGTTTTGGTCCATACACCTCTCGGGATAGTCATACGATTCCTAAATCATACATTGCCTCTGTGGCAAGCGCAGCAGTAGCGCAGAATGATTGTGGAGGAGCTACTATTTTACGACTGGGAGTTACCTACGGGTCACAACGTTGCCATCGACACGCTGGGCGAATTCATTTGCCTCTAACTGAGCTGGTTCTTCGCTTGTCGGACCGGGCGAACGATGCGTTTCACGACTGAGAACGAAGAGAGGTAGCAATGGACACAATAGTTCTATTTGAGACCGGGGAGGGCTGGAAGAGAAGCTGGGAGAACATAATGAAGGCCACGGAGTGGGCACTTGGAGAGAGGCCGAACATAAAGTTTATCGTCGTACTGGTCCCCACCTTGACACCAGTGACGGAGATATCAACCAACTAGGGTGGCAGGGCTCGGAACCTGCATAGATTTGTAGACCGTCAGCGCAAATGGGATACTCTTGAGCCAAAGGTTAATGGACACTTTGGGGCTTGCTCGAGAAGCATGGGGGAATCAAAGTCTGCCTGAAGCACTACAAGGCACCATTGTCAGAAGCCCTGTAGTTAAAAACTAAGGTTTTTTTGGCGTAAGGCGGAGGGGTGTCTATTCAGCACAGTAGAAAGTAATACAAGATGGGGATGGCTTGTGTTGCAGTCTAGCGTTTTCCCTTCTTTTGATTCTTTGCCTGGCGTTTTCTCATTATTATTCCAGCAACGAATATAACAAGGGGTATTCCAACCGCTAGACCGATTGTATAGCAATACTGATTTCTTTCCCAATAACTTGTTACGTGAAATTCAACTGTCTTAAAGTCTTGTTTTAGATTAGTCTCATTACCATAGGTAAACGTGAACTTAACTTGGTAGTCTCCTGCCGAAGCGCCCTTGCGGGTATTGAGCTTTACCAAGATGGGTGGATTGCCGTTCCAATTGGTCTCGCCCATAACCATTTTGAGTCCTATGTCCTCTGGGAAATCCTTTGGCAGCAAGGCAACCGCAGGCTCGAAAGTGGCCAGACTTGGCACAAGCCATGCGCCAGAAGTGCCAGTGATGTTGCCAATGTTCAACGGAATGTCTGCGAATAGCACTGTGAAGTTGCCGCCACTAATGTCGTATCCTTTAAGATATGTTATTTTACCTGGGTCATTCTCGTCTATAACATACGGAGATGACCAAATTATCATTAGCTTGCTTTTCTCTGGAATACCATAACCAGACAAGTAAACTTCAATTTCGACCGCTTGACCTGGATTGATTTCTGGATGTCTAACATGAGCATCAATCGAATAAATAGCTTCTGTAGCCCACGCATACTCTGAAGCATTGCCAATTTGAGTGCTGTTTCCAATCGCTTCGAGATTCCCTAGTACACGATTGGCATTATCCTGGCTGACAGTTTCCAGACTAAGTGCGGGAGTCTGCCCATACGGAAGCGCTGCCGCTGCAAAACACGGTACAGCGGTAAAGAGCAACCAAAACACTATTATCAAAACTAGTATTCTTACTACATTCATATATGCCTTGCGACATTCTACCGCGAAATGTATACTAAGGCAAGAAGTGCCTACTTCACAATGTTCCGGAGGAAAGAAATGGCTATACCAGACTATCAAACCATAATGCTACCCTTGATGAAATTCGCAGCTGACGGCAAACAACATGCTTTAGGCGAAGCCAGGGAACATTTGGCCAAATCCTTTAAACTGTCTGAGCGGGAAAGGAAAAAGCTTCTACCAAGTGGCGCTGACATTCTATTTAACAATAGAGTCAGATGGGCATTAGTGTATTTGATCAAAGCTGGTCTCTTAGAATATGCAGGCAGGGGCTTCTTCAAGATAACCAAGCGTGGATCAGAGGTTATAGCCCAAAATACTCCAACGATAAACGTTAAGTTCCTGGAGAAGTATCCTGAATTCTTGGCTTTTAGGAGGCCATCGGCAAAGGGAAAACCACAGGTAATCAAGCCACCTAGCATAGCGGATCAGACGCCAATAGATTCAATAGAAGATGCCTATCAGAGAATCAACGAGGCTTTATCCCAAGAATTACTAGCACAGGGTAAGAAAGCTTCGCCAGATTTTTTTGAGCGAATGGTAGTTGAACTCCTGGTGAAGATGGGCTATGGAGGATCAATTCAGGATGCTGGGAAAGCAATAGGCAAAACGGGTGATGGTGGAATTGACGGTATCATAAAGGAAGACAAATTGGGCTTAGAAACCATATATATCCAAGCAAAGCGCTGGGAAAACTCTGTTGGCAGTCCTGAGCTGCAAAAGTTTGCCGGTGCTTTGCAGGGTAGGAAAGCCAGAAAAGTGGTTTTCATCACAACTTCAAAATTCACGAAGGAAGCCTTGGACTTTGCATCTACAATCGAAAACAAGATTGTCACCATTGATGGAGAGCGGCTAGCAGAGCTTATGCTAGACTATGGCATTGGAGTCGTTGAAACGGCCTCATATAAGATACGGAAGGTAGATCTGGATTACTTCACTGAAGAATAAGCGAGTGCAAGCTATTGGTTCTCCTATCAAGCTAGTCCCTTCATTTAGCCCTTTTGCACATGAAATGCACTCAGACCATAGTGAAAAGACGCCATCTTTGCAGTTCGAGCAGGAAGTTGCTTCTGTCCGGGGCACATGAGTTGATGGGACAAGGGCCAGATGACCGGTTTCAACGCGGCGGAAAAGGAAGCCCAAAACGCAGGTAGTCAGGCAAATTCCTGAGCAATCGGTTAAACGCTCAAAAAAGTCAGCGTCAAGACAAAGCTATAGGGGTTGGTGCCCCCAAGGGAATTCGAATCCCTGTTTTTGCCTTGAAAGGGCAGCGTCCTAGGCCACTAGACGATGGGGGCTTATCCTCGGCGCAGCTCTACCGTCAATCTGGACTATAGATCAAAAAATATAGTAAGCAATTATATTGGCGAATACCCAGCAGACAGGAAGTATGATACCCTTTTCCCAGTCTATTTTGATCGGCTCCATAATTGTTCTCTAGGAACTGTTCTCTAAAGAATTTATTATTAGAAGTATAGCAGAAAGAGCCCCGCCTGGCTACAGCCTGTCAGAGCAGTCTTCCTGAAAGCGAACCAGCCTGTTACGATTAACCACTACGAATACTTGACCCCACAATTGCACTCGCTATAATGAGCATATACTAAAAGTGTGTATACTATTCACAAAGAAACTACAGGGGTTTCAAGGAGGTGTAGAGGAATGAGGTATCAAAATCGAATTACCATAGACCCTGAGATTATGCACGGCAAACCTGTTATCAAGAACACCAGGATACCTGTCTATATAGTGCTTAATCTGCTGGCTGGCGGGCTCAGGCCGGAGGAAATATTGAAAGAGTACCCTGACCTGGCAAGAGAGGATATTCTCGCTTGCCTGGAGTATGCTGCTGAATTAGCCCAAGAAGAAGTCGGAATTCTTGAGGCAGAAGGAATCAGATGAGCCTCAAGCTACTGCTTGGTGAAAACATCTCACCCCAAGTTGCCACAGCGTTACGACAATCAGGTTATGACGTCATTCACCCTAAAGTAAACCTCTGACGTCTGGTTCCAGAACCACGGATTGTTCTCCGACCATTTCCTTAAAGCGCGATTGCCCCAATCGAAAGAAGCCCTCTAAGCTTCCTTGACATACCTGATTATCTCTCGCAAGGCCGGCCTCTTGCCGTACATGAGGAGGAATGCCCGGAACACCTTGGCGGCAAACCACATAGTCAATGCAATCGAACCCGCCAGGATAATAAGGCTCAGCGCTATCTCCCAGGCAGAGATAGCATGTAAAGCAAGTCTCATCATAGCAGCTACAGGGCTGGTAAGCGGGAAGAAGGTGAGAACCCTCGAAACCGCGCCCTCGGGGCTGTTAATTAGGAAATAGTTGAACCAGATAGGCGATATCGCAGGAAGTGCAATTATAGTCGACCAGCCTTGCCCTTCCTTGGCGGTAGCGCCAATGGAGCCGACGCCGGCATATAAGGAAGCGAGCAGAAGATAACCTAGTATGAAGTACACCAGCCCCCAGCCAATTAGGCTGGCAGGCACAGAGAGAGCGCCTAAAGCCGGTATGATGCCCGGGGCTACACGGGAGAAGATTACAAACGTTATAAACCATACAGCAACTTGAATAAGCCCCGCAGCTCCCAGTCCCAACACCTTCCCCACCATCAATTGCCCTGAGGATACAGAGGAGAGTAGTATCTCTATCACCCTGTTCTCCTTCTCCTCAGTGACGCTCTGGAACAGGAAGCCGGATGAGAACATGATAGAAATTATGAACAATGTGGCGAAGATTATAGGCACGATGTAGGTGCTGGCTACATCCTGGCCCGGGGCTATCTCTCCGGTTTCATCTAATCGGACCGAGTCCAACAGCAACGGCGCCTTGACCCGCTCTATTACCTGGGGGCTGACCTCTCCGGCGAGCAGGTTGGAGAGCAGAAAGTCAGTTATCTGCCCGGTGGTTTTCGTAGAAGGAACTACCTCCCTGGACAAGGTATATCTGGTAACAACTCCATTGGAAAGATAGTCAGCGGGTATCACAAAGTAGTCCTTTATGTCCTTGGCCACGAGGGCGTCTTTAGCCTTACCTTCATCAGGATAGAGGACAAACAGAACGCCAGGCTGGCTTGTGTAGCTACCGAACACACCGGTCTGGTCTACATAGCCGATCTGCTCCTCTTGCGGGGCAGCAGGATGGTACCAGTGGTGCACCCCCTGATATATTCCCACCCCCAGGATTGCCAGCAAGGGAAGTGATAAGGTCAGGAGGATGAAAGACGTGCTCCTCAGAGTCTTCCAGAATTCGTGTTTCAGGATAATGAAGGTCTTGTTCATCGTCCCTCTTTCACCACCTGAATGAAAATTTCATTAAGCGAAGGCGTTGACACCTCGAAGCGGCCTACTGTGACGCCCTTGCTTATCAATGCGCTCAGCACCTCCTGAGGCGAAGTGCGTCCATCCAGGAAAAGTTCCACATATTTCAGATGGTTCTTGCTTCCGACCACACCGGGGAGCCCCTCCGGCAAGCGGTCGCATTCCAGGAATACGGAGTTGTTTCTGTATCTCGACTTTATCTCGGCCAGACTGCCGTAGAGCACGGCCTGGCCTTTATCTATCATCAGGATTCTGTCGCAAAGCTCCTCCACCTGGTTCATCATATGGGTGCTCAGGATGACCGACTTGCCCTGGCTTCTCAGCTCGAGAATCAACTCTTTCAGAAGCTGAGTATTTACAGGGTCGAGGGCAACGAAGGGCTCGTCGAAGACCACCAGCTCGGGGTTGTGCAGAATAGTAGCAACAAACTGTATTAGCTGGCCCATGCCGTGGCTCAGCTCATCGGTCTTTTTGTCCTTGTGGGGCAGCATATTCACCCGCTTCAGGAGTTCCTCCGCCCTCTCTTTTGCCAGGCGTCTCTTCATGTTTTTGAGCGCCGCCAGATAGGATAGCGACTCAGAGACAGTGAGTTTCCTATAGAGTCCCCTCTCCTCGGGCAGATAGCCTATGCGGTTCTTAATGGCTTCGTTTATAGGTTCACCCAGTATTTTTATCTCGCCGGAGTCCGGCTTGATAATATCCATAAGCATTCTTATAGTGGTGGTCTTGCCAGCGCCGTTAGGGCCAACCATGCCGAATATCTCGCCTTGCCCTATGTTGAAGGAAACACTGTCCACTACCTTGATGCCCTTGAAGGACTTGCTAATCTGAAATGTTTCAACGGTATTCATCATTGCTCGCATTTAAAAATGGGCTCATTCACTTGTCACGCCACACCTTCCCTTTATCTCACCACATCGTAATTAGTATAACACATTCGGGTCTGCTGATAAGACTATTAAATATCGGCCTATTGAGGTCGTTTAGCAACACTTTTCACCCCCCTTTATCGCCCAATCTTGGGGGATTTCAGGTTTGGGGGACACCCCCAGACCCCCGCCATCCGCCTATGGCGGACGCCCCTCTGGACTTCCCAGTTGCTAGACAATAATGGTCTATTCAGCATTGACGGAGATGAAAGAGTCGAGTAAAATCAGACACAAGAGGCACAGCGATTTGCCTTTTACAGAAGAAGCGTGGGCGGTTAGCTCAGTGGTAGAGCACCTGACTTTTAATCAGGGCGTCGTGGGTCCGACTCCCACACCGCTCACCAGACTACAATATTTAGTGCCTGGTTAGCCAGGCACTTCTAACTCTTCTGCAATCTGTACCTTAGATTTGCATCTCTGCCTGAATATTTCATGACTGCACCAAGCTTAATTCCAGATAAGTTTGACACTCTCTAAATTCCCGTGGAATAATCAATATCGGTGATGCTATGCTTATTATCTGAGGGGAAAGTGTGGATGTGGAAGCAGAAGGATGAATGTGCAGCAAATGCGACAGCCTTTCACAATGGTTTGACGTAGCATATATTGCTGCTTACTTTGTCTGGAAAGGCAACCAACCTGCTCTGGCAGATTTCTCGTTTTCACCAAAAATGCTGCTGTGATACCTTATCAAGACGTCAGCTTGACAAAAACTCGCCCGCGAATTAAAGTCTCCATTAACATAGCTTGTCAAGCTCGCCAGGATTGAGTGTCATGATAAACTCAGAAGATACCAAGCTGACCCAAAGGGAGCGCGAGGTCATCGCCCTGGTTGCCCGCGGCCTCACTAATCAAGAGATTGCCCAACAGCTTTTCATATCCACCTATGCTGTGAAAGTATGTCTTCACCAGGCATGCGTCAAGTTGGGGGCACGGAACCGGGCACAGGCGGTTATCTTTGCCTTCAAGAAAAGAGCTATGGATGCGCAGGATGCCTACTCTCTGGAGGAGGTAGCGGATTTACTCGCCTCTCTGGGGCCGCAGGCGATAGAGACGATAGCCCAATTGCTGAAAGAAAAGCTTGAGGCGCGTCGAGCCCAGCCAGGTATCAAGCCGACCTAACATGGTCGAGTAATCCTTTTTTACACTGTGTGGTTTCATGCGCCCGGTTTTCATAACTGGCAGATTTAGATAATAATTTAACCGTGTCCCCAAGAACTGCAAGTCATTGCTTCGAAAATAGGAGGCTGAGGGCTCAATGTCATTCTGAGCTTTATCGAAGAATCTCAGTATTTAGCCGTGCGCAACTATTTTCATTCTTGGTGGTGACGATGAAATCGTCATGAGGGATTCCCGATTTCTGTATTAGCAGCCGAAAACGCGAATAGAGTTAGTGCAAAAAAACTAAACGAAAGTTAGTTGAAAAAGACATAACTATGTAGTACCTTAACTTCATACGGGAATTTGACTGGGAAGGTCGCCAGCGACCGCGGCAATCTGTTTTCCGCTTTTTGTTCTGCTTCTGTAGAGGAGCAGACCTGTGTGATGAGGGGACATGGGGAGGCAAGGCGAGAGGCTACACCTACCCCGATTTGCGATAACGCGTCTGTGAGTATACGGCCCGATACGTCGATTGTACTCAGGGTAAGAAAAGATATCAGGGGGTGCAGCTATGGCTAAGAGGGGCACAGCCAAGGGGAAAGATTTCGATGTCATCATCGTAGGGGGTGGGCCCGGTGGTCTGGCGGCAGGTTGCTTGCTGGCTAAGGAAGGGGTATCCTCAGCGATCATAGAAAAGAATTCGGCTCTCGGTGGACGATTTCGCGCCGTCAACTTCCACGGTTGCCGTGTCGATAGCACCGTCAAATTATTCGCATCTCAATTCGGCTCTGCGGAGGCAACCTTCTGCTACAAACTATTCAACCACCTGGGATTGCCTCTTAAAAACAAGACAGTGCCCTGGACCATGAGTTTGGTCACCAAGGATAAACCTGGCAAAGTGGAGTATTTCGCCATGGACCCCAAGCTGGGCGCGGAGAACTTCTTCGAGTTCTTCGCCTTCTGTACCGGCGTAAGGATGGGCGAAGAGTCAATGAAAGAGATTAAGCGGATAGCCGCTATCACGGAGGATATGTCTCTGGAAGAATGCCGTAAGGTAGTGAACGTATCCTTCGCCGATTGGGTAGTCAATAATGTCAGAGACCCTATAACGCAAGCCATTTTCCAAGGGATGGCACCCATCGTCGGCGCTCCCATCAAAGATATAAATTTAGGTATGGTCGCTAACTCCCTGGGCACCTTCAATCGCATGGGGTCGATACATATCTGGTACCCTAAACCCGGACCGCTCGAGGATGCCATAATCGCCCCCCTCGCCGAATATTACAAAGAGCACGGTGGCAAAGTCATCACCAATAGAAGGGTCAGAAGCATAAATATAGAGAACAGGAGAGCAACCGGCGTGGTGGCTCAGGATGATAATAGCTGCAATATGCTGGAGGAATACAGCTCCCCAGTGGTTATATGCGCGATACCCATTTTCGAAGCAGTGGCCAGAAACGTTATCAGGAAAGAGTTCCTCAGGAAGGACTGGGCTGAAGCTATCAGAAAGTGCGGGGAGCTCGCTGGCCTTGACCTGTCTGGATTCGTCCTGCTTCGCGAAGAGGTTATACCTGAGAAAGGGTACGGCTGGATTCATATCTTCGACAACGACTACGGCCTTCCCACCTACATGGGTGACTTAGCCCTGGGCTCCTATACCGATGCCAGGGTGCCCCCGGGCAAACAGCTTGTATGCGCCATGATCCCTGGGTCCCTGGACGCGACCAATTTCGGCCTCACCGCCCCCATGGAGAAAGTAAGAGAAGCGTTCAGAAGGTGGAAGGAAGGTGTGGAGAAGGGGTTCCCCGGCTTCACCAAGGCCATTCAGTACGAGGGAATGAACCTGCAGCTCTGTTTTACCAGATACGCCTATGCCGTAGTACCCGTGGAGATTGATTTCCAGCCGCCCAATCTCAAAGGGCTTTACTTCGCAGGAGACTCGATTCGCTCCGTGAGCACTCAGATGTCCGACAAGTGTTTCCAGATAGCATTCCCTGTTTGTGAGAGTATTATGGATTATCTTGGTTAATAGTGAGGAGGAACCATGCGCAAACTGCTGCGGGTGAATCTTTCCAACGGCGCGATAAAGGAAGAGAATATACCCCAAAAGATAGCTACGGATTATCTAGGGGGACGCGGCTTCGGCTCTAAGTACCTTTACGACGAAGTTCCCGCCGGCACAGACCCCCTGGGGAAGCAAAATAAGCTGCTGGTTGGCACAGGGCTACTGGCGGGGACAGGTGCTCAATCGCTATCCAAATGGATGGTGTACACCAAGAGCCCTCTCACAGGCACCTTTACCCGCAACTGCGGCGGCGGCGATTTCGGGGCCTGGCTCAAGTGGGCGGGCTTTGAACTGATAATTTTAGAGGGTAAGTCTGCAAAGCCCTCTTACTTGTATATCAAAGATGGTACTTATGAAATCCTAGATGCCAGCGCCATCTGGGGAAAGACCACCAGCCAAGCCCAGGAATATCTGAAGAAAAAATATGGAACCAAAGCCCGCATGATTTGCGTCGGCCCTGCCGCCGAGAAGATGGTACGTTACGCTGGTATCTTCAGCGGCCGACGTACCGCCGGCCGTAATGGTGTGGGCACTGTCATGGCTTCCAAGAACCTGAAGGCTGTGGTAATAGAGGCTGACCGCAAGGAAGAGCTGGCGAATCCAGCAGAGTTCAAGAAGCTAGTACAGCAACAGGTGAAGGGCTATAAAGGGGGGCTAGGCTTCGAGCCATTCCGTGATTACGGCACCCCCATGGGTGTGGATATTCCCGGTTTTGCTATGGGGACTTTCCCGGTGCGAAACTTTCGTTCGAATGACCTGGAAGGCTGGGATAAGCTCTCTTTCTTGCAGTATGCTGCAATCACGCAGAAGCATTCCGGCTGTTATGCTTGCATGCTCAAGTGCGGCAAAACTCGCACGGTGACTGAGGGGCCGTACGCTGGGGTAAACAGCGAAGGCCCGCATTATGAGACTATATGGGCTTTCACAGGCCCCACAGGATGTACCGACCTCGGGGCGACAGTGAAGGCAGACTATATGTGCTGCGAACTGGGTTTGGATAGCATCAGCACAGGCAACTCCATCGGCTTTGCCTACGAGCTGTTCGAGAAGGGCATCCTTACCACAAAGGATACAGATGGCCTGGTTCTCAAGTACGGCGACCCCGAGCCCATGCTTAAACTCGTTGAGAAAATCGGACGCCGGGAGGGATTGGGCGATATTCTTGCAGAAGGGGTAAAACGAGCGGCTGAGCACATTGGGAAAGGTTCAGCGGAATACGCCATGCATGTCAAGGGGCTGGAGATGCCGGGATATGAGCCGCGTGCCATGAAAGCCCTGGGGATGAACTATGCTCTGAGCAATACGGGGGCGAACCATTGTTATGGATATGCTCAGCAGGAGATGGGCAACCCGAGGCCCCGTCTGGTAGATGCTGCTGCTGATGAGGACAAGGGTGACATCGTGAAATACAACCAGGACTATGTGGCTGCCATTGAGTTAACGAACGCCTGCACGTTCCCTGCCAATAATCTGGAGCTCTTTGGACCGGAACTAATCGCTAACATGCTGGTAGCTGCTCTGGGTGAGACTAAATTCGGCAGCGCTGACTATCTATGGCATGTGGGGGAGAAGGTCTATAACCTGGAGCGCTGCTTCAATATCCGCGAGGGCTTCAGTAGAAAAGATGATACCCTGCCCAAGAGAATGTACACCGAACCCTTGCAGGGCGGAATGCGAGACGGCGAGATTATCAGAAAACCGGATGTCATAATAGATGAATACTACGGGGCAAGAGGCTGGGACAGCAACGGCATTCCAACCAAAGAGACCCTTGCACGTCTAGGTCTCAAGGAGGTAGATAAAGATATAGCCAAGTTCAGGCGCTAAATTGTAGGGGCGCAAGGCATTGCGCCCAAAACTGATAGCTGCGTGCTTTAGAAAAAGGAGGTACAAGTGGCTGACGCAAGTTTCGATGTTGTAGTGATAGGAGGTGGCCACCAAGGGCTGATAGCCGCCAATTACATGGCTAGAAACGGATATACAGTAGGGCTCTTTGAGCAGAGGCGCGAGCTAGGAGGCGGCGCTTGCACTGAGCCGCGTCCGGCGTCCGGCTTCCGCGGCAACCCCTGTGCTCACGTAGCTGGGTTCTTTGCCAGCCCGGTGAACCAGGACTTCAAGCTCCATGAAAAGGGTCTGAACTACATTTTCCCCCCAGTCCATAGCTCTATGGTATTCCCCGACGGAAGGTGCATAGTTTCTTATCGTTCGATAACCTGGGATAAGGAAACCGGTGTGATTACCCCGCAGCAGGACCTCGTCGAGAAGAACGTGAAAGAGGTGGAGAGGATATCGAAAAAGGATGCCGAGGTACTGGCGAAGTTCGGGGAAGGCAAGGTGTGGCAATGGGGATTTGCCGCCATGCAGGTTCTGTGGAATCCTCCTCCCTTGCCTGGGGAGATCGACCCTATCGAACTCTTGCTTAACGACCCGACCTCAGGGATCGATCGCAGACATCAGTTCATGACTGCCACGGAATACGTCTCCGACTTCTTCGAGAGCAACGAGCTGCGGGCACATTCCTTGAGAATGATTGGGTCAGCAGGCATATACCCCGACGATGTGGCGCCACTGCCAGTGATGATGTTTAACGTCCCCATGCAGGTGCTCGGCTTCGGCGGTGGCGTTTACGAAGGCGGCACGCATAATCTTACCCACGCCCTCCAGAGAGCTCTGAGTGAGCAGGGAGGGAAGTTCTTTGTAGGCGCCGATGTGGACGAGATACTGGTGAAAAACGGAAGGGCATGCGGCATCAAACTTGCCGATGGCACTCAGATAGAAGCTAAAAAGATGGTCATTACCTCCATTGTCATCACTCAGACACTTGCCAGACATCTCCGCAATGTAGATTTAGGACCCCAAGGCGCCGAATGGCGGAGAAAGATCGCCAAGCTACGGGTAGACAGAGGGCAGATTTTCTGGGGACACATCGCCTTCCATGAGCTTCCCAAGTATAAAGCGGAGGCCTGGAATCCCGATTGCAGCCAGGGCCGCTGGATATTCATGGGCGACGCTGATATCGAGTACATGGACCGCGAGTACCGCTTCAACAATCAGCACATCAGGCCGGGGCATTGGCCGCCAAGGCTGTATCTTTGGGAGGGCACTGACAGCAAATGGGACCCCAGCTATGCGCCTCCGGGAAAACATGTTGCCCTTTTGGAGGAGATGGCCTTCCCCGCCAGTTGGAGGACTGAGAAGGAGTGGATACAAATAAAGAAAGAAGCGCCTGACCACTTTTTGAAAGAGTGGCAGAGGTATGCGCCCAATATGACCTGGGACAATGTGATAGCCGCCAATATAGACACCCCCTGGGATATCATGCAGAGAAGC
>Ga0209777_10004037_pt1 | contig 17643 bp, 21 predicted proteins | sample FrelakmetHBP12HB_FD_187147 | JGI IMG/M metagenome (GOLD analysis project Ga0209777, IMG submission 187147) | Freshwater lake sediment microbial communities from the University of Notre Dame, USA, for methane emissions studies -HBP12 HB (SPAdes)... | ecosystem: Environmental > Aquatic >...
CGATATTGTCAAGGACTCCACGGGGAGGGGCGGCCTGTGACCTCGCCCAGGTCTCGAGCCGGTCGAGGGTGTCCTTGGCAGCAGTTTCCGAGCCTTCGGCTGCCATCACTGCCCTGAAATTATCGAGCCTGTCGGTAGTATAGCCGAATGCCGCAGTCAGCGGGGCGATCCTTGCCTCGTTCTCCGCCTTCCTGGCTTTGAGCTCTGTGGCCAGTTCCTCTTTTTCTTTGACGGCTGCGACAATCCGCGCCCTTTCTCCCACCGCGCCGCGCAGCTCCCGCAGGCCTTTGCGCAGCTCGGCAGGAACCGCCTTTTTGGGGGAGTATCTCTCTTCGAACGTGACTATCTCCTCGGCCGCCTGCCTCTGGAGCGCGGGCCGCTCCTGCGAACAGAGGTCGCCGACTTTCGCGAGCAGCGGCGCGAGGTCCCTCTTCAGGCTGGCCGGCGCGTCGAGGCTCTCGATGTCGGTGAGTATGGAGCTTATCCTGCGCTCCCTGCTCTCCCGGATCTCCCTTTCCACGCTCGCCTTCTTCTCCCTGACCTCGAGCAGTTCCGCCCTCATCTTGAGCGTCTCCTTAAGCTCGGTGAGCAGCTTCTTCGCGTTGTCCGGCAATTCGCCTTCGTGTTCCGGAAGGTGCTTTCCCGCCAGCTCATCGAGCATGTCGCGCGCCCGCGCCACGGTATTGTCGTCTTTGCAGAGCGCCGCCGCCTCCTCGGATTTTTCGCTTATCTCACGGCGCAGCGGAGGGATCAGTTCGTCCCTCAGGCCCGCCGCGCGGCTCTCGCTGTTGCCCTTGCCTACCTCTTTCGGAGCGCCTGATTCCGAAGGCTCCATCGCGGCAGCCAGTTTCTCCAGCGCATCGAACTCGTCCTTTGTGAAAACTCCAGATTTGAAAGCCTCGAGCGATTGCGCGAGCCCGGCGAACTTCGCGAGCAGTTCCTTGTCGGCGTCCTTCTCGACCGACTGCCCGCCGACGACCAGGAGCATGTCAACCTCGAGCTTGTCCACGACCTCTTTCGGGTTTATGTCGCTGCCAGCGAGGCCCGGAACCCGGTGACTCGTGACAATCTGGTCCTGCGGGGCTTCAGCCACCGCGAGCACGTCGCTGCCGAACCTGTGGAGGAATTCCAGGAGGTCGCGCATGAGGTAGCTGTTCGCCAGCTGGACGTCCATCAGGCCCCGCTCGACGTTCTGCATCCTCAGGCTTTCTGTGGTCGCGTTATCCATCGAGGGGTTTTTCATGAGCTCCTTGAGGATGGAGCCTATGGTCTTTCCCATGCCTTCCGGAGCCCTCCCGGAGTCCTCGCTGAACATCCAGAGCATGTCGAAAAAGGCGTCCGGCGGCGAGGATATGAACTCGTGCTCAGGGTTCTCGCCCCAGTCCCCCCAGACAGGGATGCCGGTGCCTGGGAAGACCGACTCGCCGACCATCGCGGCGTAGATTATCTCCATATCGTCGCGCGACAGCTCGCCGATTTCCCCCTGGCTTATCTTCTTGGCCAGTTCCCGCCTCGCTTCTATGAGCGAGCCGTTGTATGGCGGGTCTTTCTGCTCGTGGAGCGTCCTGAGGTCCACGGTATGGGACCTTCCCCTGGAATCCTTCACCGTCTTCTCGCCGGTTTCAATGACGTCGAGGAACGCCTTGTCCCGCACGGTCTTGAGCAGCTCGACCATGAGCGGCTCTTCGGTGCCCGGGATCCACTCGTTTCCCCTCGTGAGCGTGAGCTTGAAAAACTTGTTGAACTTCGGGAGCGCTTCCCCGATTTCTGCTCCTGGGTGGACGCCCGGCCTGGCATGCGTCTTGGCTTCCTCGGCAGCCTTTATCTCCGCCAGCCGCTTTACCTTCCCATGCTCTTTGTTCGCCTCTTTTCTGCCTTTCATCTCCTGCCTGCCAGTGATTGTGAGATGATCATGCCCGAATCCCTTCGCCCTTGTCAATGCCCTGGATATCCTGGATTGTTTTGGACCGCCGTTCATTTTATCCTCTCCTGAATATTTCTATTATATTTGATAGTAAATCATGTTTTGTGGGAAATGGTTTATAAAGATATGTTCCTGACGAGAATTAGGGGCAAGCTCAGGCCAGCATCCTGTCAACGATTTTCTCTGCGTCGAAGCGCTCGATGTCCTCGTATTTCTGCCCGGTGCCGACGTAAATCACCGGGATGCCGGTCGCCTTTGTTATGGAAAGCACGGTGCCGCCCTTTGGGTCGCAGTCGAGCTTGGTGAGGATTACCCCGTCCACCCCGACTTCCCGGTTGAAGGCGGATACCTGCTCGATTATGGAGGAACCAGCGATGGATTCGCCTATATATATCTTAAGGTCCGGCTGGATGACGCGTGACATCTTCTTTAGCTCGTTGATGAGGTTCACGTTCGTGTCCTGCCTGCCCGCGGTGTCTATGAGCACAGCGTCTATGCCGTGCGCCTTAGCGTAGGAGACCGCATCGTAAGCGACGGATGTCGGGTCGGCTCCGTAATCCCTCTTAATAGTTTTCACGCCCAGCCGCTCGGCATGCACTTCCATCTGCTCGATGGCCGCGGCCCTGAAGGTGTCGGCTGCCGCGAAAACGACCTTGCGCTTGTGCTGCATGAGCATGTGCGCGACTTTCGCGATGGTGGTCGTCTTCCCGGCGCCGTTTATCCCGAGGAAGACTATTTTCACGGGCTTCTCCCTTGATTCGAGAAACTCGAGCAGGTCGAAATCCTTCTCGCTCGACATGGTGTCGAGAAGCGTTCCGCGTATCGAGCCCTTGATGAAATCGTTCAGCCCACCCTTGTCAACCTTCTGGCCGACAAGCTTTTGCTCCAGCTCCAGCCTGATGCTCTCCGCGACTCCCAGCTCCACGTCGCCCTCGAGCAGTTCGAGCTCGAGATTCCCGAGAAGCTCGCGGACGTCGCTTTCGGATATCTCGACCTCGCGCGTGATGAAGGATTTTATTGCCTTGAACGGGCTCAGCCTCACCTGCGCCTTCTCCTCCCTGGGCTTATCCGGCCGGAACTGGGGGAGCTCTGGCAGGGGAATCCCTTTCCGTGCCGGTTCCGCCTCTTTCTTTGGCGGTTCGGGTTTCGGCGCTGCTTGCGCGGGCTTTCGGATTTCTTTTTCTTTGCGTGTTGGTTCCTCTTTGCGGGTTTCCGGAACCTCTTTTTGCGGCGCAACAACCGGCTCGGGAACTGGCTCGGCCATCTCCTTGCGCGTTTCTTTCGGCGCCTCTTTCGGCTCGGGTTTCGGGATTTCCTTTTGGGGCGCGGGTGCCAGTTCAGGTTGCAGTTTCTTTTCTTTGGCCTTTTCGGGCTTTGGTTCCTCTTCTTTTGCCTTTTCCGCTTTCGGTTTTTCTTCAGGAACAGGTTTTTGAATCTCCGCTTTCGGCTTTCCGGGTTTCGCTTTTTCGGTTTTCGCGGGCTTTTGTTTCGGAGCGGCTTCCGCGATTTTTGGCTTGGGGATTTCTACAACCGGCTCGGGCTTCTCCTCCGGAATCTCCGGTACAACCTCCGGAACCTCTTCCGGCGCCTGCTCTGGCTTGGCCTCCTCCTTCTTCGTCAGGCCGTCGATGAAACCGGATATCTTTTTCTTGAGGATGTCGAACATAAGAATCGGCTTGAAAGATTATGAAAAAGAAAATATTTTGATTAGATATAATCCTCTTTGACTCCGGCCTCGACCTGCTTGTGCAGCAGCGCCTGCTGCTCCACGCCCTGCAGGCTCGTGGTGACCTCCCTGAGCTTGCCGGTTATCCGCTCGAACTCTTCGTTGAGCCTGGTTATCGCCTGCTTGGTGGCCTCGGCCCTCCTGCGCAGCTCGACCGCCGCCTCTTCCTGACCCATCTCCACGATGAATTCCGCGCCCACAGGCACGAGCACGCGCGTGTCGTTCACGTTGGCCTTGACATAGGTCCCGCCGCCGACCGGCACGAGCACGCGCTGCGGCATGACTCCTTCGACCGCCTGCGCCGCGTTCGCGATGTCTATGGCGGTCATGCTTATGCGCTCCATCTCCCTGCGCAGCATCGAGAGCTGCTCGCGGTAGACCGCGATCTCGTAGCTCATTCTCATCCGGGCCTCTTCAAGGTTCACCATCTCAGCCACCGGATTTCTCGACGCGCTCTATCTCCACCCTGGAGCGCCTCACTCCATTATATGAGCCGAAAAGCGCGTACGCCTTCTCCCTGGCGGCATTCTCCGTCTCGGCGTCCACGTGCTTCACGAACTTCCGCTCCCCGCGGCCGAGCCTTATTTTCCCTGAAACGTCCCACTTCATCCATATCACCCTTGAAACATGATCATATATAGCCGAGCGCGGATTCCGCCCGCCCCAGCTCGAACGCGGTCGTCGCCGCGCCGGACACATATCCGTTCCGATTCGCCATTATGCCGAACGCCACGAAGCCGGTCCCCATGTTCACCGTGCCGCGGTCGCCCTTGACCTTCAGCGCATCGGATGCCGCCTTCAGCTCGTCGTCGTTCGCAGCGTAGTGGATGAGGAACCCGTTGTTGCCAGGAAGGCACGCCGAGCCGACGGTCGCGTACTTCGCGATGTGCATCTGCACGAGCTCGATTCCGAGCACATCCTCCATCCGCTTGCACTCCGCGCGGCTTATGTGCGGGTTCAGCAGCCCGCCCTTGTCGCTCGCGGACACGTTGTTCCCGTGCGCGTTGGACGGCTCCTTGGAGTGGTAGACATTCAGCCCGAGCGCCTTGAACGCAGCCACCTCTTCCTGGGTGGCGATGTTCGGGAGCACTATTCCGTTCGAGTTCATGGCGCTGTATACGCCTATCATGTTCGTCTCGCCTATCGAGGTCCGCACGACCTCGGTCTTGAGGTGCTCCCTAAGGTGCTGCACGAGCTTTTCCGGCGTGTCGTGAGGGACAAGGGTGAAGCTGTCGTTGGTCCTCATGAACATCCCGATCCACGGGTTTCCGAAGTAAAGGCAGCTTTTCCTCGCCATCCGATAATCACTTCTTATCCTGAACCGGCGCGGGCTTTGATGCCGCGGGTTTCGCTTCCGGCTTTTTCTCTTCGGGTTTCGGCAGCTCCGGTTTCGCCTCCGGCTTTTTCTCAGGGGCGGGGGCGGGCTTGGAAGCAACGGGCTTGACTTCGGGCTTCTTCTCCTTGGCCTCCTTCTCCTTCTTCTCCTTCTCGGCCTTGTCTTTTGCAGCCTTCTCATCCGCCTCTTTCTTGGATTTCTTCTCGTCTTCGGTCATCTCTTCCGGGAGATAGACGCGGACGGTGCCTTCCCTCTTCACCACGCGGACCTTCACCCTGCGGGGCGGCTTCTGGATGCTGCGGGTCCAGAGCACGTTGTTCAGCGCGTTGCTCAGGTACACCTCCTCGAGCTCGGCCTTCATGTGCCTGGACACGAACTGCCTCAGAATCTTGACCGCGCGGGGCACCCTGTTCGTGCGCTTGTATTCGTAAGCCTTTCCGAGCGGCACCATATATATCCTTTCGAGTTTGTCTTCCGCCATGCTCTCACTCCGTGTCCTTTATCCTGAGCTTGTCGGTCCTCCAGTCGCGCCTGTAGCGGTTGTTGGAGACCTTCCTCTTCGTCCTCGCTATCACGAACGCCGGTATCCGTTTTATCTTCCGGTTGGCCTTCGCGAGCTGTTTCTTCTTTGTCAGCGACCTTTTGCTCATCAACATCACCTTGTTTGCTTCCCTTTCATTTCTTGTGGAACGTTATCGAGCCCTCTTTCTCCGTGCGCGCCTTGAGCGCCCGCAGCACGGTGAGGAGCTCGGCCTCGTCTATCCTGCGGCCGATGCGCTTGGATGCCATCAGCACCTGCTGCGCCGCGGCGATATAGAGCTCCCGATTCGCCAGGGCGACGTTGCACATGCGGTCGTACGCCGCCTCGGTCAGGACCGAGCGGAGCGCCTCCTTGAGCTGCGACTCGGCGCCCCTGGCTTCGTGCTCCTTCTGCTTCGCGGCAAGCTTCCTCTTCCTTATGTCTTCCAGCTCGCCCTCTTCCTCCATCGCTCAGCTCACATCCTTCGCAGCGCGGTCGAGGAGCGCCCTGCCTTTCGCGGTGAGCTTCCTGCCGCCGGTTTTCTGTTTCGCGAGCAGGCCCGCCTTCTCGAGCTGCTGCATGGCCTTCCTTATTGTCGAGCCGCCCGCCGGCGCGTGCCTCTGCGGCTTCACGCCCCTGCTCTTGCGGCCCCCGTAGTGCCTTCTCAGCCTTCCGGTGCCCACGGTGTCCTTGGAGTATGCCTGGCGCAGTATGGAAGCGCACCGCACAAAGAAGAAATCGGGCTGCTCGGGCGGCCTCTGGGCGTGCATGCCGGTCTTGACGATTCCGACGAATGCCGGCTTCTCGAGCTTCATCCCTTTCAGCTTCTCGGCTGCCCTTTCCAGGAGCTTGTTCGTGTCTACGTCTAATGCTGTAACCATCTTGATTTCACCTCATACGCTATCAGGTAAGTAGCATTGATGAGCTGGAAAAATTAATGTAAATAATGGTATTTAAAGGTATCATTCCACCCGGATATGGCGTTTTTTGAGCCCTATCACCGCCGGGTAGGCGAGTATCAGGAGGCCGAGGAACGCGAGCGAGAGGGGGATGCTTCGCAGCGCGAGCGAGCAGAAGAGCACCATTGCGACGCCCAGGATCCTGCCGTAATTGAGCAGCCACTCCCTGCCCACGAACGCGCCTTCGGCTGATTCCTGCTTGTTGTCCATGAGTATGGCGGTGGTGAATGGGTAGAAGAGGCTGGAGAAGAAGTTGCGGACCGAGACCGCCGCCGACCAGAGGAACGCGGTGCTGGCGAGCGACATTATAGCGGTCGTGACGCCAAGCCCGCTTCCGAAAAGGGAGACGTATCTCTTCCGCTTCCGCGACCGGTCGGAAAGCCTGCTGACAATGAACGAAGCTAGCACTGAGAATAGCGTGGTCACCGAAAGATACATGCCGAGCTCCGCGGGTTTGCTGAAATAGAATAGTACGATCACGCCCATTGCCGCCGCCACCCCGCCCCCATATGCGCCTTCCAGCATAAGCAGCGTCTTGAAGCCCTTGAGCCCCTTGATGCAATCCCGGATCCTGAAGGAAAGGCCCCTGCTGCCGAGCGCGAGGAACGCGAACGGGACGATGGTGAGGTAGGTGAGGGCCGCCAGGGCGAAAAGCGGCCCGAAGCCGTAAGCGCCGGCTATCGCGCCGCCTATTATAGGAAGGAATATCCCGAGCAGGGGGTTTACCGCGAAATACACCGAGCCGAGCAGCGCCTCCCTCCCTTTCCCGAGCTCGAAGTACATTATGTTGAAGGGGACCCAGAAGAGGAAGCTGGTCATGCCTATCAGGAACGAGGTGAGATATAGCACCCAGGCGGACGGGGCAAGGAAAGCCTGGAGCGAGTATGCCAGCGCCTGCAACAGCACCCCGCACACCAGCGCCGCGCGCATGTCGAGCTTCCTCCCGTCCAGAGCGTGTATGACGAGTATGGGCGCGGCCGCCCAGAAGAAATATGATATCACGAGTTCGTTGAGGCTTATGCCCGCCAGCCTGAAATAGAGGTTGGAGAAACTCCCGCCGAGCACTCCGGCTGCGGTCCACAGGAGGTAAGCCGCGAGCAGCCGCGGCAGCGGGTTGCGCCCTTCGGATTTGGAATCCAGCATTTTTTCTACCAGCAGATAAATAGATGAACCAGTGACTGTTTAAAAAACGGCTGCAACGAAATCAATATCGGTATTATGAAAACCATTTTTGAAGGGGTTTATAAGATAGACGAGCGGACGATAGCCACGAAGAACGCGGTGCCCGGCAGGAAGGTGTACGACGAGCGGCTGCTGAAGGCGAAACTGGACACTGGGCACCATGGAGCCTCCGGCTCCAAGCCCTCCGGAAGCTCCGCTTCCGAAGGCGGGACGCTGGACACCGAACTGCGCGTGTGGGACCCGTTCCGCTCGAAGCTTGCCGGGGCGATAAGGAAGGGGCTGAAGAATTTCCCGTTCCTGCCTGGAACCAAGGTGCTTTACCTCGGAGCCTCGACAGGCACCACCATCTCGCACCTCTCGGACATAATGGGCAAGGATGGCGAGATTTTCGCGGTGGAGATCGCCCCGCAGTGCATGAAATCCCTGCTCCCGCTTTGCGACCTGAGGCATAATGTCATTCCCATACACGCCGACGCGAAGCAGCCGCAGGAGTATAAGGAGGTCGGAGAGGTGGATTCGCTCTACCAGGACGTCGCGCAGCCGGACCAGGCTGACATCCTGATAAAGAACGCGGACATGTTCCTGAAAAAGGGCGGAATCGCGATGATCGCGATAAAGAGCCAGAGCATCGACGTCACGAAGAAGCCGAAGGAAGTGTTTGAAGTGGTGTTGAGAACGCTCGAGGCGAAATTCGATGTGCTGGAAAAGTACGAGCTGGAGCCTTTTGACAAGGACCACCTGTTCGTGGTGCTGAGATATCGCTAGCAGGCAGGGATTATTGTTCGAAGGTGCCGATGGACCCGAGATCGGCATGGACCAGGACGTTCACCCGCTCTTTATGGCGCTTGAGAAGCGAATGGAAGCGCTCGCGCGAGTACCTCATCCAATGCTCCCCGAATTGCTCCCTGAAATCCAGGCTGCCATCGAAGAGCAGCAATAGTTCCGTTGTCTCGCGGAGCGGCATCTGGAGGCTCGTGGACAACTGCCCCGCAAGCTCCAGCCCCCTTCCCGCATGGCTCCGGATCCGTTCAGGGCTTCTTGACCTTGCGATAGCCGAGAGGGAGCCCATAAACTCCTTCAACAGCCGCACACTCTCCATGTTCATCATGGCGCCGGAAGCACGGAAAAGCAGCCGGTCGATTTCATCTTCGCACATGCCGGTTTCTTTCCTCACATAAGCCCTCAGGCCTTTGTCGAACAGTTCCGGGAACGCCGCTTCGACAGGTATGCCGAACATTCCGGACAGCTCGGAGAGATAGAAATCGCTTATCGAAGCAGGATCTCCGCGCCCCGGGCTTCCCGGCTGCCTGCCGCTGTCCAGGAAAAACAGCCAGCTTTCCGGGGCGCCCTTGATTTTGGGGACCAGAACATTGTGCGCATATTCCATTGGCTTCCTGAAACCCTGCGACACGCCGATCAGGTGTATCTCCCTCCCTTCAAAGGCACGCGTCGTTATAGAGGTATAATCATAAGGGTACCCGCCATAGCTGCGCACCTGCTTACAGACTATGCAGCGCACATGCTGGTACAGTTGCTCCTCGTTCCCGAACTCGGCAGCCCTTGCGGCCCGCTCGAACTCTGCCGCGCGTCCGCGCTTCCTGCGCGCGGCGCGCGGTTCCATAAGTTTTCTGCCATGCCCTCCCAAAAAATCACCGATACCCATATATTTAAGCGCAAAAAATTATAAACAGCAACATAATGGAAACATCCTGCCGGCAATGGGCCTAGCGAAAGGTTTAATTCCCCCAATCGCTGCTTTTTCCCGTATGGATGGTGGATAAAATGGCGGATGAAACAAAAAGCGCGGTCCCGAGCAGGGTCGACCCTTTCGAAGCCGCCATAGAGAGGGTTAGGCGAAAAGAGTCGAAGATTTACTTCGGCGCGCTGAGGGGCGAAGGAACCGATCGCAGCCGCCATAACGGAGTGGACCTGTTCGTCCCTGTCGGAACCCCGATCCAGATCCCGGCGCCGAAAGTCGTCCTGATAGGCATGGTCAGGGAAGCGCGCAGCGGCGCGGGGGCGTCGATGGGCAATGGCATCGTACTCTTCGTGCCTGACGAGAAACAACCCTATTTCCTGCAGCTCGCCCACCTGTCCCCGAGGACATTCGGCCTTTTGCGCCGCTCCGGGTTCAGAATCGGGAGCATGATGGTCGACAGGCCGGGCGGAACAGTAGTTGCCGTCGCCGGCTCTTCCATGGCAGGGGCGATGCCGCACGTCCATGCAAGCGTGATGACCTCGTTCCGATACGGCGGCAAGACATACACCGCTGCGGCTTTCCTTGAAATGTACCGTGACGGCTCCATCCCTCGCGAGAATTTCTTTGCAGCCAAGCCGCCCTCAAGGTACGGGAACTCCATGAGCCTGAAGGGCTACCTCGACCCGATGGAACTGATAGGCGATGGGAGGCTGAGGTTCGCGAACAGGCCGGCGCCGCCGCTTGTCGCGCAGAGGAAGGAAAGGGAGAAGCCGGTGCTATTGGCCCTCAGGTGAAACCGGGGCGCGCCCGGGCGCAGTAGCCTTATTGAAAACGAAATCCTGCGGCACGAGCCCGGCGCACCTCACCGCGTTCTCAGGGTCGCCGTTGAAAGCGGAATCGAGCATCTCCTTGAGGCCGCGGCGCGTGAAATCCGCGCGGACCGGCACGGAATCCGAGAAGTCCTTCTTCAGTATCCTGGAATAGAGATATCGCACGGCCTCGGCGGCCAGCTCCGGGTCCTTGAACCATTTTGACATGGGTTTCATCCCGGGCCCGGCCAGCACAAGCAGGCCGTTCTCCCTGAAAAAGCCGCCCATCGTGTTCCGCGCGAGCGGGCTCGTGTGCCCGAACACATCCCGGTTCGCCCTGCTCGAGCATATCCTTCTCAGGGCTTTCGCAATGCGCACGGCTTTCTCCGGTTCCCTCTCCAGGATCCCGTCCACCCGTATGATCGACGTACCCATCCCAGTCCGCTCCACGGAGCACCCGAGGACGCTGAGCAGGTCCGGCGGGAGCTGCGCCATGGCGGCCTTCCTCCTGACCGACTGCAGGTAAAGATAGTTGAGGGCGAGGGACTTGTATTCCGATTTGCGGCGCTCGAGCTGCCTTGTTGGGTTTCCCATCAACAGCCTTATTGTGGCAAAAGATATAAAAGATTAGTCTAAGGATGCCTGGCGCATGAGCGCAGGGAGCAGGGCGCGTATGGGCCGCTCATAATAAGAGGCGTAGACCGCCGCCATCTCCGCATCGCTTGGGTGCCCCATCTCGTGATAGCCTCCGATATCGAATCTCGTGAGCGAGTACCTGCCCGTAAGGGACCCGGCATAGTCATGCAGCGCGCCGGTTTCATTGCCGCCGACGCTCATCCAGGGGAGGGCGGGGAAGCCTTTCAGGAAGTCGAGGTCCATGCTGATGTGCAGCGCCCCGTTGCCTTCCGCTTCGTCGTATATCGGGAATTCGGGGCGCGGGCCCAGGCGCACGCAAACGCGCACGATGACGCCGTCATGGCGCGAGAACACGTTGTGGCTGTGGTAGGCCGGGACAATGGTTCCGAAGGCGTCGTCCGTGTGGTTGTCGAACACGTACTTCACGGAAAAAGGCATGTTCAGGACATTGGACAGGTGGTGGAAGGCGCCGTCGCCCCAGATCAGCATGACCGGGGCGCCTTCCGGGCATCCCCTCATCCTCGCCCTGCCTTCTTCATATGTCCCGAGCCCCTCGCACAGCACCATGTCGCCGAATTTTTCCCTCACCGTCCCGCTGGCGAACTCGCAGAACCTCGTTCTCTGAAAAAGGACCAGCACTTTCCTGTTCGCGCCTTGCATCAAGAAAGCATATTGCGGCAGGAAGGGATAAATCGCTATCTGATAAGCATCAGGCTGTGCTTGGCGAGGACAGGAATGTTCCGGGTTGGAAGGGCACGCTTTAAAAAAACCCGCAGCCATCAATCCAGCATGAGGGGCATTGTTGGCGCGCTGTTGGCGTTTTTTTTCCTGTCGGCTATCGTGGCGGCGGTTTCCTCCTACCAGCAGGCCGCGCCTCCCCTGAACATATACAGAACCATCAATGCCACGATGAACATATCAGCGGGCAATCAGAGCGCCGCGGCAGTGAATGTTTCCAGGGCGGTTAACCTGACCGTACAGCCGGCAGCGCCCGCAACAACGGCTGTGGCGGGCAACGCATCGCAGGCGAACCAGACCGGCTGGGCGCCGGATAGCGGAACTGCCATTGCTTCGGGAACCTCCATAGGGACCGCAATTGCCGTGACTGCGGCACATTCGATTGCCACTGATGCGTACTCATCCAACCGGGTTTCGGTTTCGCGGATTTCTGCGGGGGCCAGCGTGGTCACGCTGCCGGATAACATCACGGCCATAACCATCGCGCCGGCGGTGGCGGGCAGGATAATCACGGGCCCGGTGATGCTGGATGCCTTCAAAGACGATGACAACGACGGCGTGATGAACTCGCTGGACCAGTGCCCCAATACGCCTCCGGGCGCGCTGGTCTATGACAACGGGTGCAGGTGCATAGACAGCAATCCTGGAGGGGACATCTACGTAAAGAATATTGTGGACTATCGGGAAAAGGTACCGAACCTGCTGTCAGGGGGGAATGGCAAGAACAAGAGCGGGATCGACTATTCCATCACCAATTACGAGGCCGAGAGCAAGTGCGGCACGGCCCAGTGGTCTACATGGGCCGACGATACGCGCTGCAATCCGGATTATGAGACCGGGAAGAGCGACCAGGCGGTTTTGTCCTCAACCGCGGCAATCTATTGCAACTTCGGCTGCAAGGACGGGGCGTGCAGGCGGCCCCAGGCATGCTCGACGCTGGGCGGAGGAAACTGCTCAGACGGGATCAAGAACCAGGATGAGACGGGGGTGGACTGCGGCGGAAAATGCCCGCCCTGCGCGTCGACATGCGTGACCGGGGCCAAATACGCGCCTTCGGATACGCCGTGCACATCGGTGAACGGCCTGGACCCATATACGGTGAACATGACCTGGACCAATTCGACTGACTACAACCATATATGCTGGTGGTACGAGGTCTGCCACAAGGACCTTGATTTCGTGATCGAGGAGGCAACGAAATGCTGCTCCGCGCAGACCGAGGAGGAGGTGGCGTCGATGCCGGACAGATACCTGTGCAAGGACGCGCTTAACCTCGGCGGAGACAACTGCCAGAAATGCGTCGGGATGTACATAGTGAAGGGCATGGGGACGTACGCAAGATGGATGCAGGGATACCAGGAGTTGGACACCCTGTACACGAACCCCCACCCGACAGCCGAGACGCTCATCAACCATTACAAAATCGGCGTGTGCCGCGATTACGCGCTCGCGACCGCCACGCTGTTGCGCAAGGCCGGCTATGCCCAGGATGATGTGGGCTCCTATTGCGACGGGGCGCACTGCTGGGACGTGGTGAGGTTCCCTGGGGACTCGAAATGGACCGTGGTCGACACCACCGGAAATTATGCAGATGTCCACCCGGGCGGCCTGCCCTCGAAGAATTATGATTACTGCCACAGCTTGAACGAATCGAATCTGTGCTTCCTTGTCAACGGGTATTATACGCGTCCGATAGCCGATGTCAACGCATATTGGAGCATCGTGGGCTCAGGCGGGACATACGATTATCCCAAAGCCACGCAATGCAATATCACATATTATATCCCGCCGGGAAGCGGGCCGGGGGTCGCCGGCGGCAGGGACAGCTTCAGGATTCCGGATTTCGCTCCTTCGGTAAAGGATATCGTGGGGTGTGGCTGACATGAGAACCTCGATGATTCTGGTTGCGTTTTTCGCGCTCGCGATCTGTGCGGGATTTTCGTTCGCGCTCTCCGCGCAGAACGACACGTTCGGGAATATCACTGTATACCGCATCTTTCCCGAAAACGCGTACATAGGGCAGAAGGTGTGGATAATCCTCGCAATCGAAAATCACGGCGCCTCGGACGCCACGGTTTCCATAAGCGAAAAGCTCGGGGATGCCGGTTTCAATCGCTCCGGCACGATAGTTGTTCCGACGGCAAATGGCGACATATATTTCTACGATTGGGCAATCGCCCTGCCAGCCGGCGGGAACACGTCGGTGTCCTACTGGATGATCCCGAGCTCCGCAGGCACGTATGTGATCACGCCCGCTGCGGTGAACATAAGCGGGACGCGGTACCGCCTGAAAAGCGCGGCAATCCAGGTGACCTGCCTTGCTGACAATGTGTGCAACGCATCCGCGGGGGAGAACTATTTCAACTGCCCGCAGGACTGCAAAAGCGGCTCAGCTGACGGGGTGTGCGACGCTGTCCCTGACGCGATTTGCGACCCTGACTGCACGGCGGCGAGCGATGTCGACTGCAAGTCGCAGGCGCCTGCCGCGCAGCAGCCGAACGCCACAGTCTCCGGCTCGAACGCGACATCCGCGAGCCCGAGTGGGAATGGGGAGAGCGCGCCATGCCCGGCCGCCTTCGCGCTGCTCGCGGCGCTTCCCGCAGCCGCGATGCTCGCTGGCAAACGGAAAACGGATAAATGCGCCGGACGCTCATCCGATTAGCATCAGCCCGGTCGTCTCGTCTTTCTTCCTTGTTATCGCGACATCCGAAACCATGAGCGCGATCTCGCATGTCACGCTGATCTTCGCTGAAAAAAGATGGCCCCCTTGCGCTTTGAGCGAATGATCCGCTATGCACGCGTGGATGTGCGGCTTGGGCTTCCCGCCAGCCATCGTGATGTTCCCGGAAAGCGAAACGATCTCCAAATCGCCCTCGAATTCGCGCTCGGCGTATTTTTTTGTTTTTGTATCGAATACCGCGAGCCTTGCCTCGCTCGCGGCTCCAATCCCGCTGACAGAAGCGAACCCGATTTTCTCCCTGAAACAGAACTCGGACAGGCAGGTGTGCACCTCCTCCCCTTTATCGAGGCGGAGAAGGAACCCCCCGCCAATCTTATGCGCCCTCACGCGAACCACTCACACGAGCTCGTTCGCGCCCATCAGCCTCTCGCAATAGCGGCACCGGTAGCGCTCGCCCTCCTTCGAGAACTGCTTCTCGGAGATTTCCTTGTTCGTTATGCAGTTCGGGTTCGGGCAGGTCCCCATGCCTTTGAGCTTCTCGGGCAGCGAGACCACATATTTCTTCGAGACCGCCGAATTCTCGATCAGGTTTATCGAAGCGCCCGGGGAGACCAGGGCTATCATGTTCGCGACGTCCTCGGACACGGACTTGCCCTCGATTTTCACGATGTCCTTCTTGCCGAGGCGCTTGCTCGGCACGTTCATGACAAGCGCCACGCGGCCCGGATAGTCCTCCCCGACTCCGAGTATCGTGAGCACCTTCCCGCCTTTGCCCGCCTTTATGTGGTCCACAACGGTCCCCTTCTCGATCATGTCAACCTTGAGCATACATACCACCTATTTGCTTAACACCCAATCCAGCACCGCCTGCCGCACAGGCACGCCGTAATGCGCCTGCTCGAAATATCTCGCCTGTTTCATCGTGTCTATCGAGGCCTCGATCTCGTTTATCTTGGGCAGCGGATGGAGTATTGCGAGATCCTCCTTCGCGTTCCTGAGGTCGTCCCTCCTTATCATGAATTTCTCCTTCACCCGTTTCGCCTCGAAGGGGTCGGCGAACCTCTCCTCCTGTATCCTGCAGACGTAAAGGACGTCGGCATCGGAGATGTCCATGGCCTCGCGCGAGGTTATCTTGCTGCCGAACCTCTTCTGGATCTCGTCCACTTCCGCCTTGGGCATCTCCAGGCCTTTTGGGGCCACCAGGGTGATATCCGCCCCGAACATGGAGAGCCCGTACGCGAGCGAGCGCATGGTCCTCGCGTATTTCAGGTCGCCCACGAGATGGACGTTCATGCCCTCAATCCTGCCTTTCGTCTTCCTTATCGAGAACAGGTCTATGAGCGTCTGGGTCGGGTGCTGGTTCGCCCCGTCGCCGCCGTTAACGACCGGCTTGTTGCACACGTCGGCGGCGAGCCGGACCGAGCCTTCGGTCGGGTGCCGTATCGCGAGCACGTCCCCATAGCCCTCCACTGTCCTGATGGTGTCGGTGAACGATTCGCCTTTCTTGAGGGAGCTGGTCTCGGGCAGGAAATCCACGACCTGCATCCCGTTGCGCTCGGCCGCGCTCTGGAACGAGAGCTTGGTCCGGGTGGATGGCTCGAAGAAAAGCGTGACCAGGATTTTCCCCTTATGGTCCGGCTTTTTCTTTCCGCTGTGGATCTTGTCCGCGCTGTCAAGTATCTCCTCTACTTCCTTCTTCTCCAGGTCCCTTATAGAAATCAAATCCATGCTCCCAACCTCGCAAATAAGAACCAGAATCGTATTTCGGTCTGAAGGTTTATATTAGTATAGATGGAATTATGCAATCCATGTTGCTTGTTATAGAGGGGCTGGATGGTTCTGGCAAGGGGGTTCAGATAGAACTCCTCAAAAAAGAATTCCCCGATGCTGTCGTTTTCAAATATCCCACAAAGACCTTCCAGATGCTCAATGATTATCTGGAGAAGAAGGCCGAGCTGGCGCCGAAATCGCTCTTCCTGCTTTTCCTGGCCGACATAGCGAACGAGCAGAAGAAAGTGAAGGAGGCGGCGGATTCCGGCAAGCTCGTGATCCTCGACCGCTACGTGTTCTCGACAATCGCCTACGAGGTGAACGAGTTCCTCTACCCCCAGGCCAAGAAAATCGTGGAGGGCATAGGGTTCATGAGGCCCGACAAGGTCGTCCTTCTCGACATAACCCCGGATGTCTCGCAGGAGCGCAAGAGGAAGCAGAAACAGCTCGACAGGTACGAGGAGAACAAGGAATACCTCGGCAAGGTCAGGGAGAACTTCCTCAGGCTCTGCGAGGAAAAGTTCTTGACTCCGGAATGGCACAAGATAGACGGGAGCGTGGAGCAGGAGAAGGCCCACGCGGCCATTATGAAGGCGCTCGGCTGAGGGGTTTTGGATGGCTGATGAGAGGGCATCGTACAATGTGCTTTTCCTTGGCCACTCGCTGATGGTCGGGATAACCGGCACAGCCGGAAGGGAGATGAAGGGCGAGGGGTTCGTGGGAAGCGTGGATGCCGGCAGGATATTGGGCGACATGCCGAAAAAGCTCGGCATAGCAATCAAGGCTGATGCCGCTGCGAGGACCGGCTCGTCCATAGCCTGGTCGCAGGCGCAGCTCGCGCAGAAGAAGCCGAAACAATACGACCTGACCATCGTCTATACCGGAGGGAATGACCTCATGGTCGGCCGGAGGGAGAAACCGGAGGACGCGGCTGACCGGATAATCGAGGGCCTCGCGAAGATTTATTACACAGCCAGGGCGCTGGGGGCCAGGAACGTCTTCATATTCACCTTCACTGAATCCACTGAAGCGAAGAAAGCCGGGAGCAGCACCGAAAAGGCGGCCAGGATGGTGAACGCCTGGCTGCGCGAGAACATACCCGGGGAAAGCCTCATCGACCTGAACGCGCACCCGAGGCTGGATAGGCTGAGGGAGAACTGGAGAGGCTCCCATCCCAACCCCGCAGGCTATCAGATAATGAGGGAGATAATCAGGGAGCGTTTCGAAGAGTGGCACAAGAAGCGCATTGGAACGAAAGCCGGGGCGCCGGTGAGGGAACCGGCCAGATTGCCGGCCTGAATCAAGAAAGTATAAAAACCGAATGCGCCAACAATTGTGTGCGACCACAGCCCGCTCCGTTCGTCTAGACCGGTCAAGGATAGTGGACTTTCACTCCATCGACCAGGGTTCAAATCCCTGACGGAGCATCTTCTTTTTACACGCCGCCAGAAACGTTTATACTGCTTCACTGTTCATATGGTCAAGTGCAAGGTGTGGGCAATGAAATTCATAAAACCCGGCTGGAAAGAGGTGGACAGGCTATGCGAGGCGCTCTCTGCGAAAGTGGCGGGATATGAGCCCGATGTCCTTGTGGGAATATCGCGCGGGGGGCTGGTGCCTGTGCGGCTGCTCTCAGACCTGCTCGACAACAGGAACGTGGCAGT
>Ga0209777_10004038_pt1 | contig 17639 bp, 15 predicted proteins | sample FrelakmetHBP12HB_FD_187147 | JGI IMG/M metagenome (GOLD analysis project Ga0209777, IMG submission 187147) | Freshwater lake sediment microbial communities from the University of Notre Dame, USA, for methane emissions studies -HBP12 HB (SPAdes)... | ecosystem: Environmental > Aquatic >...
CGTCGTTTTTGGTAAGAAGAATTTCAGTAGGGATGTCGCGTATCGTTGTTGTTAAAGGCGCAACCGTTATTTCATGTAAATATTCAAGAGCTGCGCTGCGGGTTAAGATCAGAACGGGCCTCTTCTTATCCGGCTTTTTAAATCTGTACCACCGAATCTCACCCCGCTTCATCAATCACCCCATTCCTGTTCGTCTTCCCAGACACTGAATTCACCAGGCCTGACTGGTGATCTCTGATACCCTCTCCGGTGCTTTTCTTCTAAAAGTTTAATCCGGTAATTCTTAAGGGCCTGGCGCAGAGCATCGCGGGTAAAGGCTGATCTGGTGGTACCCGTTTCTTTAACTATTTTATCAACGCTTTTAATAAGATTTTCGTCAATCGTCATTTGAACCGTTTTCATGTAAACCTCTTGGTTATGAAGATGCAACTATGTACATACATATAGCTATTATTATCCACATTGCAAGATAAATTCCGCGCACGGCTTGCTGCAAGGAATCTCTCAGCCGAAAAGCCAAAAAGGGGAATTCTCATGAACTCTACCGTGAGGCTCGTACTGGTGCCTTGCCAATTGAATTCACTAGACAACTGTCAACAAATTAGAACCGTCCCTATTCTTCCTGTGTGTCAATTCTCTGCCCAATGGGTAGAGAATCTCACAACGATCAAAATAAACCTCATAAAACTGCCTAAAACTCCACAAAGTGGGCGCGGAAAACCCCTTGCCGAACAAATTAGAACCGTCCCCATTTTTCGAAGCCCCTTGACTTTTCGTATCATGGATGTCCCCGATACCGCCGCTATGATCAGAAGGCTTCTTGACGAATACACAGCGCACCAGCTATAGACTTTGCACAACCTGCGGTCTGCAATTCACAAAAACGGGCGCTGTCCCTATTATCCCAACGTTCATTCCCGATTGGTCCTTTTGCACCTCAGTAGCTCTCTATTGCAAAATTATTAGTCCACAGCATAAATACCGCAGATGGCAGGTTTGAGGTGACCATAAGGCTGTGATGTTCATATGCTCGGCTGATCAACTCGAAGAGTAGTTCTGCCCCTGTTTTTGAAAAAGGGACATAACCCAGTTCGTCCAAGATAATCAGATCAAAGCGTTGCAACTGTTTTTGCAGTCGTTGCAGTCGTCTTTCCTCCCGACATTCTATCAACTCGGTAACAAGTGCCGTTCACTATATGTTTATGAAATTTGGACATATTTTTTTAAAAAACTTCGGACATAAAAATCGAGTAATTTTTCTGTTATCTTCCATGTGACAATGGCTAAAGCAACGTATGAAATCCCTATGGCAGACAGAATCTGATGTACTGATAAGAGTTGATCCAAGGGGATTATTTTCAGAAGATATAAAACAAATAAAAGCATTGCTATACACAACCAAAAAAGAAAGGCAAATGTAATGGCAAACAATCTTCTCAATGCATGTAATTCACCGATCATAAAAGCCATTTCTTCTTTTGTGCCTCTGATTGTCATTATTTTCATTTTAATTATGAGTTGTCATCATTATTAATCACTAACCGTGCTAATGAAAGTATAGTTTGTATAAAATAAGCACCCCAATAATTACCATTATTACCGTTGCCCGGAATATCCATGCGAGTGCACGAACAATATCTGTTGCATTAAGAACAGATTTATGGGGCACAACAGAAAAATTAATTGACTCTGCCTTCACTGGATTCTCTTTCTCAACATCCCAATCAACCCCCAAGCTGCCGGAAGTCATACCTATACTCTCACCCTTCTTAAGACTCAACAAATCTTTCGTTTCAAATCTCAAATGAATTGCTGTTGTTTCTAGGTTAGCCTCCAAAATAAACTTAAAAGTATTTTCAGGTAAACTCGTATAGATATCAAAACCTTGCGGGTACTTTATTTTATCGTATTCCAGTTCTATATCAACTTCTTCATGATAGCGGATTTGGCCGAGATTATCTCCTCCATTGTTTTCTTCAATATGCAATAATCCTTTTCGCAGTGTTCCTCTATTCTTAACTCTGAGTTCATTATCAGAATCCAGTTGCGCATCAAATATCATCCTGCGAGAGCTTGATTCCTTGTTCGCATCATAAGCGAACCGTCTATTGGTTAAATTTAAAGTAAGTATTGGCATATGTTACCTATATTTAAAAAAATCCTATAAAAGCAACATAGATAAGTCAATCGTTTTTCCGTTGACCTGATGCAATGGACAGCGATTTCGAGCTGATAAAAAAACAGAAAAAGGTGAAGAAGCACGGCTGGATGACGTTGTTAGCTGGTTTGTTGTATTTCAACATTGCATTCAAATAAAATGCGCGACCCATCCGCTTATCAATAACATAGTAAACTATCCAGCAACAGAACCCTAACTGGTTTCTGAGGCCCAACTCCATCAATTTGTTGGGCGGTGCCCTTGCTATCCGTTCGTCCCAATCCAATCTTCACCATAAATCGCATCTTCAGCTATGCCAGCGCGGCCCCCCTCTCGCCGGTAGGTTTCTTGGAGAAAGGACACGACCTGTTCATCGGCGGCCGATTTGATTTGTGGTACCGGGTCAGACATCGCCCGCAGTATGAAGCGTAAATAGCACTGAAATTCAACCCGCTCTCGATTCAACCACTCCGCTCCCATATCTAGGAAGGGCCGATTTCGGCTCCAGTCATCTTCCGATTTTGCCTCAATTCCACCAAACGCCATAACCGAATCTAGGAACAGCAGATCCCCCGGCTTTCCTGGCGGCATCCCATGGAGGGCATGTATGACTCTTCCAAACTCATCCATTGCTTCTCTTGTGCTCGGCTCGGTTAAGATGTCCATCAACGAATTAGACATCGCTTCGCCATATATTTGTCTGAGGTTGTCGCATGACAGGTGAAAACGTAGGGAAGATAGCGCAAGCAACAAAGCGTGCCTTTGGTCTTCCGATAGCTCTGCCAAACGATTGTCCGCTTCGGCCTCGTTATTCCTTTCCTTTAGCACAAAGGCTGCGGCCGTTTTGATTTCCGCTATCTGTTTGAAAGGCCGAGCGCCGCTTGTATCAGGGAGAAGGCCAAGGTTAACAAGGACACGCCGACCAGCATTATAGTCGTTCGGCACGGCGAGCAAGGCCGCATACTCGTCTCCCGTGAAAAGTGCCGTAGCCGCCTCGTCCCCTTTCATTACAAGGCCGTGCAGAATTAGCACCGCATTGCCGGCGTCATACTGCCGTGCGAGAATCAGCTGCCGCACAAGTTCCTTCTTTATTTGCAGGACAGTCTCTTTCCCCACCGTTTCAAGGTAGGCTGGCACCAAATGCCTGTGCTCTGGCCTCATGACATATGGAAGGATATCAGCATCCGAAACGGACTCCTCTATGATCTTCCAGAATAGCGAACCAACGCCAAAAAGCCGTGCAGTTTCTATCATGTGCTCGTTTGCCTTTCGAAAAGCGGCCAAGCCATCCGAATTTTCCGATAGTGCTTTTTCTATATCTGCAGTGAGCGCTTCCGCTAGTTGTAGCGCAATTTTCCGGTGCTGCTCGGGAACATGATTATCATATAGCGCAATGTTATAAAGTCTCTTGACAAGGTCGACGTATTGTCCAGAAGTTTTTAATTCAATAGACGCTGCATGCGATAGGATGTCTTCAATCGACATCTCCTCTATTGATGCTATTGGCCGTGATGATATCGGCTCTTGGGCTTCTTTGCTATGTCCGAAAAGGGACTTGAAAAACCCTTTCATGTGCCATTCCTCCCCTAGAAAATCGGTTTACGGATAGACGCCCTCTAAAGGGAAATTTACCTGTGACCAAATCTCCTCCATTTTGTTTCGGCCAAGGTATCTTGCCTTCTTCTCCATTCATTCCTGTAGCCCACCGCCCTCTTTTGATTTGCTGACAAAACCCCCAAAAATTTTTCCCTACCAGCAATTCCCTCCAGGAGCGATTCACGAGATATTTTTGCTCCATTCTCGGTTAAATGAGGATTGTCCCGATGGTACTAGATAAGTTGTTCATATTTTTTTTCTTCTGGTTCAAAAAAAGTCCAATGATCGGTCAACGAACCTCTCAGGTTAGAAGCAAAATCCAGCAGTTTGTACAAACGGTCTCCATAGAGAAGTGGGTCGAGATTTTCGGCGAGAGAAACAGCAGGGTCAGGTCTTGAACTATCAGTTTTACTGCTCTGACCCCTTTGCCATTATTTTCCTTTATTGAAGCTATAGAGGTTACCTTAAAAAGAAAAACAGTAAACGATCCAGTACACTAAACAGAAAATGGAAAATATTTTAAAGTCTGCAACATATGCTGGTTGAAAATCAACCATTAAATGGATGATTTTCAACCAGATAAAAATAGATTCAGGTCTTGAAACATCAGTTTTACTGCTTTTTTAAAAACAGCAAACCGCTATCATTAAATACACTGATAGCGGTTTGCAGATTTAACATTCTATTTATTCTGTAATGAACGGTGTGGATCATTTTCCCCTCTTCCAACTACACCGCAGTAAATCAGGTCACGCTTTAACCTTTTCTCTCAGCCACGGCTCAAGAAATAACCATTGTGATATTGACTTTTAAGAAATATAAACCGGATTATTAGTATGCAAGACGTTCCACAGAAAACTTCCTTGAGGCTCAATGTCTATTTCCTCATCAGTATACCCAAGGGCCTCAATCGGCTCCATAATTCTTCCGGCAGCTAAACCTAAAAGCTCTAACCTTTCCCGAAGATTCAGAGACTGAAAGTCATTGGATATCACGATAAGATCAATATCACTGCCTTCATGCTGCTTATCTTCCGCATATGAGCCAAACAGGATAATTTTTTCAGGATTGATATTGAGCTTTTTTAATTCCCGTTGGTACTGTTCAATTATGTTTGCAATCTGTGACTTTTCAGCCATTCTATAACCCGTTTAGTAGTCATGAGATATTCTCTTGCTATGTCTTGAGGAAAAACTTCTAACAGTCCCCTGAAATTTTCCGGGTCGGGGTAAAAAGATTTAATGCGCTCGCATTAATATGGATGTCCCCAGAACTTCCATGATTTACCAGAAAGCTGTGCAACGCATTCGCTCCATCGCATCGTTAGCACATAGCAACTTCAATTTCGTCTTTGAATTTACTGAATACCGATTCAGCATCTTTCACAAGCGGCTTCATACGTTCAGGAAAAAGATCCAGAGCGTAGGCATGACTAAAAAAGTGCCGGAAGGCAAGATAACGTTTTAGATCCTCCAGCAACTGGTCAGACAAAACCCTCTTTGTGGCTGCCGATAACAGAAGGTCTCTATGCCACGATTCCCCCTGTGGGATAAAAAATGATTTTGCCTGGAAAACTTGCCTTAAAATATTTTCAATGCCATTATAGAAACTGTGAAGTAGTGCTGCAACACCGGCAAGTTCTAATTGGGATAGAGTTGCCAGTGGACGATCAGGCAAGGCAGAAAGAGCATTTTGCATGGCCTCATACTCGGCTTCGATGCGAAGACGGTAGTCAGGCATAGAGAGGTATACCCTCGAGTTTAATAAGATCGACGAAACGACTTCTCACAGACAGGTCAATGACATCAACTGGTTTAGAAAGGGTGCAAAGAAGATCGCCATAAAAAGAAAAAAAGTCTCTTTCATCCACACCTTCCACACCAAGGTCGATATCACGACTTTCCCTGTCAGGCGATAAGCTGGAGCCAAACAATACCACCCGTTTTACATGATACTTTGTGGCTATTTGTTGAATTGTTTTCTTATCAATATCGGTAATCATAGATTCAATATATCATCTTAGAAGAAAAAATAATACTGCATGCTGAGATCTAACCTTTAACCCGCTCCCTCAGCCACGGTTCAAGCTTCTTGAATTCAATCTTGAAGGCTTCTTTAATCTCCCGCATCTCGGCATCCGTGCACACGCTGTCCCGCCGCATGCGATAGAGAAAATCCTTGCCGCCTTTTTTACCGGTCACCAGGGCAATCGCAGAAAACATCAGGTTAGCCAGCCAGAAGGGCATCTTCTTTATTTTTGCTTCACGTCCGACCACGGTGCCGACCAGTGCGATAATCCCGGCCAGGGTAAATACCTCAGACCCCGCAATCTTTAAAGTTTTATTTTTTGCTTTTCCATTATCTATGGATTGAATAAATGCTTCCGCGAGGTCAACAGGATCAAGTGGCTGGAGTTTGGTAGAGCCGTCGCCGACTACGGTAAACGATCCGGTCTTTTTTATCTGGGGGGCAAAGTATTCGGCAAAATCTACAAAATAACCGGATGGCCTGAAGATGGTATAGGCAATACCGGAATTGATAAGCGTTTGTTCGGTATTCCATTTAGCAGCAAGGGACATGGCCGGCGAGTTCGGCTCTACGCCCATGACACTGGTGTAGAGAATATGCTTCACCTGACTTTCTTTACCGGCCTGGATGATATTCTTCATACCGCCGTGTTCAACCATCTCATGGGTCAGTACTTTGGTCTCGCCGCGCATGCCGATGACATCCATGACAACGTCAACACCCTTGACTGCTTTTCGCACATCATCGAGCTTTGTGATATCACCGGTCACAATCTCAAGACCCGCTATATCTTCTCCGGGCAACTCCAGCGGCTTTATATCAAAACAGCGCGCGGGAATTTTTTTCGCGATACATTTCCTGACAATCTCTTTACCAACATGACCGTTACAGCCAGCTATGAGCAGCATATCTATTCCCCGTGTTTCGTGACCCGTGACTCGTGACTCGATAATTGCGATAAAAACTTAACTGCTACTCCTATCCTCTCACTTCTGTCCTCTGTTTTCTGCCTGCCCGACGAAGCCTTGTGCGGAGGCGGGTCTTCTGTTTTATGACCGTCTGTCTTCTTACTTTTGTTACATCCCGAGTTCTTTTCTAAAAGCGGCCATGACCTCCTCGGTCACTTCTGCATTGTTGTGGTCTTTTGCGTACTGCTCGGTCCCGTCAACTGCCGGCTGCCGGAATGCGGTGGGCACCTTTTCCAGCATCTTCTTCGCGCCGTCAGTCCACTTCATGGTGAAGGTAATGCTTGCCGCTGCTTCTTCAGCCGCTGCTGTAATGCCACCCTTAACCATAAAAACCCATATGGCAAGAACAATGGTTCCAACGCCTTTGAGGCCGAATGCCCAGCCCGGTCCAAATTTATCAAACAGATAGCCGCCAAGCCCCAGAAAGAACAGTATGCCGATGGGCTGCATGGTATTGAGCCCGCCGAGGATGCCGCCGACCATGCCGGGAGGAGAAGCATCTGCAGCGAGCGTATTGGCCCCGGCTATAGACCCCGCCATGCCGAATGCGGCAAAAATAACACCCACATACACCAGGCCGCTGAACGGGTTCGGGCACACGGCAAGCACAAGCATCCCAATGCCGGCGGAAAAAAGAGCAAGAATAATCGTCTGGACACGACCCCATTTGTCAATCAAAATGCCGATGACCGGGAAGGCAAGTAATGAAAACAGCCCCATGATGATCATGGGGATTGATGATTTCATGGTTGCATCTTTTGAAGCCATCTGAATCTGCTTGCCGTATTTAACACCCCAGGTCACCAGAAACGCGCTCAGCACGACAATATCGGCTCTGGTGATCAGGGAGCAGAGGTAGCTTGCCTTAAGCGGCAGGCTCTTGGTCACTATCGGGATAAGCTCTTTGAGTCCGGTCTTCTTCTGTTTTACTTCAGGCATGTGGTCCTTCAGAAACACCCAGGTGGTTATCGCTCCTACCAGGGCAAGTACTGCAATAATATACATGAGGTTTACAACGCCCGACTTTTTCAGTATGGGAGCAAACGCTCCAAATACCAAGAGCGAGGCAATGCCCATTGCGATGCCGTTCATAGCCATGCCCTTGCCGCGGTCCTTCTCATAGGTATAATCAGCTACCATGGTGATAAACTGGGGGTACCCGAGGATGAGGCCGACACCGATGATGAAACGGGTAATATAGGTCATGAGCAGGCCCGGTGAAAAAGCATTAAACTCCGCAGCCCTGCTGGGGAAAAAACTGAGGAGCGCGCAAATCGGTGAAGCAAGTCCCGCGGGGATATTCAAACCTGCAGCAATGCCGCTTGACTGGCTCATAAGATAGGTGAACGCTGCAACCACGAGGAATCCCGCAAATGCCAGTATCTTTCTGCCGACTTTATCTGACAGCACCCCGATCATCGCTACAAACAAAAGCGTTGCGATCTGACTCATGTTCTGTAAGAGCCCGTTTATGGAGCCGGCGAAGGCCTGGTCAATTTTAATAATATCCGTAAGGAATGCCGGCTGAACAATGGCAGGAACTGCCATCATCATGCCCATGAGCAAGGTGTTAAAATAAAGAAAGAAAAAATTTCCCTTGGTGAGATCTGGCGGGATTTCTATGCCTGCAAATTTTTTCACGTCTTTTTTTGCTTCAGCCTGCGCGCTCATACGGTGCCTCCTTGATCAAATTTTATATCACGTCATCGATGCTTAAAAAAATAATAATTAAAAAGCTAAACTTTTATACCTAACTTTTGCTGTCCAGGTCAACTATATTATGCCGGCTGGTCAGCTTTTCATCTATAAAAAGAGCCCCCTTACATAGAGTGTATAAGGGGGCTGACAAACAATTAAATCGATAGCAACGGAAAGGTATTAATGACCCCCGGCCATTTTTTGCAGCTCTTCAGGCGATACCACGTCCGGCCGCGTTGCATATCCGGGGTTGGAAAGGTTATACGGATCAAACTCATTTTTAAATTTCTTTATGATGAGATGAACGTTGCCGAACATCGGGCCGAGCATATCATAGGCCGGTCCCAGCAGGTGAATAACAGCCGCTGATGACTTGTTTTCGATCTGCTTTCTGGTGATGTTGCCGATGATTTCAATGGCCTCCTTGGCCTGCTCCGGGGCCTGATCCGGGAACACGTCAGTGGTCATGAGGCACCAGTAGCCGTATTCCTGTGGGCTGATCCATCCGCCGTGAACGCTCAATGGCTGGACAAAATCCTTACCCAGATGCTTGGGCCCTTCAAGAAGATCACGCGCAACCTTGTTTCCTTCCATTATGTCAAAGACAATCATGTCAATCGAGTCAACGTTTGACGTGCCGATGCTGAAATTGTCTGACGGCCGGGCAAGCCGCTGGGCATTGCCGAACCGCAGCCATTCATTGGCGGCCCGCCCGATCCAGACCTGATAGGCCGGCTCATCCTCCTGCACAAAAATACCGCCAACCTTGGCAACCAGCTCCTTCAGCACCTTCTCCTCGTATTCGAGCTGCCTGAGAGATGTGCTTGCCTGCAGTCCCACCACCACAAAACCCTGCGGGAAGACGTTCTTTTCCATGTTGTCAAACAAGTCCTGCTTGGTTTGTGAGGAATAGGTGTAGAGGAACTGTTTGGCCAAATGGGTGGCAACACAGGCAATTTCAGCTTTGCCCATTTCATAAAAGAGCTCAGCGGCCTTTTTCAGCTGCTTCTCCTCTTCTTCCGGATATTTGCCGGGGAACTTAATCATGTACCAGCGGAATTGATCCTGGGAAAACCCGGAAGAGGTCTTCATGTTGGCATTGCCCTTGGTGGGCCAAACTGCCGGGCCCGGCCACTGCCACAGCTTGCAGGAGATTTTTGTCACCATTCCCATACCGCCGGCATGACCGAACATGCCACCTCTTAAGAAACCGCGAAGATCAGGTCCCGGGCCGTCATTCCAGAAATTCCCCGCCTCAGGACATGCCATGGAGCCGCTGCGCACCACATCACCGGTCGGCAGCACCAGCTCAAACCCCAGAAGGTTCTGCGCGCCGATGCCGGTCAGCCAGCTATTGCCGTACGCTCCGTGCCAGGAATAATTTGCAAGACATGAGACATGAGCGCCCGCAAGCGGCGTCGGGATCGTGAGGCCCACTTTCATCGCGTCCGCCTGCAGCCCCACAAAACTGACATAGGGCTCAATGACAGCATACATGTCCTGCTCATTCAACTCAAGGATCCGGTTCATCCGCTTGGGGTCAATGACTATGGTCCCGGCCTTGGTCGGAAAAGCGCTGAAGGTAAAGCCGGAACCCCGGGGAATAAAGGGAAACTTATAGCGGTTGGCAAGCTTAATGATGGCCTGCACTTCTTCGGTTGAACCCGGCATAACAACGCATGCCGGACGCATGTCCAGACCGCAGCGCTCGCGCTGCAGTACCCCGGGCGGCAGCCACTGCACCCGCGAATAGGCCTGACAAACTACCGGATCATTGGTTGCGTTTTCTTCGCCTAACACATCCTGCAGAGCTCTAAATGCAATATCTGAAAAAGCCATGGCACGTCTCCTTATCAGAGAATTTGGGAATTAGCCTTCCACTGATTGTTCAATAAGATCCAGAATATCTATAACCTTCATCTTTGACCCGCTGGCGTCTATGCCATCGCTCAAATTTGCTTCGCACCACGGGCAGGCCGACACAATGGCGCTTGCTCCCGTTGTCTCCGCTTCTTCAACGCGTTCCTTGGCCACTGCCAGGGCAAAATCCGGATAGGCCGACTTTGCCCCCGCGCCGCTGCCGCAGCACCAGGCATACTCTTTAATCCGCTCCATCTCCACCAGCGAGACACCGGGGATGGCCTTGATAATATTGCGCGGGGGCTCGTAGTTGCCGTTCACGCCGCGGTTCAATTCGCGGGGAGGCTCCGTCAGACCCCACTGCACGCGCTTTCCTTCCCAGTGCTTGTAGGGCTCACCGCGCCGGCCTAAATGGCAGGGATCATGATAGGTGACCTTCATGTTCACATTCTTTTTAAACTTGATCTTCCCCTGCTGGATGAGCTCATCAATGTACATGGTAGAATGCTTGACCACATAGGGAAGGTCTTTAGAGTCTTTCTTGAGATATCTGGCATACTTTTCTGAAAAGGTCATAAAGCATCCGGGGCAGTTGGTAACAATAGTCTTGGCCCCGACCTCTTCAAACATCTTCAGGTTCTTGTCTGCAATCTCGGCAAAGCTTTTTTTATCTCCCACGTTGTCAGCGATACCACCGCAGCACACTTCCTTGGCTCCCAGAATGCCGAAATCAACCCCTGCTTTCTTCATAATCCGGGCGGTGCCCTGAGGCACTGACTCCATCCCCGGCTTGTAGGCATAGGTACAGCCGACATAATACAGCACGTCTGCCTTCTCGCCCTTCTTGGACAGGTCTTTTATATCAAGCTTCTTGGCCCAGTTGGCGCGGCGGGTGCGCGGCTGTTTCCAGACGTTGTCGTAGTTCATAATGCTCTGGATAAATTCCTTGTGCTGGGGCAGCGGGCCGTGGCCTTTCTCGCAGGCCTCTTCCCGCAGCGCATCAAGCACGCCAATGATATCCAGATCCATAATGCGCTTGCAGTTGATATCACAGGCGGCGCACAGAGGACAGCGATAAATAATTTCCAGAAGCTTTTCCCGGGAGGTGTTCCAGTCGAGTTCACCTTTCAGCAGCCCGGTTGCGATGTCGTTTTTTCCCTGGGCTGCGTACGCATCAAACACGCCGTACCAGAGCGAAGGGCAGTTCCGGGAAAACCGGTGGCTCTTGATTTCCCATATGTGGGACCATTTACAGGTCGAACAGCGCTGGCAATGACCCGCATCGTACTCAATTCTTTCTAATGCCATTGTTTCTTCCTCCTTACTGTAAGTTATAAAATATGAGTATACTTATTTTTATATACCATATTGCAGGAAGCTTGAGAAGAAAATTATTTGTTTTTAGAATCCCAGTTTACCCGGATTCAGTATCTGGTTAGGATCAAGTATCTTTTTGATTTTCTTTAATGTTGCATGCAGATTGCCGGTCCGGGAATAGACCATGTCTGCCCAGGCGCCGTAAATGCGATAGAAAAAAGCGCCTTTATTAATGAGCGCCCTGCTTGCCTCGTCGTACATCTTATCTGCGGTCTGCTGCGCAAGGATGTCTTCAGGATTATAGGGAAGGCTCACTTCCATCTGAAAAGCCTTGCCCCACTGCTTGGGCTGCAGATAAACGCCAATCTGGTTGACCGGATAGTCATATTTACGGGCAACGTCCTTTACTATGGCAAGAAACTCAGGAGATCTGCTCAAGGGGGTTAAAAAGAAAATTTCCTGAGAAGCGCCCAGCGCCCGGAATTTCCAGTAGGATCCACCATTGTTCCAGGACTGGTAAAGATGTTCTGTAATGGTCTTTTCTGCTTCCTGAACTCCCGGCAGACTCTCCATGGGCTGGAGCAGATAGGTCCTTGAAATTTCATCAAGTGCTTCCATCTGGTAGTCCATCTTCTCTTCCGGAAACCACTCTCCGGCGGTCACGTTCAGAATCAGGACGTAGGGCGGAAGCACTGCGCAAAGCCGGGCGATGTCCTCTGGAGAGGAAGCAAGAACTGCTGCCAGGTAGGAGTTGTTGAGCAGGAAGCATTCATCACCGATCTGTTTGCGTTCAATTTTATAGAAGGAATTAATCGCATCATCAAGCTGCTTGAACCCGAAAAAGACCAGTTTCTGTTTTACCGGAAGATACGCAATCTTCATATTCATGGCGGTCACAATGCCATAGGTACCAAGACTTCCGGGGATCAGCCGATACCAGTCAATGCCCGGGCCCATGGAGTTGCACAGGTCGGAATGAACCTCGTCCGGCACTTTTTCTGGGGCAGAGGCAGGAACCGCCATTGCACCCGTGCGGAACAGCTCGCCGGTGGGCAGTACCATCTCCATGGTGAGAATGGTCTCATCCAGGTGGTGCTTGGGGGTCAGCTTCGGCTCCCGCTCCAGGGTGCTGGTGATGACTGATTTATCCTGGTGCGGCAGGAGCGGATTTAAAGCGCGCATGCCATGCGTTGCAAGCTCTTTCTGCAGCTCGCCGTAGGTGACGCCGGGCTCGATCAATACCCACTTGTTCCGGGTATCCACGCGCATGATTCTCTTCATCAGCATCATATCAACTATGATGCCACCCTCCTGGGGAATGCCTGCGCCATAGAAACCAACTGCCGAGCTCCGGGGAGTTACCGGAATACTCTTCTCGTTTGCGTATTTAACCACCTTTTGTATCTCGGCAGTAGATGTTACCTTCACCACCACATCCGGCATCCGCGAAGGAGCGCGGCTTGTGTCCTGAGCATATTTTTTCAGGGTTTCAGTATCACTGAAAACCCGTTCACTGGCCACCATGCTGCTTAAATCTTTTAGTAACGATTCTCTCGAGAATTCCCCTGCGCCCATATGCTCTCCTATTAATAATTGTGTGTTAATGTTCTGCAGTGGTTCTATTCTTCCACCTGGGTCCGGGCCTTTGTCAGAAGCTGCGCCACGCTCTCAATTGAACCCAAAAAAATCTCAACCTCTTTTTGATCAAGCATTTTAAGTACTTTCTCAATCTCCTGCTTTCTTACTTCCATGAGGTTGTGGATTATTTTTTTGCCTTCTCCGGTGAGGCGAACAAGCACCACTCTCCGGTCACGCTCATCCCGCTCACGATTAACCAGGCCGCTCTGGATAAGCCGGTCAATCATTGCCGTCATAGTAGGCAGCGTTACAGAAAGTATCTGGCTCAGCTCGGTCATGGTGTAGCATTCCCGCTCGGAGAACGTCGCCAGCACTTTTATTTGTGAGGAAGTGAGCTCAATTTTATACAGGTTTGCAGGATTGATGCTTTTTGAAATGGCATTATATGAATTCAGTATCCGATCCAAAATGTCATTTCTGTTGAGCTGTCTCACGGCACTGCTTTCCATATACATAAAACCTGCTCATGCGGTAGGAATAACTGACACGAAAAATTTTGCGTTAGCAGTAAAATCAGGATAGTTAGATTTTTTAATAGTTAGATTGTACTAATAATTCAAAATGAAACCAATGTCAAGAAAAAATTCTCAATGCCGGTATTATTTTATTTACCCGATCTGAACGCAACCTTTACTGCTTCATTCAATAAACGAATTATTGCCTCTTATTTTTAAGGGGGAGTTCTGCGGTTGATGCAGTCGGGGCTATCAAAGCACTTCCTGACCGGCCGTGTCCATTACCCGTTGTTTCTCCTTCACGATTCCCATTCTCGCCTTGGCTCCTTCAAACAGTGAATAGGCTACCGGCACAATCAGAAGCGTTATCAGAAGGGACAGGGCCTGACCGCCAATGATAACTTTCGCCATGGATGCGCGTGATGCAGCTCCCGGGCCAGTGCCGAGCGCTATCGGGATCATACCCGCAATGAGGGTGAGCGTGGTCATAAGGATGGGGCGGAGCCGGGCATGATTTGCTCCTATAATCGCCTCCCGCAGCGGAACTCCGCGTGAGATCAGCGTATTGGTATAGTCTATCTGCAGGATACCGTTTTTCTTCACAATGCCAAAGAGCATGAATACGCCGAGAAGACTGTATATATTCAAAGTTTCTCCCAGCAGCAGAAGCGATACTATAGCAAACGGGAGGGTGAGGGGAAGGGCCAGCAGGATGGTAATAGGATGCAGAAAACTCTCGAACTGGGCAGCAAGCACGATATACATGAAGACAAAAGCAAGGATGAAGGCAAGGAGCATATTCTGTATGCCTTCGCCCATCTGCTTTGCACGCCCGGTAAGAGCGCTGGTGTAACTGAGCGGAAGCTTCATGCCCTTCACTATGGTTTCAACCTGCTGTGTTGCGCTGCCCAGATCCAGATTTTCCAGGTTTGCATAAATGGTGACCAGGCGCTGCCGGTTGAAGCGGTCGATCTCCGAAGGGCCCCTGCCTTCCGAAAGGTCTGCGACCTGGCTCAAGGGGACAAGACCTGCTTTTGGCGCGAACAACGGCAGCCGGGAAATAATATCCGCATCGCTTCGGTCCCGGTGGTCAAGCCGCAGCCATACGTCATACTGCTCAACCCCCTCGCGAAATTTGGTAACGCGCTCCCCTCCCACCATGGCCCTGAGCGATAGCGCTATGTCCGCCGCAGCAATGCCGAGATCTGCTGCCTTGGGCCGGTTGAGTTTCACCCGCACTTCCGGCTGACGGGCAACCAGTGATGTATCAACGTCTACGAATCCGGGAGTTTTTCGTAAATCTTTTGCAACCTTGTTTGAATAGCGGAACAGGGCCTCCAGATCAGGACCGGTAAGATTGTATGCGAGCTGATAATTCTGGCGTCCGCTGGTGGCAATGCCCTCAATGTCATTAACGCTTGATCTGACCTCCGGAAAGCGTGCAAGAACCGCCCGCACCTTTTTCATGACTTCCTTCTGCGGATAGTTCCGCTCGGCAAGGTCCACTATGCTCACATAAATACTGCCTTGGGTTAAGTCTCCCGAGCCCTGCTCGGTGCTGCCGATCTGGGCGAGCGTTAGAATAACGCCGGGCACTTTATGGATCTCTTCCTCAATTTTACGGTACAGCTCGTCGGCGCTCGTTAGGCTTGAGCCGGCAGGAACAATCATGCTCACCTGGAATTCACTGCGGTCATCTGCCGGAAGAAAGTCGGTGCCAAGAAGTTTTAAGAGCGGGAATATTGATAAAACCATCAGCACTGAAAGGGCGACCGTGAGCATCCGGTTCCTGAGAGACCACTGCAGCGCTGCATCATAGCTCGACTCAATCGACTTCCACAGAAAGTTCTGCTTCGACACCGCGCTCTGTTCCTTTACGCGCAGGAACCGTGATGAAAGCATCGGGGTCAGGGTAAAAGAGATAACCATGGAAATTGCTATGGCAAATGCAACCGTGAGCCCGAATTCATAGAAAAACCGCCCGGCCATGCCCTGCATGAAAGCTACCGGGAGAAAGATAACGACAAGAGACGTGGTTGTGGCCATAACCGCAAGCCCAATCTCCTGCAGGCCGTCAACCGCCGCTTGGAACCGTTCCTTGCCGTACTCCTCCATATGGCGGAAGATGTTTTCCAATACGACGATAGCGTCATCGATAACAATGCCCACGGCAAGGGTTAACCCCAGGAGAGACATGTTATTGAGCGTAAAGTTGAGCGCCCGCATAAACGCGAACGTCGCGATAAGGGAGGTAGGAATTGCCACCGCAGCGATGATGGTGGAGCGCAGGTTGCGCATGAAGAGCAGCACCGCAAGAGATGCCAGGATGCCGCCCAGCACCAGGTGCAGGCGCAGTTCATCAATTGATTTAACAATGAACTTTGACTGGTCTGCGACGATAGCAAGCTTGACCCCTGGCGGCAGTGTCGGCTCAATCTCTTTAAGCCGTTTTTTCACATTATTGATAACTTCAATGGTGTTGGTTCCGGACTGTTTCTGAATAACCAGCGAGACCGCCGCGGTGCCCTTGCCGGCATCGCCTTTTTCCCAGACCCGGGCCAGGGAGCGCGGTTCTTCAACTGAATCTTCGACGCGGCCGATGTCACCGATGGTAATCTGGCGGCCGTTGACGGAGGTCACTACAATCCTGGCAAAGTCCTCGACTTTTTCAATCCGCGCCAGCGTCCGCAGCACCTGCTCGCTTTCACCCCGGTCGATGCGGCCTGAAGGGATCTCAACATTCTGCGTGGCAAGGGCGGCTTTAATGCGGCTGATGGAAATCCCGTAGGCCTGCAGTTTGTCCAGGTCCAGCACCACATTGACTGCGCGGATCCAGTTTCCTACCAGCAGCACGGCCCCGACCCCGCTCACATTTTCAATAGCTTCCTTGACCTGGAGCCGCGCTATCTCTGAGATTTCTTTCATGCTGCGCGGCCCGGTCACGGCCAGCGTTATGACGGGAATAGCATCAAAGTCCAGCTTGGAGATGACCGGCGATTCGGTTCCCTCGGGCAGCGTTCCGAGGACCGTGGCAACCTTGTCGCGCACATCCTGGGCAGCCTCGGCAACACGACGCTCGAGAACAAAGCGGATCGTGATCCGCGATATGCCTTCAACACTTACTGATTTCAGCTCATCAATGCCCTCGATGGTATTCACCACCCCTTCGATGGGCTTGGTAACCTGTGATTCTATCTCCTCTGGCGATGCCCCGCGCAAAACCGTGGTGATGGTGACAACGGGTATCTCGATCTTGGGCATGAGGTCCACGCCGAGGACCCGGTAGGAAAAGAGCCCGAGCACCAGAAGAAGTGCGGTAACCATTGAGGCCAGAACCGGCCTGCGTATAAAAATTACCAGTGCATTCATGCTTTGTCCAATCTCATGTCTTTAGCGGACTGCTACTGCCTGTCCCTCAGAGAGCAGTTCAACACCGGTGACGGCAACCTTTTCTCCCGCGCGCAGGCCTTTGGCCACCATGATCCGGTCCTTTATTTTCCCTATGGTTTCCACGGTCTTCTCCCGCGCTTTGCCGTTTTCAATCACAAAAACCCGCGGGCTGCCGGCAAAGCTGAAGACCGCATTTTCCGGAACAGTGAGGGTATCTTCTATAGTCCTGGTGAGGATCGAGAGCCGGGCAAAGCTCCCGGGCTTGATAGCACCCTTCTCATTGGGTATCTCTGCTTCAACCGGAAATGAACGGGAATCATTATATACGCTCGGGCCAACCCGTATAATGGCGCCGTTAACAGCCGTCGCATTTGATGATTCCGGATAGGCAATAACCGCATCCCCTGCTTTAACATCCGGCGCGTATCGCTCAGGCACATCTCCCTTGAATTTGAGCGGATTTAACCGCACTAAGTAAAAAGCCTGGGTCCCGGTGCGCACATACTCACCTGCATTAATCAGACGTTTGCC